>Ga0272442_10000076_pt1 | contig 147863 bp, 122 predicted proteins | sample SSMForm2O_FD_200262 | JGI IMG/M metagenome (GOLD analysis project Ga0272442, IMG submission 200262) | Marine sediment archaeal communities from Little Sippewissett salt marsh, Falmouth, MA, United States - SSM-Form-2O | ecosystem: Environmental > Aquatic > Marine > Wetlands > Sediment ... | reverse complement strand
TCGCCTTTCACCCATCGGGTATTCCCTCTTTTTGACGTTTCAATCTCTCGTAAGCCTTTACTTATGCGGCCTCCCTCGTGTATATTATACCACACGCGTCAAACCATATGGGAAATCCGGGCTATGGCTATTTTGACTATCGGTGCAGGTTGTAAGGATTATATTGAAAAGCACTTGTTCCCCACCCAAGAGCAAATGCCGGGCAAAGTTACGGCTCCCGCTCCTGCGGATGGAGCTATTGATATTCCGGTTGCCCAGTTTCTTTCCTGGACGGGTTCGTGGAATACGGCATCTTACAATGTGTATTTAGGAACGAATGGATTTTCAGTCGCCGATGCCGGTACATCCAGCGCCGAGTTCGCAGGAAATCAGACTGACACAACGTATAACCCTTCCGGTCTCTCCTACGATACCACTTATTACTGGAGGGTCGATTCTATCAACGCGTACGGCGTGACCAGGGGAGATATCTGGATATTCACAACCTTGAACCAGGACCTGCCGCCTGTTTTCAGAGGACTTAACAACGTTGCCGCGGCAGGGCCTTCGGCGGCGTATCTCGGATGGGAAGCGGCCGTCGATGACAGGGATAACGCATCACTTATCGTTTACAACATCTACGCAGCTACTATTTCGGGCAATTATAGCTTTGCCACGCCGATACTGACTACGGGGCCCGGAGTTACTTCCGCCGTTGTCACCCATACGGATTATGCGGGGATAGCCGTCGGAGCGGAGGTCTTTTTCGTGGTGCGGGCGGAAGATGCCAGCAACAACGAAGACGCTAACGTGGTTGAATTGTCCGTAATTCTACCTGCAGCTTCGGACCTTATTTATGTAGATGATGATGCGGCGGGCCCGGGCACCGGGGCGATTGACGACCCATATCCGGCCATACAGGACGGAATCGATGCGGCGGAAATTGCCGGAGGCGGGACAATTCTCGTCTCGGGCGGTTCATACAACGAGATGCTCGACTTCACCGTAACGGGAAGTGCTCCCATATCAATGACGGGCGGATTCCCCGACTGGTCGACTTTTGCGGGCACTGCAACCGAATCGGATATACTTTCCGCAAGAGATACTCTTACTTTCCCTTCAATAATACTTGGAAGCGGGCTGACCTATGCGACTCCGGAGGATGCGCTGGTCGAAATATTCAATAATCAGCGCCCGACTATGATAGACGGCTTTTCGATTATCGAATCGGAAGATATTTCTATCCGCGGCGTTGACGTTGATTTGAAAATTAGCGGCTGCATTATCAGTGATGTCGATGAGACAACAGTTCCCAACAAGGGAATCGACCTCGATACGAGCACTGCGGATATTTTCAACGATTTCCGGATTATCGGAACTGAGATTACAAACCACCAGCGAGGTGTCGAGTTCGGCGGCGGTTGCCGCAATGCCATCTTTCTCGGCAACTGGTTCCACGATATTTCTGATACGGCTGTATGGAGTAAAACTGATTTAACTACAGCAGTCTTGCTTGATATAGATTCCATCGTAGTGCCTACGAGCGATACGTGCACGATTCTCTTCGACAGCAACCAGATAAGAAATACCGATGGAATCGATGACCTGGATTTCGAGCCCCAGGCTCCCGCAAGTGCCGGCAAGCTGGTTATTACGCTCACAAATAATATTATCCAGTTCACGCATTCCAGTGATGCTTTCGACTTTGATGATGTCGGATTCTTTGGCGAAGGCGGAAGTTTTACCCTCACTGTTACCAACAACTTCTTCAATGCCGTGAGTTCTGATTTCATATTGATTGATTTCATAGAAGATAGTACCTTGAACCCGGCCGTTGACGGTAACATGTACTTGACTATCACGAACAATCAGTTTCTGCACAGCAACAGTGACAGTATAGATATCGATTCCTTCTGTGCCGCCAAGGATTGCGTTTCAAAAATTACTATCACCGACAATGTTTTTGACCATAACGAAAGCGACCAGATTAACGTAAATGACGATATATATGAGAGCGTCGATTTGTCTGGCAGTTCAATGGAAATATATGTCAGGCGAAACGTTTTCTACAACGGAGACGAACCTATCGATATAAATGTCGCGCCTGCAGAGGATGGCGACCTTATTATCGAAATAACGGACAACAACAGCAACCACAGCTATGGTTATGCGGCTGACCTGTATTCGCAGGGATTCTGCACGTCGCCGATAGTAGGAATACCAGAAAGCAACTGCACCGTTATCGTTGCGGGGAATTATGGAATTACCGACGACAATTCGCTGGAGCTGGATGTCGGTGTTTTTGGAGGTGTCACCAACTTCTACGTGATAGGGAACAGTTTCTCCTGCAGTGATTCGGAATGCTGTGATATCAGCCTCCGGGCGAATGATTATGGCGCCGGTACGATGAACTGCTACGTATTCAATAACAATTTCTACGACTCGTATGGAGACGGCATAGAGCTTGATGTTTCATCCGATAGCGACGGAAATGAAGATGAAGAATACAATGTCTTCGTATATAACAACTCCGCAATCGGGAGTTGGGAAAACGACGCAATGGATATTGACTTGAGAAGCAATACGCTCTCCCTGATAGCGAGAAACGAAAGCGGTTTTAACGATGTCGATTCTGATGAAGCATTAGAACTCAGAAAATACGGCCCTCTTTCCGCGGGATTTTCTACTGTTCGAAACAACATATTTGCCTATGCTGGTGGAGAAGGTCTTGATTCTGGTTCAGGATGTTATCCGCAGGTAATTAACAATACTGCTTCATTTAATAGCCAGTACAGCGCGAGCAACGGCGGTATTAACGGGAGCGGAGATACATATGCGCAGCTCCACGTGGAAAACTGCATAGTTTTTAGAAACTGCGGGTATGACCTTGATGACAGTCCGCTCGTAAGAGCAACATATTCGCTTATCGGCCGGGAAGATGAGTCGGAAGGCTTTGGCAATATCTGGGGCAATCCGCTCTATCTCGGGTATAGCGACCATCGTGACTTCAATCGCTACTTCCGCCTTGCCTATACAAGTCCTGCAATCGACGCGGGCAATCCGGATTCGAAATTCAACGACCCGGACGGCACGCGCAACGACATGGGCGCTTTCGGCGGACCGGGTGCTGGAGAAATCGGATATCTCGGCGGAAACCGGCCCGTTCCCATGCTCGTTATGGGTGCAAGGCCGTTCAACCACCTGTTCACGGGTCAGAGGCTTCTCGACCCGAATAGCAATATCAGGCTGGTATTTACCAATCCGCTAAACCCTTCGACTGCTACTGCGACTTCTGTGGAATTTAGATCTGGAGCTTCAGTGATTTCCGGTACGCTTGCTACCACGGGCAACGAAGTGACGTTTACTCCGACTTCGCCGTTTACCGAAGGTGACGAGATAACCATGACCGTAACTACGGCTGTTGAAGACACCAGCGGCCAGGCCAACGAGTTTACCTGGTCTCTCGATACCGCTATAGAGCCGGCTTCCGTTCTCGAATCCGAAACCAATGACACTACCCCGACCGCGGACGCGTTGCCTGGGGATGTTTTCAGGATGCTCGGAAGCATCGACTCGGCTGCTACCGACCTGGTGGACTATTTCAGCTTCACCGCGGCTGCCGGGGACAGGCTCATGGCAACTGTTTTCGCCGAGAGAGGCGCCGTATCCACCGGCGATTTCCAGATAACGCTCCTTGCTGCAGACGGAACGACCGTAATCAGCTTCAGCGATTATGCATTCGGTGACCTGATTACTGCACACAACTACGACCCCTATATTGACTACACGTTTATTACTGCGGGCACTTATTACATTATGGTTGAGGAAAACAATGCCAGCGGTTTAGAGGCTTACGAACTGGAGGGCTGGCTTAAAAAGTAGCTTGTTAATCTGGCTTTTTTCAGCTTGCGCCGGGACGGTCATTCCCGGCGCAGCTTTTTTCCCGACAGCCTGCGAATAGATTAAATGAGATTTTATGTTGCATCGTGTTATTTTTTGATTAGAATTTAATGTGGCTCGTTTTTTGCGGGAATGGGCGTATCCTGCTTTCGAGCCCGATTGAAAGTGCAAAATGCGCCCGGTGTGCCGATTTCCGACGCCGTATTGCGGCCCCGGATAAGGTACCTGTTAGGAGAGGTTTTAATTGGACCCAGTACCGTTATGGGTTCTCGGCGGAGTCGGTCTCTTTTTTTCCATATTCTTCTCTATCGGCATAGGCGCCCTCCAGTCGTACTCAAGAATCCGGCTTGAATCGCGCGTCCGTTCGCAGGCAGGCAAGGAAAGGATTCGCTCCTACATCGAGCGCACCGACCAGATACTTCTTTCCGTGCGAGTACTCAGCGCCCTCGCCAACATACTGCTTGTGATTTGCATCACGTTTCTTACTGCCCTGAAAGTCGCCGGCCTCTGGCCGAGCGTGCTGCTGTCGCTCGCTTTCAGCCTTTTCCTCGTCGCAATCGTCGGAAGCGTGGTGCCCGGCGCTCTCGCCAGGCGAAAAGCGGAAAAGATTCTCAAGCTGCTATTCCCGGTATACGACGCGGCTGCCAGGGCGATATCGCCGTTTACCGCCGTGGTCAACTTCATTCTCAAAATTGCCATGCGCCTCGCCGGAATACGCGAAAAGGAAAACGGCGAGGAAGAAATAGAAAAAGACATTCTCGAGGCCGTCAGCGAAGGCGAACGCGAAGGCTATATAAAGCACGAAGACCGCTCCATGATTGCCTCCATCCTCGACTTCAGAGACGAGGACGTCTCCAGCGTAATGACTCCCAGGACGGACATGGTCTCCATTCCCGACGACTCGACCCTCGCCGACGCAATCCGGGTCGCGCGCGACAAAGGCCACTCCCGCATACCCGTCCACAAGGGCAGCCGCGACGAAATCGTCGGAGTCGTCTACGTCAAGGACATCCTCTTCTCCATGACCGACGACGACTCGCGCGACAAGCCCGTCGCCGAAATCATGCGAAAGCCGTTCTTCGTGCCCGAAAGCAAAAGCATAACAAGCCTCCTGCGCCTCTTCCAGAAAGGCTCGCAGCACATGGCAGTCGTTCTCGACGAGTACGGCGGAACTGCCGGCCTTATCACGGTCGAGGACATTATCGAGGAAATCGTCGGCGAAATCTCCGACGAGTACGATACTGCCGAGGACGACTTCACCATCGAGAAGCTCGACGACTACTGCGCCGTCGCAAGTGGCGTCTGCCGAATCGACGACGTCAACGAAGAACTCGATATCAGCCTGCCCGAGGACCAGGGCTACGATACGGTCGGCGGCTTCGTGTCGCACTCCATGGGCCGCATCCCCCTCAAGGGCGAGACCTACTCCTGCAACGGGACGACCTTCACGATAATCGACGCCGACGAGCGCCGAATCCTCAAGGTCAAAATCCACGTAATCGAGGAGCCGGAAGAGGATTAGTCCTCCGTTCGCCCTCCCGAATTGTCAAAGAGCAATCTACGCTTCGAGCTCGCCTATAGCCTTCTCGACCGCCTCGAGCACCTCGCCGCTCTTGCAGACCTCGGCCATCCGGTCGATGTCTCCGTGCACCGGCCTGTCGTCCTCGAGGAACTTCACGTGGCTTCGAATCACCTCGTAGGCCGCTTTCGAGCCCTTTCCCATCTTCTGCTCGCGCAAATCCAGCGCCTGTGCGCCCGCGATAAGCTCGATTCCGATAATCTGGTACGCGTGCTCGAGAATCCGCCGCGACTTTATCGCCGTCGTCATCCCCATCGAGACGAAGTCCTCCTGCTCCGCCGCCGCCGGAATCGACCCGTTCGCCGCCGGCGTGCTCAGCACCCGCTGCTCGCAGACCAGCGCGTCCACCGTATACTGCGTTATCATCAGCCCGCTCATCATGCCCGGATTGCGCGTCAGGAACGGCGGCAGGCCCTCGCTCAGGTTTCGCGTCATCAGGCGGTTCAGCCGCCGTTCGGACAAAACGCAGACCGTCGAGACCGCAAGCCCCATTAGCTCCAGCGGGAACGTCACCGGCGTACCCTGGAAGTTCGCGCCCGTCAAAACCGTATCCGTCTCTGGCAGGAAAATCGGGTTGTCGCTCACCGCGTTTAGCTCCGTGTCGAACTGCGGCCTCGCGTACTTGAGCGCGTCGCGGGCCGAACCCACCACCTGCGGGGTCGAGCGGAGCGAGTACGCGTCCTGGACGTGCGGCTTTTCAGTCTCGAATATCGCCGAGCCTTCCATTATCCGCATTATATTGTTCGCACTCGATATCGCGCCGGGGAAACCGCGCAAGTTATGCACCCGCGTGTCGAACGGCGTCGTATTGCAGTTCAGGGATTCGAACGTCATCGAGGCCGCGATATCGTGGAGCTTGAGCCAGCGCTCGATTTCCCAGAGCTGCAGGCACCCCATCGCGGTAATGAAGTTCGAGCCGTTTATCATCGCCAGCCCGTCGCGCGCCTGGAACGTAATCGTCTCAATTCCCGCCTTTTTCATGGCTTCCGCGCCCGGCATGCGCTCGTCACGGTAGAACGCCTCGCCCTCGCCCATGAGCACGAGCGCGAGTTGCGCCATCGGCGCGAGGTCGCCGCAGGCGCCTACCGAGCCGCGCTGGCATACCACCGGGTGCACCCCGGCGTTAATCATTTTCACGACAGTCTCGGTCAGCGCCGGCCTCTGGCCCGAGTTGCCGTTGCAATGCACGTTTACGCGCGAGACCATCGCCGCGCGGATGACCTTCTCGTCCATCGGTTCGCCCACCCCGGCGGCGTGCGAGTAGATAAGCATCCTCTGGTGCCTCTCGACCTCGTCCTCGCTCAGCACCACGTCGGCGAGGTCGCCGATGCCGGTATTGACGCCGTACATCACCTCGCGGGCGTTGATTTTTTCCTCGAGCATTCCCCGGCATTTCTCGATGCGCTTCATCGCGTCGGGATGAATCTCGACCTTCTTGGAATGCCGCGCAACCCTGTTGACCTCGTCCACGTTCAAGCTATTGCCGTCAAGCACTAACGACATCGTTCCTCCAATCGTCTCCCTCTCGAATCCGGCTCACAAGCCACGGCCTGTCGCAAGGGTAATCGAACAGGCATCGGCAAATTATCCGTAAACATGCAGTCGGAATCAAGCCCTTCGTTGAATTGTTGATAATTCAACGAAATGCCGTAGTTTCGTCTCGCCCGTTTTAAGCTTGCCGTTGACAAGTCATTATGACTTGTCGTGGACAAGTAGGCGAACGAAACGAAAGGCAGATGATACATTTCTCTTCTCCGGCCTGATATTTTTCTCTGTAATCGTAAGTCCCTCGTCGAATTGTACCTAATTTGGCGAGATGCCGGGGCTTTGATTTCGAAGAAATCAAAGCGAAAGACCAAATCCGGCCCCTTTAATCGTAAGTCCCTCGTCGAATTGTACTTAATTCGACGAGATGCCGAGGTTTCGAGCCGCGCGTTGTGACTTGCCAAAGGCAAGCAAGCGGTCGAAACGAAAGGCAGATGATACCTTTTTGCTCCCATCATGCCACTTTGACCTTTTACAACTCCCTGTAAACCTAACTCCTTACCCAGCAACGACTTGCGCGCGTGGATTTCTTGAAATCCATGCATCCACGGGCAAATTTTCGACGAAGTCGAAAAATGCGGTGGAGATGTAACCTTCACCTTATATAAACTCACACCAACACTCGAACCTGCCATCTGTAAATTTAAGTCCTTACCGGTAAAGGACTTAGGCAATAATTTTACAGATTCGTAAAGGTCTCCCGTCATATTTGCGTGGGTATTTTTGCCGTCAAATTTAAATATTTCCTGTTCTTTCAAATTACACATGATATTTTCTCTTCTGTCATTGCGAGCGAGGCATAGCTGAGCGCGGCAATCTAATCGCGAGCGAAGCGAGCAATATCGTTTTTTTTATTATTTTATCAGATTGCTCGCGTTGCTGCGCGGTGCACTTATCTCTTAAATTAAGGAGCACAGGCCGCGTCCTCACTTCGTTCGTCCTCGCAATGACAAATCCTTCACGACCGTGTTCATCTGTGTTAATCTGTGGTCCGTAACGGTTTTTCAATAAACCGTCACATGCCGAGGCGCGGATTGCTTCGGCAATCGGCGCGAAAGGCTCCGGATAATACATTTCAAAACCTTTTTTCTTTAGGGTATCATCTTTGCCATCACTTCACGCTTCGCATGCAAGTGACTCGCAAATACGCGTTTTTCTCCGAAAAAGCGCGTGCTCTGCGTTCTCCTTAATCCTCATCCTTATCTCTGCGGTTTAGTTACCGTTTCATTGCATGTCAACCCATTCTACAGACTGACTGTACACATAATCAGCTTGTGGATTTTTTTCATGGGTTTTGCCGCGTTCCGGCGCTGCGCTCTACCGCAGCAACCGACGGTCTGAGATGCAATATCTCTCTATATATATAGACGCCGTTTTTGACCCCATCCAAGCAGAAAAAATAAAAAAATCTTGAAAAAATATTTCCGATTGTCGTAAGTCCTTTATGGACAAGGAGTTGCGAAGAGGAATATTTTTCAAGTGATACTGTATTGTTGCAGTTGTATTTAAATTTATTGCAGAATTTTATCGCATATTGCCAAGATGTCATTATTTAGATACAATTTACATGGTTAATGAGGAGAGACAAGATGGATAACATTCGAAAATATCTTGATTGGAATGATGCATACTTCAAGATTGACCGCGAAGAAAGAAACATAGCTGCAATTCTATATCACATTCTTCTTTCCAAATGGCCTGACAATCTCAACAAGTTTCTTCAGTTAATTCCCGGCATGTCATCAATTGCTATGAATGACAGGGGGGTAGGGATTTATTTCGAATATTCTTACCTCCGCGACCTTTGGGCTCAAATCGATGGCGCGGATGCGAATGGAAAAAAGCGCGAATTAATATACAGATGCCTGAAGCCGGAAAACATGGTTGAGATGGAAGGCATGTCGACGCTCGAATTCAATACATTCTTCGGGGCTGTTCCGAAAGCATCTCGAAAATTCATTCAGAGCCCCGGAAACTGGTGTATTGGGAGGTTTAAAGATAATTATAAGAACAGCGATAACGAGCAATTTCTCAAAGTATGCATGTTCAAATGGTCTTTTAATGCCAAGCCGGATATTGTGATTCATACGTCTTATGATACTGCGGTTTGTATTGAAGCGAAGTATGTATCTGGCGAGGGGCATTACCCGACAATGCCTTCGGAAAAAAGGGAATTCAAAACCAGAGGTATACCTTTTGTGCGACAAACGAGACTGCAAAAATTCATGATGAGAGAATTGCTTGGCATCAATACTCAGTTTGTCTACCTTGTTAACAAACTGCAATCCAAACCTGAAGGACACATTGTATTGTTTTGGAAGGACGTATTCGCAAGCCTCGACACATGCAGTTGTCCGACATTTATTCAGGAATGGATATGCGGGTTTGACGATTCAAGCCATTCGTATTTGTAAACCCATGCTGAAAAGCGCTTTGCTGAAAACATAAAGAACCGCCTCTTGTTATTTCCGTTCATCCATCTATTATAGGGAGTGTTGGTTCGGGGAGGCGGTAATGGCAGGACAGTTTATCGCAGGGCTCTGGCTCGGGTTGGTCAACGGCTCGCTCTGCGTAGGATGCTGGGCCGTTCTCCTGCCTCTGCTCGCAACGTCGGGAAAGGGCGGACTAAAAAACTCCGGAAGCATATTCTTTCGTTTCACTTTGGGAAGGTTCGTCTCCTATACCGCGTTCGGCGCAGTCATAGGCTTCGCAGGCGCGCATCTGGCAGATGTCTCGTGGGTCCCGACTGCCGCATACGCATCGTTCATACCGCTTTCCGCAATTCTCCTTCTGCAGGCGCTTCGCGGCGGGCGTTCCGCGCTCTGCGCTAAAGTCGAATCGTTCGCAACACGGTCGCATCTGCCGTTCTGGGTGGGCGCAGCGATGGGGATGTCCGTCTGCCCGCCGTTTCTTATCGAGACTATCCGCGTGCTTCAGGCAGGCTCGACCGCCGCAGGAATCCTATCCTTCTTCGGGTTTTTTCTCGGAGCGACGATTTTCATGATGCCCTTCGTCCTCTTCGGGCTTGCAGGCAAAGCGCAGTTCGTACGAAACCTCGGGCGCGCAGCCTGCATACTGGCGGCCCTCTTTTTCTTCCACCAGGGGCTTGCGGGGCTCGTCGGAACGATGGAGCGCACGACAGTTGAGGTGACTGAAGCGGATTTGAAAGAACTGCTGCCGGATGCGGACAGGTTCGGCGAATGGGTAGAACCCGCATCCGGCCCGCGGTATCGCGAAGCGTTCGACGCGAACGGTAATCAAATCGCGCTCGTCTACCTTTCCAGCGACATATGCCCGGAAATCCGCGGCTTCGGCGGGCACGTGCCGCTTCTTGCCGCCGTGAGACCGGGCGAGCTTGCCGCAATAAAACTGCTTCAGGGTTGGGAGACCCCGTCATACGTCACACGGATATACGATGAGACTTACATCGAGGATTTCAGAAACAAACCGTCGAATGCGATGTTCGTTCCCGGCGAGGATATCGACGCGATAACCGGTGCGACAGTCACGAATAAGGCAATCTGCGGCGAGGTCAGGGCGGTCCTTGCCTCGACGGTGGGCAGGGGTGATGCAGAACGGGGCGGGGCGGGAATCCCGGCAAGCGCTATAATACTAACGTGCTTTTTCATCGCAGCATCCGTTTCGTACCTGTTTCGCCTGCGCTGGCTGCGGCCTCCCCTCATGATTGCGAGCATTCTCTATCTTGGGTTCTATATGAAGGGATTGATGTTTTCGACTGCTGACACGATTCGGATGCTTTTCTTCCGTGATATCGCTTATATGGGATTAACGTGGCTCGTGCTTGTCGGCGGGATTGTTGTCACTTCGCTTCTTTTCGGGCGGCTTTTCTGCGGGTATATCTGTCCGTTCGGAGCGCTCCACGAGTTCTGCGGGCGGTTCGCGGGCAGGCGCCTGAAAGTTTCAGGAAAGCTCGCAGGCAGGCTGCGATATGTCAAGTACGTCTTTCTCTTTGCCGCGCCGGCGCTTTTCCTCGTCTCGGGCCGCGTTTCGGACGCCGCGGTCGAGCCGTTCGGGACGCTTTTCTCGTTTGGCGGCTCAGTTTTGCAGTGGGTGTTTTTGGGATTTGTTATTGTGGCCGGGTTCTTTGTAATGCGGTTCTTTTGCCGGTTCCTCTGCCCGGCAGGCGCGGCGATGGCGATTCTCTCCTTGCCTCGAATCTTGCGCGACAGGCGCTTCGAATCCTGCACCGGATGCGGAAAGTGCGTTGAAGCCTGCCCCATGGATGCCTTATCCGAGACGGAGTCGGTTCTCGACGCCGACTATGCCGAGTGCATCGACTGCAACATTTGTGATAAGATTCGCAAAGCCGGGCCGTATTCCACGTCATAAAAGAAATCAGTTGCGGTTTTCGGGCTTTTCGTCCGAAGGATTTACGCGCACGCCGAACTTTTCTTCGGCCTCGGAGGGGCGAAGGTAGAGCGGTTCGAGCGTCACGGGGTCGGCAAGCTCGCCGCGTGCGGCTGCTTCGAGACCGAGCCGGGCGACCGTCGCGGCTTCGGGAATCCAGAATTCTTTCGGTGCGTGCGAAATGCCCGGACTTTCGGCAAAAAGTTCGGGGAACTTCCCGATTGCATCTCCGATAAGGACTGCCGGCCGGGTGACGGTTTCGAGAAACCCTTCGCGCGGCACGATGGACAATCGTTTGACTGCGGAAACTCCGTTCGGGCCGGCGGCGTATTCGGCGGCGTAAAGCTGTTTTCGCCGGGCATCGAGGATGGGGACGATTCGCTCACCGAGGCTTGCGGCCGCGTTTGCCAGCGCGTCGAGCGAGACGACGGCGGCGAGTTTCGTGCCGAGCGCCCAAGCCATCATCTTTGCTGCCGCGACGCCGACCCTCACGCCGGTATAGGAGCCGGGTCCGATATCGACCGCGATAAGGTCGAGTTTGCCCGGCGGCACGCCGGCCTCATCGGAGGCGGACTTTATTGCGGGCGCGATTTCGCGTCCGTGGACGAGCCCGCTCTCGAAAGTCCGGCTGGCGAGAAGTTTTTCATCGTCGAGAATTGCGATGCCGCCGACGGTCGAGGATGTTTCGATTCCGAGGACTATCATTTTTTATTCTCCACGCCTGGTAGGCTTTCGAGTTCTTCAAGGAGTTTTTTTATTTCTTCCGAGTGCCCGCCGAAGCGGAGATAGGCGCGGTAATGCTTGCGTGCGGAGTCGAAGTCGAGGATGTAGAAGTGGCAGGCGATGCCCATGAGGCGGTGCGCCTCGAGGAATTGAGGCTCGATCGCAAGGGCGGCACGAAGCTCCTCCACGGCAGCGGGCGCCTGGTTGTTCAGGAGAAGCACCTGCGCGAGCCGTGTACGCGGCTCGACGCTGCCCGGCGCGGCGGAGACTGCGCGGCGAAGCGCGGTTACGGCTTCGGCGTGCCATCCTTTCTGCAGGTATAGCTCGGAGAGGTTGAGATATGCGGAGATGAAGTCGCGCTTGAGCTCGACCGCCTTGTTGAGTTCTTCGATTGCGCCATCGACCGAGCCGTCCTCGAGATAGAGCATGGCGGCGCGGAAGTGGCCGTAGGGCGAGCCGATTCCCGTTCCGGTCTTGTCGTCGAGAAGCTGGGCGCATCGGGTGCAGAAATAGTCGGGCAGGGAATCGAGGCTTTCCGGGCGGGATTCACCCGAGAGGATGCAGTCGTTTTCGCATTCGGTTATGTCCAGCGAGGCCGCGACGGCGCGGACGGCGAGTCTGCGGATGCGGACGTTTATTTTTTCGACGGGCAGCTCGATGCCTTCGGGTCCGGACATCCCGGCGGTGGAAACGAGAATCATTTTCGAGTCCGGCGAGACGAGGTAGCAGATGCGGGGCAGGTCGCCGGAATATATCGGCTCGGAGGTGACGAGGACGGTGCGGAAGGCGTTCGCGCTTATGAGCACGCCGGCGAGGCGGAGTATCCAGTCGCCATTGTACTGCTTCCGGGCCTCGTCGAACGCGGGCTCGGGAAGGGCCATGGCGCTTGCGATGTTGGCGCGAACCCTGAAGCTCATCCCGATTGCCCGGGACGCCTCGGCAAGCCAGTCCGGTTCGATTTCGCCAACCGGCATTATCTCGACAATCAGTTCCGCGGGCACGATTTCCGTATGAAAACCGGGGTGAGCTGGAGGCTCGGGAGCGGGCGCGAGGGCGAGTACTGCGGCGAATACGGCCAACGCGGCCAGGGATATTGCGGCGAGGAGCTTCACGGGTTAAACCTCTTCTTCCTCCTCTTCGGCCTGTTCCTGCGGACCGGGCTTCTCGGCCTCGGGAGCGGGTGCCGAGGGAAGCTGCAGCTTTTTAAGCTCGGAGTCGCTGCTTATTATCTCGCGAATTTTGTCCTGCACGCCTTCCTGCTTGAGGATTTCTGAGAGCATGATGCGCTTGTAGCTGATGTCTTTTATCTGCTTGGCGAGGAACTCGTCGCGCTCCTCTTTCATCTTGAGGTTGATTTCGTATAGCTTTTCTTCGAGCGCCTCGTTTTCGAGCATTAGCTGCACGAGCATATCCGCGCGCTGGTCTTTCTTGAGGCCCATAATCCCGACGCCGGCGGCTTTCTTGCGGTATTCGTCCACCTGCTTTTCGAGGAGGGCCACCTTTTCCGTCAACTTCTCGTTTTGCCCGGAAAGCTTGGCGCGCTCGTGTTCCCAGAACTCCTTGAGCGCCTTCTCGATATCGAACATGCGTTTCCTGTCGGCTTTTTGTTCCTTCCTGAACCTGCGCCCGGTGAGGAAGCGGCTAATATAGTAGCTTGCAGCTCCAACCACCAGTACAAGCAGGATGCCGAGGAGATAATGGATGAACGAAAACATCGAAGTTTCGCCTTGCATAATCAGGCCGATTGTTTCCATTTTGCTACCTCTTTCTCGTAAGGAATATATGTAACATATTAGCAGAGGCGCGCCGCGCGGTCAAGCAAACAACTGCACGCCAGGGAAGGGCTATTGACCGGGAGCCATCGGTATGCTATCTTCATGCCCCATGAACGGGAGTCATAAAATCGAAATCACGAATCTGCAATCCGAATGCGCCGTAAATAGCGGACTTCTGGAGAAAGTGCTCGACTTCGCCATAAAAGAGGCAGGCGCAAAAGGCGGGCTGTCGCTTGCAATCGTGGATTCCGAGGAGATTACCGAATTGAACCGCCGCTTCCTCGGGCGCGAAGAGCCGACCGACGTGCTTTCCTTTCCGATGCTGGACGACAACTTGGACCTTTTCGGCGAAGTGGTCGTATGCGCGGACGTGGCGGCGCAGGAGGCGGCGAAGCGGGAAATCAGCTTCGATTCGGAGCTTGCACTCTACGCGGTGCACGGATTCTTGCATCTCGTGGGCTTCGACGACCAAACCCCGGCGCAGAGGGCCCGCATGAGGAAACGAGAACGCGAGATACTGGAGCATTTCGGACTTTCCGTTTCCTGAAGCGCGGTAATGACTTGCCCTGAGTCGCCGAATCATTATAATCTGCTCAGACGCCGCCGCTTTTCGGAGCAGCATCTTGGAGAAAGAACCGCGAATCACGATTGTGATACCAGCCTATAACGAGGCCGGGAGGATAACTCCCACGCTGAGAATTACCGTGGAATATATGCGAAGCCGCAAAGAGCCGTTCGAGGTGCTCGTCGTAGACGATGGCAGCAGAGACGACACGGTCGAGGTAGTCGAGGCCGTGGGCAGAGACCTTCCCGAGGTTCGCTGCTTGAGGAATCCGAGCAACATGGGGAAGGGCGCGGCGGTAAAAAACGGGGTCTTCAATGCGCGGGGAGAGTTGGTGGCGTTCGTCGATGCCGACAGCTCGACGCGGATAAGCGACTTGCAACGGCTGGTCGAGGCCGTCGAGCGGGGCGCGGATATCGCGATAGGTTCGCGTGCCCACCGGTACTCGGTCATTCCTGTCAAGCAGCCATGGCAGCGGCAGACGGCGGGCAAGGTCTTCAACTTCCTTTGCCGGATGGGGCTGGGCCTGACGGTTTCCGACTCGCAATGTGGATTCAAGCTTTTTACCCGGAGCGCGGCGCGGGACATCTTTTCCACAAGCAGAATAGAGGGATTCTGCTTCGACGTCGAGTTGCTTTATCTGGCCGGGAAAAAGAAATACCGCGTCAGGGAGGTCCCGGTAACGTGGAGCGATGACCGGGCGAGCAGGGTGAAGCTGGGCAGGGACTCGCTCGGCATGTTTCTCGGCCTGGCTGAGATAAGACTCAACGACCGAAAAGGGCTTTATTCTTAGAGCTTGTATTCCCGCTTCGAGTTCGCTAAACTCTGCGGCGACATGGAAGAGACAAACCTTCAATCCGGGCAACCCGACGACAGGAAACAAGCCCTGGCCATGCTAATAGCCGGAGCCGTAATCGTCTTGTCGGCGCTCCCTTTATCAGTTTTCGACGATGCTGTTTTTGGGTATTTAGAGCATCTCGGCGCCGAATCGCTCGAATCGCTGATGAAGATGATAACACACGTGGGGTCTGGGGTCATACTCGGAGCGGCGGCGTTGATTGCATTTGCGTTCTTGCGGGACAGACGCGCGGCGACAAGAGTGGCACTTTCCCTGCTTGCAGCCACCATAGTGGCCTCGTTGCTGAAGAATATCATCACAAGGCAGAGGCCGAACGCAAACGATTTCGACTCTTTCCCATCGGGCCATTCGATAGCAACATTTTCGCTTGCTGGCGCGCTCTTTTTTCACTTGAGACTGAAGGCAGTCCCTTTTCTTGCAGTCGCGGTGCTTGTGGCGTTTTCGCGACTTTTCAGAAGCGCCCATTATCTCAGCGACGTAATCGCAGGTACGGGGCTCGGCCTTATTTGTGCCGGAGGGGCCGCGTTGCTCATCCGGGAAGCGCCACGTTTCACGCGTCGGAAAAACATTCGCATCATAGCCGCGGTGCTTGCGTTCGGATTCGCTATCACACCGTGGGTGAAGAACAAGAACACGCTGAGTCAGCTTGTGTTCATTGTCATGCCGCCGATAATTTTCTTTGTTTTCTGGTCGTATATCGATGATATAAAGAGCTTTTCAACCGGGCTGGTCCGGCGGTTTTCGGAGAAACGCCTGCTCCTGATTATATTCGTAATCGCGCTTATCGCATTTTCGATGGGCAACTGGGCTTCGAGCCTCTTCGACCGGGACGAGGGATGGTACGGGGAAGTTGCCCGCGAGATGAAAGAGTCGGGCGATTTCCTGACACCGGCCTACCGCGGGGAGCAGTGGCTGGAGAAGCCTCCTTTTCCCTACTGGCTGATGGCGGGCTCGATGGCGGTTTTCGGTGAAAACTCGTTTGCGGTGCGATTTCCATCGGTTCTGGCCGGCGCGTTCTCCTGTGTGCTGCTTTACCTGCTTGCGGCGAAGATAGCGGGCCAGAAAGCGGCGCTAATCTCGACGGGTATTTTCGCAACATCGCTTCTTACGATTTTTGTCGTGCGTGCGGCGCTAATGGATTCCATACTGCTTTTCCTTCTGCTCTTGTCTTTACTCGGGCTCTGGCGGATAGCGAGGGGCGAGAGCTCACGTCTGCCCTGGCTAATGCTTTACGGCGGCGCGGGACTCGCATTTCTAACCAAGTACCTGGCCGGAGTGGCGATTGTGGGTCTTACGGCTTTGACTTTCATGATATTTACCCGCAGATGGGACGTTCTGAAAAAAGCCCGTATCCCGACGGGCGCACTGCTGTTTTTTGCAATTGCAGGCGCATGGTTCGTACCGGCATATATTTCGACCAGCGGAGAGCTTCTGAAAGTCTTTTTCGAGCAGAACGTGGGGCGCTCGATTTCGGCAATGCAAGGACATGCCGGGCCTTTCTTCTACTACATCGTATTGCTTCCGGTCATCTTTTTCCCGTGGTTTTCATTTTTCCCCGCCGCGATATCGCAGAAGGGAACAAAGTTCGCAGTCAAATCGGAAGCCTGGTGGTTTCTCGTTTGCTGGTCGGGCGGAACGGTTCTGCTTTTTTCCGCCGTCAGCACGAAGCTGCCTCACTACATATTCCCGGCATTGCCGCCCTTGGCGATTCTGACCGGTGCGCTGATAGCGGATGCTAAGGAGCGCTCGATGGCGCTTTCGGGATGGAAGGTTATATTCGCCTGTTTTTTTCTGGGACTCGTCGGCATCTCTTTATCGATTGGACTGATAATCGCGCTTGAAAAGGGCGGATTCCTGAATCTCTGGAGATTTTTCGCTCCTGCGTGCGCCATTCTCGCCACTGCATGCGTCCTGGCACTGGTCGATTTTGGCAGACGCCGCGTGGTTCAAGCGGTGCTGACGCTCGGAGTAGGCATGGTGGTTTTCATGCTGTTTCTCGTCCTCGTGGCGCTTCCGGGTTTTGAGGCCTTCAAGCTTGCGCCGAAAATCGGCGGCAGAATAGTGGAAATGAGGGAGCCGGGAGACAAGGTGTTTCACTGGGGTTACGTTGAACCAGCTTTTACGTTCTATGCCCAAAGTCATATGACGATTATAAAGTCGCACGATGCTGCCGAGACCGAGCTTTCGGACGTCGATAGGGCGTTTTTCATCCTACCTGCGGACGAGGCGGGCAATTTCCGGAAACGGTTCGGAAAAGGCTACCGGATAAAAATCGCATATCCCTCGGAATCCCTGGAATACCCCATGGGATATAATACCGGTCGGGGCAAATGGATAAAACTCAATTTGCTATTGATCGAGAAGAAGCAGACCAGTTCGGAGTGACTTTCAGGAATCCTTTTTTTCGTCGGTGGAGTCTGCAATTATATAAATCGGGCGCTTCTTGACTTCGTCGTATATTCTGCCGAGGTACTCGCCTATAATCCCGAGCGCAAGGAGAGTTGCGCCGCCGAAGGCGACAATCAGGAAGACGATTGTCGTCCAGCCCTGGATATTTATATCACGCGTAAAGTACATGACAAGAATCACCGCGAGATAAACGAGACTTGCAAGAACGCTCAAGGCCCCAGTGAGCGATACGAGCCGGAGCGGCACCCATGAGAAGGAGAAAGCCGCGTCCGCGGCGAGCCGAAAGAGCTTTCTGAAGGTGTATTTCTGCTTCCCTCCGGCGCGTTTAGCCCGTTTGACATCTATTCCCGTCTGTCTGAAGCCAGCCCATGCCCGGAGACCGCGGACGAAGCGGTTGCGCTCCGGGAAAGATTTCAGAGCATCCACCACTTTCCGGTCCATGCAGGCGAAATCTCCCACATCGAGAGGGATGCGCGTCTCGCTGACCCGTGCGAGGAACCTGTAGAAAAACCAGTATGAGAGTCGCAGGAGCGGGTTGCCCGAGCGGCGTGCGCGGCGGGCGCAGACAACGTCGTAGCCTTCGTCCATTTTTTTAAGCAGCTTGGGGATATCATCGGGGCTGTCCTGCAGGTCGGAGTCCATTACAACGACTTTTTTCCCTTTTGCATTGTCGATACCGGCCGTGATTGCGGCCTGGTGGCCGAAGTTTCGGGCGAGGAAGATTCCGCGCCATCGCTCGTCGGATTCGGCGAATTCGGCAATCAGCTTGCGCGAGCCGTCGGTGGAACCATCATCGACGAGGATTACTTCGTAGGAAATATCCTGTTTTTCAAGGATTTCGTCCAATTGCTTCTGAAAGAGAGGCAGGCATTCATTTTCATTATATACCGGCGCAACTACGGTAAGCTCCGGCGCATTCGCTTTGGATGATTCGGTTTCCGTCATGTCAGGAATTTTACATGGCGCCCGTTTGGAATGCAACTTCTTCCTGCCAAACTTGGCGGAGAACCGGCGGTTATGCAAAATGCAAGATTGACGATGTCAGAGTTCCCTGTATTTCTCGAGCATTTTATCCAGCTCGACTACGGAGCCTTTCGAGGGGCCTTTTTCAAGCGGTTCTTTGAGGAAGCGTTCGGGCAGGCTGTCTTCTTCCGGGGCAATTCCCTCGCGGATATTGAATTCATGCTCCGCAGCGAGAGTGCTATCGAGCGCATCCCTAACGGTCTGTTCGTCCCAGTCCATGCCCGTCCCTTCGCGCAGCAACTCGGCGGCGAACGGGAAGCTCAGGATATCCATGCAAAGGCCGATGTTTTTGCACATTGTCAGACAGTCGGTGAGAAGCGCGATACGTTCGCTCCAGTGGACGAGTTCGGCTTTTCCTTTCCATTGCAGCCTGTCGGCGGCCTCTTCGTGGCCAAACCTTTCTTTCGCGCCTTTTTTGTCGCCGGTCAGCTCGAAGTAAGGCTCGGCGTGGAGGTGGTCGGCGCCGCGAGTGGCGATTGCGTATGTGAGGCCGTAGGCTTTCAGGCCCCTCGGGTCGCCGCAAATCATCTCGAGACCCTTGACATGAAACGCGTATTTTTCGCTGCCTCGGTCGACCTGTCTTGCAGCTTCGCGAACGCCTTCCGAAAGCAGTTTTCCGAAGCCTTCGCGCCGGATAATCTGATTTATAAGAGTTTCGATTGTTTCTTTTTTGCCCCACGAAAGGTCGAGGCCGCCCGCATCTTCGGAAGATATTATGCCTCTCTGGGCGCATTCGAAGGCCCAGCCTATCGTTTCGCCGGCGGTTATGGAATCAAGGCCGGCATCGTTTACGAGTGTGTTCATCTTGAGCGCGAAGGCCGCGTCGTCGACTCCGAGCTTGCTGGTGAAAGTGCAGAGGGTTTCGTATTCGGGCCCCTCGCCGCGGGTTTCTTCGGTCGAGTAGAAGCGCGAGCAATGGACGTTGCAGTTGAAGCAGGACTTGTTCTTGACGTTGAAATGCTCGGAAAGATGCTCTCCGCTGACTTTGTCGATATATTCGCAGGTGCCTTCCTGGAAGTGTCTCGTGGGGAGTATCCCCAGGTTATTGAGCGATGTCATGAGCATCGTGGTGCCGAGAGTACGGCGCATCTCGAAGCCGGGATGTGAGACGATATCTTTTTCGATTTGGCGACAAAGCCGGTCGAATTCTTTTGGCCGTGCGACTGTAACGGCGCCTTGGCCGCGAAGGACAATTGCCTTGAGGTTTTTCGCGCCCATGACGGTCCCCATGCCGCAGCGGCCGCATACGCGGGAGAGGTCCGCGGCGACGCACGCGAACTTGACGCCGTTTTCGGCGGCCGGTCCGACCGCGAGGACGTGAGAGTCCGGAGCTTCGAGTTCTTCCTTGAGCCTGCGCGTGGTTTCCTTTATGCCGAGGCCCTTCAGGTGTGAGGCGTCTCCTATGGTCACGCAGCCGGAATCTACGAAGAGGAAGACGGGCGATTCGCTTTTGCCGGTGACTTTGATCTGGTCGAATCCTGCGAACTTGAGTTCGCTCGCCCAGTGTCCGCCGGCGTTGGAATCGCCGAAAATGCCGGTAAGCGGGCTTTTGGCCGTTATCGTGAATCTCGCACTCGCCGCGAGGCCGGTTCCCGTGAGCGGCCCCACGCCGAAATAAATCGGCGCTTCCGGCGAAAGAGGGTCCATGCCCGGTTCGGTTTCATCGAGAAGTCTCGCGGAGTTCAGGCCCCGTCCTCCGATTGTCGCGAGAAGAAGCCCTTCGTCGAAATCTTCGATAACCACGTTGTGAGTGTCGAGGTCTACGTAGAGTCCCTTGCCCGTATAGCCGTGCATGTTATTCCCCCGCCCACGACAGTTTTTCGAGATGTTTTTTCGCCCAAAGAAGCCGGCGCATTGCGGGGCTTTTATTTTCCAAATCGGCAGCCGACGGCACTTTCGGAAGCTCGGGTTTCTCCTCGAAAGAAAGAGCATCCTGGTTGCACGCTTCGATGCAGCGGCCGCAGTTCGTGCAGAACGATGGATATTCGTCGAAATCGAGTATTCCAAGGGGACAGGCTTCGGCGCAGATTCCGCACGATTCGGCGTTCTTTGTCGAAACGCCGGTCAGCCTCGCCCAGGTTTTCGGGCGGCATTTCTCGCGGTCGAGTTTTATCAGGCCCTTGCTCGTAACCGAGAGCGCATCGATAGGACAGGCCGCGACGCAGCGGTAGCACCGAATGCAGGTAACGGGGAAATCGAATCCGATTTCCTCGTCTTTTACAACCCTGATAACCGACGCAAGGTGCGAATAGGCTTTGGTTTTCCCGAAGGAGCAAGCCATCTCGCAACGCGTACAGCCGGAACATTTGGCAGGGTCAGCGACAATCATAATATTCCCCTTGCCGAACAGTCGTTTGTGAAAAACAATTCTATATCGCGCGCGGCCGAAAGTCAAATCTCCGTGATTGAGTATGAGGAAACAGTTGAAGGGAAGCTCTCGGGAAGGTATCATTCCTTCAACGATGACGGAGGATGCAAAATGAATATTGCGATAATAGGTTATGGTAGAATGGGTAAAGAAATACGGAGGCTCGCGTCTGACCGCAGCCACGTGATATCTTCGATAATCGACCCCGTTGCGGACGGCGCCACTCACGGTGAAATCACGAAGGAATCTCTCAATGGGGCAGATGTCGCCATCGAGTTTACGGGCCCGGATTTCGCGGTGGCGAATATCGAAAAGACGGCAAAGCTCGGGGTAAACATGGTCGTGGGAACAACCGGATGGGGCGAAAGCTTGAGTACGGTGGAGAAAATAATAGAAAGCACCGGTACTGGATTGATTCATGCGCCGAATTTTTCCGTCGGAGTGAGTGTTTTTTACGAAATAGTCAAACGCGCATCGTGGATATTTGACAAGCTCGATGATTACGATGTTTTTTGCCACGAGTGGCATCACAAGGGTAAGGTCGATTCTCCCAGCGGCACGGCCAAAAAGATTGCAGAGACGGTTCTTTCCGTGATGAAGCGCAAATCCGGGGTTGTTTTCGAACGTCTCGACAGAAAGCGGGCGGATTCGGAGCTTCATGTCAGCTCGACGCGCGGCGGTTGGGTCCCGGGCACTCACGAAGTGGTCTTCGACGGCGAGTTCGATTCAGTAGAGCTTGTACATCGCGCCAGGAACCGCGGAGGGCTTGCATCGGGCGTGCTTCACGTAGCGGAGTGGATAAAGGGCAAAAAGGGCTTCTTCGAATTCTCGGACTACCTCAAAGACTTTCTCGGGATTTAAGCCCGTAAAAAAAACGGCGACTTGAAACCTGCTTAATGAAAAAAATGTAGATGATTGAGAGGAACCTGCGCCTTTTCGTTAAGTTTAACTGTCTGAGCCAATTTCGGGCAGGAATGTTTGTGGGGGAATATCCGTATGATTAAGAAGTTGTTGGTCTCGGCGCTGATTCTGGTCTTCGGACTGAGCCTGGCGATTGCAGATTTCAAGCCTCCGCGTGCCAAGCCTCAGAGAAGAAAAGGCGGAGAGGCCTTCCCGCCGCTTCCGCTGCCGGCAACCCCGCTTCGAAGGACCGAGAAGAAGCGCGAGCCAGCTCCGCCTACGCTTATCTGCCGGGTAGTTCATGGCAAGGAGCCGCGCAAGGTAAAGTACGAGGGCGAAACCTATACTTACTGGGATTGGAACACGAACCCGGGCGCGGAGGGGAACCTCCTGAAACGCATGGCTTCTCAACTGGGCCAGCCTTACCGCAAGATTACCGCGCCTATTTCGAAACTCTCCGGCGACCCGGCCGAAGTTCCAATACTATTTATATCGGGCCATGGTGATATAGGACTGTCAACAAAAGACCTCGCGTTTCTGAAGAAATATGCGGAATCCGGCGGTTACATCTGGATGGAAGCATGCTGTGGGAACGAGAAGGCTTACGGCGAATATCGCGGCTACCTGAAAGCAATGTGGCCTGACAGAAAGGTAACGGTGCTTCCCGAAGACCACCCCCTTTACTCATGCTATTACAAGGTTGACGAAGTCAAGTATACCGATTCAGTGAAAGACATAGTAAACAAACCTTATATCGAGGGCCTCGATATCGGTACGAGGACGGCCGTATTTCTCTTCAAGTATGGAATCGGCAACGGATGGGACGAATTTCACGACCCCGGCGCCAAGGATTTCGAGATTCCCGATGCGTACAAACTCGGCATGAACCTTATTGCATATAGTCTTGCATACCACAACCTCGGCAAGTTTTACAGCCGTGCCAAGAGCTTCTATGAGCAGGAGAGGGAAGACCAGGGAGATTTTGTTTTCGGGCAAATTGTCTACGAGGGAAACTGGGACCCGACACCCGTGGCGGCCATCAACCTCCTCACGGTAGTCAATGCGCAGTCTTCCGTCCGGGTCAAATTCAAGCGCAAGGAAATAGATCTCGACAATATGGACCTCTTCGAGCAACCTTTTCTCTATATCACCGGCATGGAGGAATTCACTCTTACTGATAGCCAGGCGGCGAAGCTCAGAAACTACCTGCAGGGCGGGGGATTTCTCCTTGCCGATTCCTGCTGCGGCCGGGGAAGATTCTCCGCTTCGTTCGTCAGGGAGCTGAAAAAGATTCTCCCCGGAGCCGAGCTGAAGCTTCTACCTGCCGAGCATCCGGTCTATTCATCGAGATACAAGCTTTCTTCCGTTTCGTATACCGAGTTCACGAAAAAAGCTGTTAAAGACCTTCCGGCACTCCCGATTTACGGGATTGAAGTGGCGGGGTCCACGCGGGTGATGTTCTGCCCCTACTCCCTGGGCAACGGCTGGGAGAGGGAGGAGCATCCCTTCACGAGAGAGATAACACCTGAAGATGCGCTCAAGCTGGGCGTAAACATAGTTGTCTATTCGCAAACGCATTGAAATAAAGCCAACCTTGAAGCGGTCGAACCGGCTTTTATTCCGGACGACATGAATCGCGGGGAGTAGAGATGGCAAAACTTGTAATTCTGACCGGCAGCTCGCCGGGAACCGAGGTACACCTTCATCAGGAACAACTAATTATCGGGCGAGACCTCTCGGCTGACTTGAGAGTCGAGGATGACGAAATTTCGCGTCAGCATGCAGAAATATTCAGAGAGGAGGGTTCCTGGGCGGTAAGGGATCTTGGCTCTCGAAACGGGACGCGCGTGAATGGCGAAAAAATCGAGGGCCAGTACTCGCTCAGACCGAACGACAAGGTTCGCGTGGGGAAGACAGAGTTGGAATTTCACGACGGGGCAGAGGAAGAAAAGCCTGCCACAACCCCTTTAAAACAGCCTCCCGCCGACCCGAAGACCGCGAAATCCAAGACCGCCGCCCACCAGCCGGCAAGTTCGGATAAGCCAAAGGAAATATCGGAAGAAGATATAAAGGCAATCCAGAAGCTCAAAGAAGCCCGCGAGGTCATTCTGAAAGAGATACGCAAGGTAATCATCGGACAGGAAGATGTTGTAGAACAAATGGTGGTTGCTCTTTTCTCGCGGGGCCACTGCCTCGTTATGGGCGTTCCGGGACTGGCCAAGACGCTCATGGTGCATACAGTATCGAAAGTCCTCGACTTGGAATTCAAACGCGTCCAGTTTACCCCCGACCTCATGCCTTCCGACATTACCGGGACGGATATCCTGCAGGAAGACCAGACGACGCGCGAGCGCTCGTTCAAGTTCATCAAAGGACCGATATTTACCAATATGCTTCTTGCGGACGAGATTAACCGTACGCCGCCGAAGACCCAAGCTGCCCTTCTGGAGGCTATGCAGGAATACCGGGTAACGGCAGGTGGAGTAACCTATCAGCTTCCGCTTCCGTTCTTCGTGCTCGCGACTCAGAACCCCATTGAGCAGGAGGGCACGTATCCCCTGCCAGAAGCGCAACTCGACCGATTTATGTTCATGATACTGATAAACTACCCGGCGCGTGAGGAGGAGATACAGATAGTTAAGGCCACGACTTACGACTACGAACCCAATTTGCAGTCCGTAGTTTCGGCGGAAGATATCCTGAAGCTGCAGCACATTGTTCGCAAGGTGCCCATCTCGGAGCATGTTGTAAGTTATGCGACCGACCTCGTACGTGCCACCCGTCCGAAGGAGGAAGGCTCGCCGGAGTTTATCAAGGAATGGGTCGCCTGGGGTGCGGGCCCGCGAGCCGCGCAGTACCTCGTAATCGGCGCCAAGGCGCGTGCGGTGATAAACGGGCGCTATAATGTTTCCGTGAACGACATCAAGGCGATGGCGCATCCGGTGCTACGCCACAGGGTGCTTACCAATTTTAACGCGGACTCGGAGGGAATCGATTCGAACAATATAATCGACAGGCTCCTCGATGCCGTACCTGAGCCGCAGTACGACTAAGATGGAGGAGCCGTGGCTGCCAAACCGGGCAGGCGATATCTCGACCCGACCGCACTGTCGCGCCTTGCGAACATCAAGCTGATTGCGCGCACGGTGGTTGAAGGGTTTATTTCCGGTCTTCACCAGAGCCCGCATCACGGATTCTCCGTGGAATTTTCGGAGTACCGCGAATACGTGCCCGGAGACGACCTGAAACATTTTGACTGGCGCGTCCTGGCGCGTTGCGACAAACATTATATCAAGCAGTATCAGGAAGAGACCAACCTGAGGGCGACGATTCTTGTCGACTGCTCGCGCTCGATGGCCTATTCATCGAACGGGGTAGCAAAGTTTTCTTACGCCTGCTATCTGGCTGCATCATTGGCCTATCTGATGATACGACAGCAGGATTCGGTGGGGATGGTGATATTCGACGATGAGATACGCCACAGGATACCGGCCAAATCCTCGCCTTCCCACCTTCGCGATATGCTTATGGTGCTTGAGAATACCGAGCCCTCTAACAGGACGGGCATCGCTCAGACCCTGCACGCTATGGCCGAAGGGATTAAGAAAAGGGGGCTGGTGATAATAATCTCGGACCTCCTCGAGGACCAGTCGGAAGTAATAAGAGGGATAAAGCATTTCAGACACAATCGGCACGAAGTGCTTATTTTTCATGTTCTCGACAATGCGGAGCTGAAGTTTCCGTTTTCGGGTTTGACGACGTTCAGGGACATGGAATCAGGCGAAAAGGTCATGATAGAGCCGCAGTTTTTCAGGGACGAGTATGCGAGGCTTCTGGGAGAATTCGTGAAGCAGTACAGGAGAGAATGTGCCGAAGGGTTCGTGGACTACGTTCTTGCGGACACTTCGCGGCCGTTCGACATGCTGCTTGCGAGCTATCTTGCGAAGCGCTCGAGGCTGGGTTAAATTATGTTCGGATTCGGATTGCTGAACGCGCTTTTTCTGGCGGGCATTGCCGCGGCGGCGATTCCGATAATAATCCATCTTATACACAAGCGGCATTCCAGGAGCGTGGATTTCCCATCGCTTATGTTCCTCAGACTTATCGACTTGCGAATGGCCAGCAGACAGAGGCTTCGCGAGTTTATCGTGCTCGCACTTCGCATCGCTGCTATTGCACTTTTCGCTTTTGCTCTGAGCAAGCCTATTTTGCGAACGCGCACGGCGAGCGCCGGTCCCCGGACATCCACAACGGCGGTTATAATAATAGACAACTCGTTCTCCATGAATTACAAGGAGTCGGGAGTAACCGGCTTAGAGAAGGCTCGCGAAAAAGCACAGGAGATTCTTGACACGCTTGCACCGGGCGATAATGCGGCTATCATTCCGGTTGCCGGGTACGCTCCGGCCGATTCGGGGCTTTCGAGCGACCTTGCCGGACTTGTAAACAGAGTGGAGATGCTGAAGGAAATGCCTTCCGCGGGCTCGCTCGAAGGCGCCCTTGACCTTGCGGTCAAGGCTCTTGAAGGCTCGAAAGAGATAAACCGGGAACTTTACGTTATAAGCGATTTCCAGCAGTTGATATGGGAGCCGGTGCTCGAAAGCGAAACTCTGCGTAGTGTACAAGCGGACGTGGTGCTCGTGGATGTGTCGGCGGAAAGACAATCTAACATGGCCGTTTCTTCAATAGAAGTCGGCCATCGTCCCGGCCAGGCGGGAGTAGTCGAAGTCAAGGCGCTCGTGCACAACTACTCGGTCAATCCTATGAGAGCACGCGTGGCGCTGGTGCTCGATGGTAAGACTCGAAGTGAAGTTTCCGCAGATGTGCCCGCGCGTGGCGACGAGGCAATTTCTTTCACACAGACTCTCGGCGAAGAAAGCATGCTGGGTTACATATTTCTTAAAACAGACGGCCTTGCAACAGACAACAAGAGATATTTTGCCTCCGCTGCGGGAGATGCGATTCGCGTCCTCGCAGTAAACGGAGACCCGTCGGATATCTGGGACATTGACGAAACATACTACCTTGAAACGGCCCTTTCGCCTTTGAGAGGCGGCATGGGCGGGGGTGATCTGGGAAGCGCTTCTCCGGTCCGTCCGCGGGTAGTAACGGAAGCGGGCATGCGAAAAGAGAAGCTGTCGGATTATGCGGTCGTAATTCTCGCAAACGCAAGCGGGCTTGACGAAGAGATTGTTTCCAACATACAGGATTTTGTCAGGAAAGGCGGCGGGCTTATCATATTCAGCGGCGAGCGCGTCGTGCCCGAGGAATACAACAAGCTGCTGAAAAGCGATGCCGTTGCACTGCTGCCGTGCAGTCTTATCGGGCAGAAAGAATACGAAGAGGATTCCGAGCCCATATCACTCGTGCCGACTGACTGGGAACACGGAGTGTTTTCCGTACTCAAAGACATTCGCGACGTCGCCTTCGATACCTCGCGCTTCAATAGAATAATGATATGCGAATGTGACAGGCAGGATGCTTCGGTGTCTGTGCTGGCGAGGTTTTCTAACGGCTTCCCGGCGCTGGTAGAAAGGAAGTATGGAGCAGGCACGGTACTTTTCTTCGCATCCACGTGCGACCGGGACTGGACCAATTTCCCGCTCCGTCCGATTTACCTTCCGGTGGTTCATCAAATGGTTCGCTATATTGCGAACAGGCAGCAACGCCTTAAAAGCTATTTCGTTGGCGAGCCCGTTAGATATCTTTTCCCGCCCACCGAAAAGAAAGTGGAAGTTTCCGTGACTGACCCAGCGGGACGAGCGTTCGAGGCCGATGTCGAGCCTTCCGGCGAGGCCATCGCCGCTACTTTTTCAGAGACGCTGATTCCCGGCATTTACAGCGCGGATATCAGGGCATCGTCGAGCCGGGAAGATGAACATTTCGCTGTAAACGTCGATATCTCGGAAAGCGACCTCGTTAGAGTGCCTGCCGCAAGGCTGAAAAAGATGCTGGGGCCGGAAATCTCAGTTATAGACGGAAACAGCGATTTAACGGTGGCCATATGGCGCATGCGAACCGGCGTGAAGCTATGGGATTATTTCCTTTATCTTGCGCTTCTTGCGCTGCTTGCGGAAGGATGGCTTGCTAACAGGTTTGTGCCGAAGACAAACATGTCAAGGAAATCATCGGCGGGCGAGCGGCATTCGGAAAGCAGGATGGAAAAGATATCGGTTAATTGAGGAACATGAATGGGAATTGAACTGGCAAGCGACTGGCACGTATTGACCGCTATTCTTGCGGTACTGTTGCTTTGCGCTGCGGTTTGGTTTTCCTACCGCAGGAATCTTGATGCGCTTGTACGAAGAAAGGCAGTTCTGCTTTTATGCCTCAGGCTGGGAGTTGTAATCTTTCTGTTCCTCTGCATCCTCAAGCCTGTAATATCTTACCGGTCCATTGCAGGCGAGAAGACGAGGCTTGTTTTTCTCGTCGACAACTCGCAGTCCATGACGCTTCCAGTGAAGGGCCCCCGGGGCGAGGAACTTCGAATCGACGCAGCCAGAAAACTGGCGAGCGGTCCCGAAAGCCTCGTCGAGCCTTTGAGCAGGTCTTTTTCAGTCCAGACGTTCGTGTTTTCAGGTAGCGCCACGCAGATGCCTCCCGGAGAGATTGCAAAAGCTCTTGACGGTTCCGGTAACGTGACCGCATTGGTCGGCAGCCTTCGCGAAGCAGCGGCCAAATCAGGGAGCACGGCGCCAACGGCAGCAGTAGTCATAACGGATGGGGCTGACAATTCCGCCGCTGTCGCTTCAGGCCAGGCTCTCGGTTTCGCGGTCTTTACCGTGGGCGTAGGATCAAGGCTTTCGGAATCGGGGCTCGTTGACCTCGTCGTCGGGGCGCCTCAAGCGCCCGAAGAGGCTTATAAAGACACCACGGTGCAAATTGAGGTGGAGATTGGAGCGAGCGGCCTTGAGAACGCTACGGTTATCCCGGTTACGCTGTCAGGGCCGGAGGGAGAGATGCTTGCGGCGGGCGAGGTGAATCTGTCACCTGAAAAACCGCGGGAAAAGCTCACCCTCGCCTTCATCTCCGATTCTCCCGGCATCTTCGAATATACGGTATCAGTTCCAGAAAGGCAGGACGAGCACATCAAGGAGAATAACCGCCAGTCGTTTACGCTGCATGTTCTGGATTCTAAACTTAGAGTGCTTTTAGTAGACAGGGTCAGGTGGGAATACAAATACCTGAAAATGGTTCTCGAACAGGATCCCAACATCCAGTTTACCGGGGCGGTCCTCACGCAGAAAAACCAATTTACCCTTCAGGGTGCGGGGCAGGCCGAGCTTGTCGCAAGAGGTTTGCCAATTGACGTGTCCGGCTACGAAAAATGGGATGTAGTGATACTCGGCGAACTCGAACGCGACTCGTTCGCGCTCCAGCAATTTGAAGCGCTCAAACAGTTCGTTTCAAAGGGCGGCGGATTCTGTGCTCTCGGAGGCCGGAGCTCCCTTGGACAGGGAGGATACGGTGGTACGCCCGTCGAGGAGATTCTTCCCGTTGAACTTAGCCGACAGGCCGCCGGCATGCGCGGCGGGACTTTCGTCATGCAGCTTACGCAAGAGGGCAGGGCGCATCCGCTGATGCAGGGAACGGCAAGGTTCTTTGAGGGAGGCAAGGAAGTCGCCTGCGAGCTTGACGGCATTAACATTACGGGTAAGCCGAAACCCGGCGCAACTGTTATTGCGCAGCATCCCGACCTGAGCTCGGAAGGCACGCCTCTTTCGGTCGTATCTGTCCAGCGGTACGGTGAAGGAAAGACGATGGTAGTTGCAGGAAGCACGACCTACAAGTGGCATCTGAAGCATCGCGGACTTGGGCTCGATTCGCCGCACGTGAGGTTCTGGGGCCAGGCGGTGCGCTGGCTTGCTGGCGCCAAAGAGCAGGATACCGGGGGCATTTTCGCGATATGGACAGACAGGCGTAATTATACTCCGGGCCAGAAGGTGCTTGTATCTGCCCGCCTCGACGCTGAACAGGCTGCTTCGCCTTTGCCTGAGATGATAACTGTCAGAATTACTCATGACAGCAGCGCCGAAGAAGCGCACCTGCGGCCGAGAGGAGATGGGCGTCACTATGAAGGGGAGTTTTTGCCTGGTAGCGGAGGCCAGTACGAGATAGGCGCTTCCATCGTGGACGCCGAGGGAAAGGCGGTTCAGAAAACCGTGGAAATAGCAGTCGGCAGGCGTTATCTCGAATTCGAAGAGCCCGACCTCAACGACGAGCTTCTGAGAAGAATATCTGCGGAAAGCGGCGGCAGGTACTACGCTTCTCACGAAGCGTCAAAGCTTATACGAGACATTGAGGCGATAGCAAGCGCACACTCGGAAGAAAAAGAGGTTTCGATATGGGACACCCCGCTCTTTTTTCTTTTGTTTATCGGGCTTGCGACGGCAGAATGGATTTTACGAAAAAGAAACATGTTAATTTAGCAGACACCTGCGGCTTTCGCGGGCGTTTGAATAGTAGGGCAATTGTTGGTGAGAAAATGCACAGGTTGATTACGGCAGCAATAATTATGCTTCTCGCCGCCTTCGCGATGGCGCAGGTGAAGGATGAAAAGCCCGAAAGCGCAAAGACTGAGCAGCGCGAGTTGCGTCAGGGCGAAGCGCGTGGCACGGTAGTCTTCTCGGACGGGGCGGCAATTTCAGGTGTCGTGCATGCCACGGGTTTCGGACCGCTGAAGATATTCGATACATCGAAAAAGAAATTCAAATACATCCAGCTTGAGCATATCGTGGTTCTGAGAGTCGAGGTAACCAAATCGGAAATGGTCAAAGACTGGCGTTTCAAGGAGGAAAGCAAGCGCGACAAAGTTTACAGCGGCAAGGAATATCCGAGGAAAGACTACGAAGTCTACATCACTCTCGCCAACGGAGAAAAATTCAGAGGCAGGTGCACGGCGGTTTTATACGTTGAATCCAAAGACAAAAAAACCAGGTTTCAGCTTAAGCATTATGACCGCGGTACTACGGAAGAGGTCCTCGACGACCTCGTGCATGTCAGGGAAATCAAGTTCGAAAAACAGAATTCAGGTTCTGCTGACAACAGGATATACGGAACGGTCGAACCCATCGGCGAACTCGAAGACGTTATGGCAGTACAGCAGAGATACAAGATGTTCGTTAAGGGCCAGGTCGACAAGGAGACGGGTAAGTATGTGGTAAAAGATCTTCTGCCCGGTTTCTACGATCTCGTGCTTGTAACAAGGGATTCGGTTTTTCTTGCTACGGGCCTCAAAGGAGAGGATTTTTCCGAAGACAGCCTGAGCGACCGGGACAAGGCGGACCTTGCTAAGAGAGTTTGGGAAATCAAGGATTTCTTCGAGGAGAAGAAAGTTCTGCACGTGGCCGGCAACAAGAAACGCGCAAAGGCCATTGTAAAAACTGTCAGAAAAAAAAAGACTTCGGCGGAGAAAAAGGGAGACCTTCCTCTCGTATTTTTTCATATCGAATACTGGGTCATGCATAAGACCGGGGAGAGGTGGTTCGTCGACTGGCGGATACAGCTTGTGCGTGAGAAGGGCGAGCAGGAGACGAAAAAGGACACCAAGACTGTTGTTGTCCGCAACGAGCTTGCGGACAAAAAGATAGAAAACACTGCTACGCAGCTCAAGGTTGATTTTGATGTCAGGGAAGCTGAGAGCGGCGACGAAGGTGATGTAATAGGGAGGTAAAAAGTGGGCAGCAATGCTTCCGAAAAAGCTTATGTTCGACTGCTTGAAAAGCTCGAGTCGCTCAGGGAAATGCTTCGCACCACGTTTGCCCTTGAAGGTCTCGGTCTGACAGCGGCGGTTTTTCTGGGCATTGTGCTCGTCGGATTCGCACTCGACAATCTTTTCTGGTTGTCCGCAGGAATCCGGATTATCCTTTTAGTTGGAGGCCTTTCGGCGGTAGTTTTCCTGCTGGTGTTGAGGATTATTCGCCCGCTTGCCCGCAAGGTTTCGAATGAGAGGGTGGCGATTGTTCTTGAAAAGGCCTATCCGGGCCTTGACAACGCAGTAATCAATGCGGTTCAGCTTGGCAGGGACAGGCTGGAGGGCTATTCGAGGCTTGTGGCGGACGAAATTGTCAAAGATGCGGACCTCGAAGTAAAAACGCTCGAGTTGCCCAAGGCAGTCGAAAGACGAAGACTCAAACGCTACTCGATTGCAGCCGCAGTGGCGGCGGGCGCGGTACTGCTTTACGTAGTCGCATTTCCCGCCCATTTCGCTAATGCATTTGAACGCTACTCACATTTTTCCACTTATGTCCCGCCGATTACGAAGACTAAAATTGAAATCGAGCCGGGAAACATCACGCTACGAAGCGGAGAAGACCTCGTGGTTACTTGCACGCCATCCGGCAATGTGCCGGACGGAGCCCAGATACAATTCGGAGATGGCTCGCGGCTTTCGATGCAGTTTGAAGGCGGCAGATTTGCTTACCGGCTTGCCGATGTTACCGAACCTATCACTTACGTAGTTTATGCTGGAGACGCTCGTTCGCCAGACTTCAAGGTGAATGTGATATATGTTCCGACGGTAGAGAGAGTTACAATTACATACGAGTATCCGGAATATACGGGGCTTTCAGACAGGATTGTCGAGAATACGACTGGCGACCTCGACGCAGTCGAGGGGACTAACGCGTATGTCAAGGCCGAATATTCAAAGGACGTCAATTTCGCGAGCTTCGAATTCGGCGGAGGAATATACCAGGCTGAATGTGATAACAAAACGGTTTCCTGGTCCGTCCCAGTGAAAAAGACCGTGACATATACCATAAGGCTTGTCGATATGTGGGAATACGACAATTCTTATACTTACCAGGTGACAGCGCGTAAGGATGCGCCGCCGAAGGTCGTAATAACGAGGCCTGCGAGGGATGTTACATACGCGACGGGCGAGGGGAAGAAAAGCTTTCCCATTAACTTCCGGGCCACGGATGATATGGGTGTAAGGAAATGTGTCCTTATGATGAGCTATGGCGGGTCGGAACCGGTTCCCATTCGGAACTGGCACTACGAAGGCGGAAAGAAGGATGTATCGGATGGCTACGTATGGGAAATCGATACGGACAAGATGGGGGCGGGACAGGTTGTAACTTATTTCGTTTCGGCGGAGGATGGCAGGCCCGGTGAAGCGGGACTCGCAGTATCCAAAACATACCGGGTCAAAGTGGTCGAACCGCGCAGCAAGCGAATCGAAGCCATCAAATCGCTGGTTGAAGTTCATTCGAGGCTTCGTGACATGCTCAAGCTGCAGGTCAGAAACCTGGAGAGAACTACTTCTCTTGTTTCATATTTGAAGACCACGAATAGCATGGACAAGTCTTCGACGAAAACACTTGAGCGCGCGCATCAGGACCAGAGAAAAATCAGGGACCTTGCCGATGGCGTTACTTCAGACCTTTCTTCGGCGAGCGAGTTCGAACGTGTCGTGAAAGATACGCTTCTTACGCTGATATCAAATGAAATGCTCGAAGCGGTCCGTGAGCTTGAAAAGTCTTTAAGGACGCAGACATGCGATAAGCGGGTTAAAATGCTTCAGACTTCTGTCGTCTGGCAGGAAAAGATAATTATAGTCCTGAAAAACCTGCTCGAAGAGATCCCGTCTCTTATCAAGAGACTCGAAAAAGATGAAGAAAATATCGGAGAGTTCGAAGACGAGGACTTGAATCTCAAAAAGGAATTTGCCAGGAATCTGGTGGATGGGCTGGAAGAATTCCTCGAAGAGCAGAAGAAGATAATAAAGATGAGTGAAGAGCTTATGAAAAAAGCCGTGGAGGACTGGACGGAAGGTGATGAAAAAACTCTCGCTGAGCTGGAGCGGGTAGAGCACGACTGGTCGAAGTGGTTCAAGGACATGGCCGATGACCTCAGTCGACTGCCAGACCAGGACATGTCAGATTCCAAGATGTGCGAAGAGTTAATAGAGATTTATGAAGAAGTCGAGCTTGCCAAGGATGCACTTACGAGGCGTGAAGTCGAAATTGCCGTGCCTCACGAGCAGGCAGGTGCGGAGATGGCAGAAGAGCTTACCGAAAACATCGAAAGATGGCTGCCCGACGTTCGAGATTATAAAAAATGGGTTATGGAAGATATACCCGACACGCAGGAGGTGCCACTGGTCGACCTGCCCGACGAGCTTGAAGACATAATCGGAGACCTTATCGAGGAGGAAGAGGAGCTTTCTGAGGACGCGGATGACGTATCAAGTGCGTGGGCGGATTCGCTCGACAAGGGCGCAGGCTGGGGCAATAGCGACGGTCCCATTTCCAACATGAGCGCGAAAGGCGTCACGGGCAATACTCTTCCGAACAACAACGAAATCGGGGGGCGAAGCGGTGAAGGGCGCTCCGGGAAGTCTTCCGGCCAGATGGTCGAGAAAACCGCCACGGGCAAGGGCGGGCGAAAAACCCCGACGCGTCTCACTCCAGACCCGTTCGAGGCGGGCTCGGTAGAAGATAAATCGAAGGACCCGGTGGGCGGCTCGACTGGAGGCGGAAAGCTTTCCGGCGGCGGCGAAGACGGTCTGCGCGGGCCGACCGCTCCGCAGATAAAGGAGCAAATGCAGAGGCTCGCCCGCCAGCAAGCACAGATTCTCTCAAAGTCGGAAAGAATGGGGCACAACCTGAAGAATGCGAGCCTGCCTTCCGGCGACCTTGATGTGGCGGTAAGTGCGATGAAACAAGCGGAAAATTGCCTTAAGAACTCAGATCTTAACGGCTTTCAAAAGCATAAAAAAATAGCGGTGGAAAACCTCGAGGATGCCAAGAGGGTAATCGCAACCGAGGTGCGGGCGAGGCGCGAGCAAGCACTCGCGATACCCAAGGATATGAGAGAAGAGCTTATCAATGCGAGGGATGAGAAGTTCCCGAGAGAATACAGAGACCTTCTCGGAGACTATTATCGCGCACTGGCGAATCCCGACTCAAAGAAGACAGAAGATAAGTAACGGAGCGAAAATGAAACCTGCATTTGTGATTATCGCCGCGGCTGCAGCCGCGTTATTGCTATTGACTACCGTGCAGGCTCGCGAAGGCCTGATTGAAGATGGTGCTAACCTCGGGCCCGAGCTTTTACCTCAGGGGGATTTTGAAAATGGCGAGGGTTCCCCGGAGGGATGGGACGAGGTGGACGACATCTCGGGCTACTGGGTCAAACGTCCCGGCGGCAAGGGCAAATGCCTCAAGTTCGATTCGGACATATATCCCAAGGACGTGGATGCGCGTGCGGAGGAAATGAAGCTGCCGCGGGACAAGCGTCCCAAGGCGAGACCAAAGACTCCGACTTCCGGGAAAAAATACAACACCATTGCCGGCGGCAGGGGCGCGCTTCTCTGGAGCGACTACGTGGAAGTCGAGCCGGGCGCGACTTACCGTTTCGTTGCAGAGGTAAATACCTATGCCCCGGAAACGAAGCTTTTTATCAAGGGCTATACCGAAATAAAGGGCGAGAGGCGAATAGGCTACAAGAAGTATCTGAAATGTATCCCGGAAGACAAGAACGACCTTGGTTCGTGGAAATTTTACAGTCAGGATTTTACGGTTGAAAATCCCTACAACAAGAGCATGAAGTTCAAGTGGGTCAAGGTGATGATAATGGTTTTCTGGCCTCCCGGAGAAGCATATATAGACAATGTATCAATAAAAAAAGTGATTGCACCCGGCAAAAAGGAAGACGGCAAGGAAGAAAAAACAAAAGGGAAAGATAAATGAGCAGCAGGATTTTTCTGTCGGCGATTGCAGCAGCCCTGGTTGCCGCTGCATTTCTCATTTTGCCGGAAAGCGCGCTTGCAGGCCCCAAGTGGTGGAATAAAGCATGGCCTTACCGCAGGGCAGTCGACGTGCAGGCCAGAGGTCAGGACTATGACGACACCGACCTTGCCTGGTGCGCGTTCGGCGCGGGCGAGGAAATGTCCGAGGGAGGACGCGATATTCGCGTAACTAACGGGAATGGCGAACTTGTCCCTCATAGTGTTGTTTACGCGGAGCCGGGGCGGAAATGTGAAGTTGTATTCAAGACTTCGGGAAAAGGGACTTATTACATATATTATGGAAACAAGGGCGCCGGGCCGGGAGCCAGGCAACTCAAGCTCGAGAGGGGGCTTGTGCTGGAAACTCGCAGCAGGTCAAAGGGGAATTGCAATTCATGGCAGAGCTTTCAGAAACTGCTCAAAGAAAGCAAAACATGTTACGGCAGGGGGCTCAGGCAGAAGATATTCGACGGTTTTAATCCTTACGGGCCGTCGGACAATTACATTTCCATCTATAAGGGCTATATATACTGTGCAGAGTCGGGAACGTACAGGTTTGCGACAAACTCTGACGAATCCTCTTTCGTTTTCATAAACGGGACCAAAGTCGTCGAATGGGCGGGAGACCACGGTCCCGGCGGCGTTTATGGAGAACATAACGGAGCGATAAAGCTGACGAAAGGCTTTCATAAAATCGAATACTATCACGAAGAGGTCTCGGGCGGGCAGGCATGCGTTCTCGGATGGTGGACACCCGGCGCAAAACAGGTTTGCCTCGTGCCTGCGCAGGCGTTTCCGGCGTTTCTTCGGGGTAGGGCAAGGGCCGTGGAAAAGCTCGATTCCGAGATGGCATGCGATTATGTTTTCCAGTACAGAACCGACTTGCAGCTCCCGGGTCATCTGTTTTGCGAAGTCGCTTTTTTCGACCGCTCACGGACGGTTGGGAGCAAGGCGCGATGGAAATGGGATTTCGGCGACGGGACGATATCTTCCGATGAGAGCCCCGTTCATATATATTTTGCGCCTGGTCATTACAAGGTGAAGCTTACGGTCACCGGGGCAGGAGGGCAGAAAGACAGCACATGGAGAAGCATATACGCGGGGCAGCTTTTCATCGCGGCAAACGATAAAAAGAAGAACGACCGGTATGTCCGTTATGCGAAAAGCCAGGTGCTGGAAAAACTCGAAACCAGGAACCTGCTGGGAGCAATGGCGCTTCTCGATTTTGCCAAGGATACCGATTCGCTTACAAAAGTCTGCAAAGAACTCGCACGCAGAGACAAGGAGCTCAAGCTTGCCCAGAGGTACGATGTCCTTCTGAAGCTCGGAGACCTTTTGAGAAAAGAGACGAGGGACGCGGACGGTGCGATGGCGGCATACGAGCAGATTGTCAAGGAATCGATAAGCAGGAAACGCATTCTTATGGGGAAGATAGGAGTGGCGGATGTTACCTTCCAGCTTAAAAAGGATTACGACAAAGCATTAAAACTTTACAAGGAGCTAATAGATAAGTACAGAGATGTTAGTCTTGCATACTGCAGACTCGCCCAGATAAGAATTGGCGATGTGCGGCGCGAGCAAGGCGATTACGCGAAAGCGCTCGATTCGTATGAAAAAGCAAGGGGAATGCGCCGCCTGATAGGGCATCTGGACGATTCTCTCGAGAGAGGGCAGCTCGCCATGACTATCGAGGCCTACATTCGTGAGCGGGAATATGACGCAGCCCTGAAAAAACTCGACATGTGGGACTGGGAATATCCCGAAGACAAGCTGAGCGGCTATCCCTCTATTCTCAGGGCCAAGGCGAATTACGGACTGAACAAGTTCGACCTCGTGGTTGAGGACCTCACTTCTCTTGTAAAGGTTAATTCGGGTGAAAACGTTCCGAAACGCTCGAATTACCTTGCCGAGGCCAAGTACATGATTGCCTATGCATACCTGCGCCAGGAGAAATATGACAAGTCAATCGAGGCGATGGAGCAGGTGATTACCGAGCACCCGGAAAGCGACCTCGTGGAAAAGGCGAAAGAAGTAATCGAGCAGTGCAAAAAGCAGCTCGGCGAATAGGGACGCCATCATTTAAGTTGACTTCGCCGACATGCAGTTTAAAATCTTCATTCCTGCTAACTAAACTGTTAAGCTACACAGGCTGTAGGGTATGCCCGAAGCCGATGGCGTTTGTTTTAACCGTGGTAAAAAAATGACGGATACGCAAACTCAGACGATAGGCGTTGACACGGGTGGAACTTTCACGGATTTTGCCTTCCTCGCAGGTTCGCAGATTCGTATCCTAAAAATCCCATCGACTCGCCTCAATCCGGCGGATGCGGTTGCTTCCGGGCTCGACTCGCTCGACCTGCCGCCGTGCGAGCTGATACACGGGTCCACCGTAGCCACGAATGCCCTGATAGAGCGGAGGGGCGCGAATACCGCGCTCGTGACGACCGCCGGATTCGAAGACCTGATTGAGATAGGCAGGCAGGACAGGCCGCAGCTTTACGACCTTGCCGTAAGAAAAACGCCGCCGCTGGTGTCTCCCGCTCTACGCTTCGGAATTACTGACCGGGTGACGTCCGAGGGAGAAGTGCTCGCCTCACCAGGCAGGCGGGAACTCAACCTCCTTATAGCGAAACTGAAAAAGAAAAAGGCAGAGTCGGTCGCCTTGTGTTTGCTCTTCTCTTTCATCAATCCGGCGAACGAACAGCTTGTTGCTGAGCACTTGCGTTCTCACGGCTACAACGTTTCCGTCTCTTCGGAACTTCTGCCCGAGTTCAGGGAATATGAGCGTCTCTCGACGACATCTATCAACGGTTACACTTCGCCCGTACTCGAGTGTCACGTGGACTCGCTGCTTAGGAACAAAAAAATTGAATCCCTCAGTATAATGATTTCCAACGGCGGTTCCCTGCCTGCGCGGGAAGTTAAATCGGCCGCAGTCCATACGATTCTATCCGGGCCGGCGGGCGGGGTTACTGCGGCGCGCCGCATCGCAGACGTGGCCGGTTACAAGAGAATAATCACTTTCGACATGGGCGGAACTTCGACGGATGTCTGCCTTTCCACGGGGGAGATGCCGTTTGCATCCAGCTTCAATTATGCCGGCCTTCCAATAAAGGTGCCGGTAATAGACATAAACACCGTAGGCGCGGGAGGCGGCTCGATTGCCCATCTTGACGCCGGAGGTGCTCTGCACGTGGGACCGCAGAGCGCCGGCTCGGACCCCGGACCCGCATGTTACGGCAAGGGGAAAGCGGTTACTCTTACGGATGCCAACTTGGCATTAGGCCGGCTCCCGAGTGCGGGGCTTCTTGGGGGTGAAATGCCGCTGGACTTTGAAGCGGCTCAAACGGCGCTCGAAAACCTGGCGTTGCAGGCCAATATGAAGTCAGACGAACTGGCTGAAGGGATTGTCGAAGTTGCGGATTCGAGCGTGGAGCAGGCCATCAGGCTGATATCGGTCGAGCGCGGTTATGACCCGAGGGAATTCATGCTTGTGGCATTCGGCGGTGCTGGCCCGATACATGCGGCAAGCATTATGGAAAGGCTCGAAATCGGAGCAGTGCTTATCCCTCCGAATCCCGGTGTCTTTTCTGCGTGCGGGCTCCTTTTTGCAGATACAGTTCGCGACTACTCACAGACAGTGTTCCAGTCTACGAGCGGACTGCGGGGAGGCTATTTTTTCTACCTGCTCGAACCGCTCAAGCGAAAAGCGGACTCGGACCTGGCGCGAATGGGACTGAGTATTGACGAGGTAGAATATTTGATGAGCGCCGATATGCGATATATGGGCCAATCGTTCGAATTGAATGTAAGAATGCAAAAAGGTCTCGAAAAGGCGTTTCATAGGGAACACGAGCATGAATACGGCTATAGCGACCCCGGTCGGCCAGTCGAGATTGTTACGGTAAGATTGCGGACGATAGTCAGAAGCATCAAGAAAAGAATGAGAAGACGCACGATGCGCATGGGGATGCCCTCGGAAAGCGCGTTCGTTGGAATGCAGAAAATGTGCAGAAAACGGGAATGGCACGAGACGAAGCTTGTTGACAGGGCGGCTCTCCTGCCGGGAAACGTTGTTCCGGGGCCCGCGATTATCTGCGAATATTCCTCGACGACCGTCGTGCCGCCGGAGTGCGAATGCAGGATGGATGGTTACAGCAACCTGATAATCGAGAGAAAAACATGAAGACGGATCCCGTGAGACTGCAGATTTTCAAGAACCTGCTTCTGGAGGCTGCCGACGAGATGGGCATAGTGCTTCGCCGGAGCGCCTTTTCGCCTAATATCAAGGAGAGATGCGATTTTTCCTGCGCGATATTCGACAAGAATTCGCATCTTATTTCGCAAGCCGCGCATATACCCGTACACCTCGGTTCGATGCCCCGCTCGGTTAAAAGCGCGGTGAAGTTCCACGTTTTCAAGGAAGGGGATGTGGTAATTCTTAACGACCCTTTCCACGGCGGTACGCATCTGCCGGATATCACGTTTATTCAGGCAGTTTTCCTCGGGGGCCGCAAACCGGCATTTTACGTGGCAAATCGCGCGCATCATGCCGACGTGGGGGGAATTACTCCCGGCTCCATGGGACTTTGCACCAGAATCAATGAAGAGGGGCTTATCATCCCGCCTGCGGTTATTCAGGAAGAAGGAAGGCTCAACTCCGACCTTCTCGACCTTATTCTCGCCAACGTCCGTACGCCTGCGGAGCGAAGGGGCGATATCATGGCCCAGCTTTCGGCTAATAGGCGGGGCGTCAGGCGACTATGCGACTTGAAGGAACGCTTCGGCGAAAAAGAGCTTGCTCATTACGGCGGCGAACTAATTGATTACTCGGAACGGTTGATGCGAACGGCGATATCGCGCATACCGGACGGGAAATATGGATTTGAAGATTTTCTCGACGACGACGGATTCGGCGAAGGGCCGCTCAAAATAAAACTCGAACTCCAAATAAAGGGTGAAAACTCGGTCCTGGATTTCAGCGGCACTGCTGCCCAGGTTCGGGGGCCAGTCAACTGCCCGCTTGCAGTTACCGAGTCTGCGGCATTCTACTGTTTTTTGGCCGCCGCAAGGAACTTCAAGGATATACCAGAACTTCCTTCCAATGCAGGCGCATTCAGGCCGATAAGTGTTAATGTGCCAGTGGGCTCGCTGCTTAACGCCGTTTACCCCGCAGCCGTTTCAGGCGGAAACGTGGAAACGTCCCAGAGAATTGTGGATGTTATGCTCGGCGCCCTGTCGAAAGCCATGCCCGAAACCATTCCGGCAGCGAGCGCCGGCTCGATGAGCAATCTATCGATAGGCGGGGTCGATTTTCGGACCGGACGGGAATTTACCTATTACGAGACAATCGCGGGCGGTGCAGGCGCTTCATCCGAAGGAAAAGGCGAAAGCGCGGTTCAAACCCACATGACGAATACTCTTAATACGCCAATCGAGGCGCTGGAACAGACATATCCTCTTCGCGTGCGCTCGTATAAAATTCGGCGAAGTTCGGGCGGGAGCGGGCGACACCGGGGCGGCGACGGGCTTGTGCGCGAAATAGAACTTTTGACAGACTGCCAGGTAAGCATCCTCTCCGACAGGAGGAAAACCGAGCCTTTCGGCCTCTTGGGCGGGTCGCCCGGCAAGATGGGGAGGAATTCGATTACAATTCCCGAAGGCAGGAAAAAAATGCTTCCGGGCAAGGCAAGCATCGAAGCGCCCGCCGGCTCGGTAGTTCGCATTGAAACCCCCGGCGCCGGCGGTTACGGGCATTAGCAGAACTCTCCATTCCAGAAATCATTATGACATGAAACGCAGCTATACTCCCTCTCTGTAAATAAAGTGTAATTTTCTATCTGACGGCTCAAGTGGGCACACAAGCTGCCGATATAGAAATAGGGCAGTTAATACGTGATATGAGAGGGGAAAGCTCATACGGCGAATTTTCTCTATAAACAAACTCCTTGATAAATATCTGAAATAAGAGGGCAATATTCATATGCGATATCGGAGATACATTTTTATAACCTGTTTTATGGAAGGAGGCATGCATGATATTGTTTGACAGAGAGGAAAAGGTTTATATAGTCGCATTTGTTGTTTCAATGATAACGACATTCCTGGTATTTTCAGGTTGCGCCAAGCATCACAATTCCGGAGTCGAAGAGCAAGTCAAGGCTGACCCGCACTTCGTATTAGAAAGGCCTTTAACGGCTATCGCAATAAACCAAACGGTAGATTTTATTACCGTAGTGGAAGAGACCGAGCCGGAGCGCGTCGAGGTTCTCGATTGCGTATTGGCTGAGTTGAACGGGATTGCGCCGAAAGAGGCCGTGGTTCATGTTCGCAATTATGTGGGCGAAGGCTGTTTCGACAGTTACGTTTCCGTCTATTCCATGGAGAATCCTTGGAACCCTCGGATGATGGCTTTCCATCCTGCAGGCGGAGGATATCTCGACGGTGGTTATCTGAGTATTGTTGATGTCGAAAACGATGGTATCGATGAAATTGCAATCGGCGGGGATGGTGATGGAGAAATGCTTCCTCGCTCGCTTGAGGTGCTTAACCTCGTGGATGGAGCGCTTGTCAACAGAACGCCCGGGCTGGATTGCGGAACGGCGTATTACTTCTGCGACTTTGACAGGGATAATATGAAAGAAATAGTTGCATTAAGGGCTTATGACACGTCAAAAACGGGAATACCCGAAAGCTATGTTTTCACGGTGATTGAAATCAATAAGAGCGGATTCACGGGTGAAACGGTCGTTACGGCAGATACGGAATTGCTCATTCTCCGTTCGGTGCTTGAAGACGCCAGTGTGATGCGGGAGCCTGATATCAAACTCTTGTTTAACTGTGTCAAGCCAGGCGGAATCGAGCCGGAAGGCCTTGAAGTCCAATTTCCAGCGATAAATAAATAGATACGTAATTATATATATAAAAGAAGAGCCTCGCTTTATGCGAGGCTCTTTGCTCTTTGACCAGTTGGCGGTCCTGTGCTGCGCTTAGTATACCGACTTCAGCAGGCCGTTAAGCCCACTGTCCAAGGTATTCCCCTTAGAAAGGAGGTGATCCAGCCGCAGGTTCTCCTACGGCTACCTTGTTACGACTTAGTCCCCATCATCGGTTTCACCTTCGGCGCCTCCCTCCCTAAAGGGTTGGGTCAGCGACTTCGGGCGCCCCCGACTTTGGTGGCTTGACGGGCGGTGTGTACAAGGCTCAGGAACATATTCACCGTGGCGCGCTGATCCACGATTACTAGCGATTCCGACTTCATGAGGGCGAATTGCAGCCCTCAATCCGAACTGGGGCCGACTTTGTGAGATTTGCTTCACCTTACGGTTTCGCTTCCCTTTGTATCGGCCATTGTAGGACGTTTGCAGCCCTGGGCGTAAGGGCCATGATGACTTGACGTCGTCCCCACCTTCCTCCGGTTTAACACCGGCGGTCTCCTTAGAGTTCCCGGCCGAACCGCTGGTAACTAAGGACAAGGGTTTCGCTCGTTACGGGACTTAACCCAACACCTCACGGCACGAGCTGACGACAGCCATGCAGCACCTGTGACAGCTCCTGTTACGGTCGTTCCCCTTTCGGTTCACTACCACTGCCATGTCAAGCCCAGGTAAGGTTCTTCGCGTTGCTTCGAATTAAGCAACATCCTCCACCGCTTGTGTGAGCCCCCGTCAATTCCTTTGAGTTTCAGCCTTGCGACCGTACTCCCCAGGCGGGGCACTTAACACTTTTGCTACAGCAGGGAAAACGTCGGTATTCCCCCACCAAGTGCCCATCGTTTACAGCTGGGACTACCAGGGTATCTAATCCTGTTTGCTCCCCCAGCTTTCGCACCTCAGCGTCAGTAACAGACCAGAAAGCCGCTTTCGCCACTGGCGTTCCTCCTGATATCTACGCATTTCACCGCTCCACCAGGAATTCCACTTTCCCCTTCTGCACTCAAGCAAGGCAGTTCGGAAGCCAGTTCCTCGGTTGAGCCGAGGGCTTTCAACTTCCGCTTACCAAGCCGCCTACGCGCGCTTTAAGCCCAGTAATTCCGAACAACGCTTGCCACCTTCGTCTTACCGCGGCTGCTGGCACGAAGTTAGCCGTGACTTCCTCCGGGGTTGACGTCAAGCGTACGAGCTATTAACCCTACGCGTTTCATACCCCCCAACAGCGGTTTACAACCCGAAGGCCTTCATCCCGCACGCGGCGTCGCTCCGTCAGGCTTGCGCCCATTGCGGAAGATTCTCGACTGCAGCCTCCCGTAGGAGTCTGGGCAGTGTCTCAGTCCCAGTGTGCCCGACCACCCGCTAAGGCCGGGTACCCGTCATAGCCTTGGTGAGCCGTTACCTCACCAACAAGCTGATAGGAAATAGACCCCTCCACGGGCAAAGGCTTGAAACAGAGGCTATCCTTTACTGTAGAAACCAAAAGGCCTCCACAGACCATCCGGTATTATTAGCAGTTTCCCGCTGTTATCCCGGTCCCGTGGGTAGGTTGTCTATTTATTACTCACCCTTTCGCCGCTCCGTCAGGCCAACCGAAGTCCGCCTGCGTCGCTCGACTTGCATGCCTAATCCACGCCGCCAGCGTTCGTTCTGAGCCAGGATCAAACCCTTCAGTTTATGACTCTATGTCCAACCCCGCCGTCCCGAAGGATGCCGGGGAGGAATGTCGTCTTAAAAAGTCTGATACCTATTGGTCGCCTTAATTTCCGGTGTTACCCGAAAATCAGGCTATATTGACAATCAGCCAGCTTCCTTCATTCTTCCGATAAAAAACCCGCCCCGAAATTAATCCCGGGAGGGCTTACACCGGAATCTGAAATAAAAAGCTGGCAAACCCACACTAAACGCAACATATATTTAATACAGGGCCGCCAACTTGTCAAAGAACAGTCAATTCTCCTTTTCTGCTTTTTAAGGAGCAATCTGAAGTATATCATTGCTATCGGGGTTTGTCAAGACCCCGCGGCCAAAATTCCGCAAAATATATTTTCGCGGCTTCAAGCCACCTTTCCCAGCAGTAAGGGAGTACCTCATCTATCGCCAAAGCCTCCGGTTGTCAAGAGCTATTTCAAAAATATTTTATTCCCGCCGTAACCGGCGTGTCCGGCGCGAAGCATCTTGGCTCGATTGCCGCGCTCCATCCGTGCAAAATAAAAGGGCGCCGTAAATTCCAGGCGCCCTGTAAGGCATGCGGGATTCCGTCTTTTTCTACTTGTACTTGTTCTTCAGGTCGAGCAGCTTGTAAAGTACTTTTCTTACGGTGCCGGACGGTGCGGCTTCCTCTTCTTCCACGAGGGCCATGAAATCTCTGCGGAATTGCTTTTCCGTTTCGACGTCCTTCATTATCTGTCCTATCTGCTGGTTGAGAGATTCAACGCGGGCCTTCTCGATGCCCAGGTCTGTGGCCAGCGCTTCGGCTTCTTCCTTCTTTGCCGTGAGCTTCTGCCGTACCGAATTCAATTCTTCCTTGGACCGTTCCACGTCTCCGCTGGCGACGGTAGAGCTGGCTTCCTTGTCCTTGAGTTCCTTCTGGAGCTTGTTTATTTCCGTGTTCGCATCAGTCAGTTTGGTTTTGCCTTCCTCGAAGGCTTTTTTCATTTCTTCCGCTTTGTCCTCGGCGCTTTCCTTTTCGTCTCCCACTCTCTTGAGTTTGCCTTTCGTCTGATCGAGATCCTTGTCGAGTTCGCTCACGCTGCCCGAGAGGGACAGGAAAACAACCAGCAGGCATAAAAATGCCAGAGCCCCGAGCACCATACCGGCGATTGCCGGCTTGGGGCCGGAGAGAGTTATTCCCATGAATGCGACGCCTTTTTTGCTGTCGCTGAAAAGCTTGAAACTGAATGCGGCAATCGCGAGTCCGCACAATATACCCAGCAAAAATAATACTGTTACCATAGACTTTCCTCCAACTATCTATTGGTCTCTTCCGAGTTCAGACTTACGTTAACCTCAGCCATCCTGCAAGTCAACTCTAAATCTGCAGTTATCTTTTTGTCAGTTCATATGCTATTATCGACGCCGCAACACCGGCGTTAAGCGATTCGATTTTTCCCGGCATCGGTATTCGGATGCCGCTGCCGATTAGTTCGCGCTCGTGCTCGGAAAACCCGGAGCCTTCGGACCCTATGAAAAAGGCTGCGGGTCCCGTTTTTTCAAGCTCCTGACACGTTTTGCTTCCGCTCCCGCCGGTCCAGAATGTCGAGTAACCCGAGGTTCTCAGGATTTCCAGCAGCGAATCGAGGTTCTTCTCTTCGCAAAGGGGAACGTGCATAACGGCACCCGCCGAGGCTCGCGCAGTTTTTGGAGAAAAGGGATTCGCGCTCTCCGGGCCGACCACGACGCCGCCTATGCCGAACGCAGCGCAGGAGCGAATAATCGTACCCATGTTTCCGGGGTCCTGCACTCTCCATGCTGCGACCAGGTGTTTCTCCGTGCCGGTGAGATATCCAATTTCGCGCCAGCGCGTCCGGGCTTCCGCTACGATTCCCTGTCCCGTCGACGTATCTGAAAGTTCGCCGAAGAGTTTGTGAGTAATGCGGATAACTTCCGTACTGCCTTTGATTTCTGGAATTGCCCCTGCGTATTCTTCGCTGACTGCGAGCGTGATGATTTCTATTCCGCCGTTTATGGCATCGTTAATAAATTTGGGGCCTTCTATCAGGAATGTGTCAGCTTTTTTTCGGGAGTGGGGGCGCATTAGCGACAGGAGCCGCTTGAGTGTTGAATTGCCGCGACTTGTAACGATTCTTTTTTGCATTCGCCCTTTTTCTCGGGCTTGGGCTTTCAGCGCTTGTCCTTTATTAGCTCGTAAGTGCCTTTGCGGCTGCTCGATTCGCTTATTACGCCGCTTCGCTGAAGTATGCCGACCAGGAAATCGGCCCGGCAGTAGCCCACCCTGAGACGCTTCATTAAAATCTCGGTGCTGCACTTCCCGGCTTTTTCTACAATCTCGACGGCTTTCTGACAGGCCGGGTCCCACCAGGTCGTTATTTTAGCTTTTACCATGACATCCCCTCTTTTGTCGTGAAACTATTACTCCTTAATATTTCTTCGTCATCCGGGCGGGCCCACCTTAGTATTCTTCAAATAAAAAAGCCCGGGGTCTCCGGGCTTGCTCCTCATTCCCTTCCGGGCGGAGCCTTTATGTTTTGTCTGGATAATATTTCGACTCTCCCGGTTCTCGTCTTTAGACAAATTGCCAAATAAAGAAAAAGTCGTTATCTATTTTACTCTTTGTTTGTGCTTGACGCTCGATTTGCATTTGTGTAGCATTCCTTATGTTGAAATATCGCATATTTTCAGTAACTCATGAGGGAAACAAAAATGCAGGAAGAAGAAAACGGCATGGAGTCCGAATCGCAGGAGCAAGAAGCGTCCGAAGCCCCGGCGGTAGAAGGCGGGGAACTCAAGCCGAAAAAGGCCGTTCCCAAGGTGCCCAAGGGAGCGTTTAAGAAACCCGAAAAAGCAGACCTCGCATCCGTGAAGGGCAAGTTCGCGAAACCCCAGGATGGGCCGGTAAAAAAGCAGTCGGTTGAAAGGTTTGCCAAAAAGAAGGGCCTCAATCCTAAAATTCTCGGGGCGATTGTCGGAGTTGCGGTTGTCCTGGTTGTGGTCTATTTATTCGTTGGAAGGGGCACATCGGGCAAAATGGATGCCGGTTTCCTCAGAGCGGTCAAGGCGATACAGGGCAATACCGAGGATGGAAAACGCTACGAAGGCATGAAAATATTGCCCGCGGGAAGCCCGAAGTTCGAGGAATACTCGGAAAACGGAACGAAAGCGAAAATAATCACGTGCGGCCTGTCGATAGAGAAACAAAACGGCTCGCATGAAAGCGGCTCGTTCAAAGCGAAGACTGTCTATTTTAAGACTCAGTGGCATCTGCTCTATCTTGAGGTCACTATGGGTAGCGGCGCGGCGGACGTGATTCTCGACAAGAAACTTACTGAAAAGGGAATCATGAACAAATAGCGCCGGCTCTTTTCGCCATTACAAGGCTGCGCCTTCGAGTGCAGCCTTTTTATTATCCGGCCTGGCCGTCTGCAGTCTCCGCTTCCACCGAGGTCGCCCCGAGAGCTTCGGCTGTTTGCGCGGAGTCGAGATGCAGTTTCAGCGAATCGAGGTCGGCCCTTAGAATCTTCTCATCGGAGTCTTCCAGGAGATGCTTCTTGATTATCGCAAGGGCCGGGTACCTTTCCGCTGCAGGCCGGAAAAACGAGTCGATGTCAAGCGCATGCCCCCTGAGTTTCCTGTCGAGCGCCTCGGACGCTTTTAAGCGCATGCTTTCCCATGAATCGGGGTTCGGCTTGCTTTCGGGTTCGGCTTCCTTTTTTGCAGCCGGTGCGGGTGGACTTGTTTTTCTCAACCTCGAAATGATTCGTACGAGGACGTAAACTATATATCCGCCGATTACCATGCCGATGCCGGCTTTATGAGAACCGCTCAGCCAGACCAGTACTCCCGCCGCGGCGCATAAGAAACCTGCAGCCTTGATTATCGCTACTTTCATTGCCGACCTCCTTAGTCTTCCGACTATAGAATAACACAGGCACTGCGCTTTGGGCAAGTTGTAACGATTTTCTCATCCGATAAGACTCGCCCTTTTTCGGAAAGCCGGGGTTGAAAATATCGCCTGAAGTCACATAATAGGTTTTTTATCAAGAAGCCGGGAGACGATAGCTACGTTGCAGGAACAGGAAAAAGAGCCCAGGCGCCGAAAGCCAATCCTCACACACGTAATCGACCCCAAGTTGCGCATGGGGATAAAAAATTATATTCTCCAGAGTCTTATCGCTACCGGATTTTGCTGTATCATGCTCATCTCGCTCGATGTCCTGATTCCCGGTGCGCTTGTCGCCTCGCTGGGCGCCTCCACTTTTATCATTTTTGTCGCGCCTGACTCCCAGGCGGCGAAGTCGCGTAACCTGCTCGGCGGACAGCTTATCGGCACCGGCGTCGGTCTTATATGTTCCCTCGCCCTGCAGCAGGGACTTCTAAGCGATTTCATGTCGCTGCGTTTTGAGACGGCGGTTTTTGGCTCCGTTGCGGTCGGGCTTGCGATTTTTCTTATGGTTATTATCGACATGGAACATCCGCCGGCGGCGGGCACGGCGCTTTCACTCGTCGTGGCGGAATGGAGCGCCTATTCCATTGCATTCATCGGCGGGGCATCGCTCTTTCTTTCATTCGTCAGATGGGCTCTCGGCAAACGGCTGAAAAATCTTTACTGAAAAAAGTTCGGGCTAATTTTACTCTAATCCTTGACATGACGCCCTCGGATGCCTAATATTTACCGTTTACCCGTTAATTTCAGCAAGCAACACGAAAGTCGGAAGGAACAGGTATGCCCAGGATTGCAGGTGTTGACATACCGGCGAACAAGAAGATTGTAATTTCACTGACATATATCTACGGAATCGGCTCGAAAACCGCCGGAGATATTCTCACGGTCACCGGCGTGGACCCCGAGAGGCGAGCAAAGGATCTGACTGAGGACGAGCTTTCGCGTCTGGCGACTGAAATCGACAAGAGCCACATGATTGAAGGTCAGCTTCGCAGGCAGATTGGCCAGAACATCTCCCGGCTCAAGGAGATTCGCTGTTACCGGGGAACCAGGCATCAGAGGGGTTTGCCCGCCAGGGGGCAGAGAACGAAAACCAACGCCCGCACCCGGAAGGGACCGAGGCGCACCGTGGCGGTCAAGCGTTCCGTCAAGGCAATGAAGTAGCAGTTTTTCATTTAGGATACTTGAATGGCGAAATCTAAAAAAAGAGTCAGGCACGCGGTTATCAAGGGAATTGCTCACATTAAGGCGAGCTTCAACAACACCATTATTACTATTGCCGACAAGACCGGCCAGACTCTCTGCTGGGACAGCGCGGGGACGATAGGCTACAAGGGGTCCCGGAAATCGACCCCTTTCGCCGCACAGCGTGCAGCGGAAGCGGTCGCGCAAAAAGCGCTTAAAATGGGCATGAAGGAAGTCGATGTCCTGGTCAAGGGTCCCGGTGCCGGACGCGAGCCCGCAATCCGCGCGCTTGCCGCGGCGGGGCTTACAATCAGGGCGATTGAAGATGCCACCCCCCTCCCGCATAACGGATGCCGGCCGAGAAAGAAACGCCGCGTTTAACGCGAATTAATAAAGACTTGCACCGGGGCCTGGAGCCCCGGTTTTTTTATTGCTTCTTTTCCGGCCGGGCGCTTTTCTGGCCAGCCTTCATTCGCAGGTACGCATCGATGAAATCGTCCAGGTCGCCGTTGAGGACCGCGTCGATGTTTGACGTCTCCTCGTCCGTCCTGTGGTCCTTGACGAGCTGGTAGGGATGAAGCACGTAAGACCTTATCTGGTTGCCCCAGGCTATCTCCCCTTTGTCGCTATATAGCTTCTGGAGTTCCTCGCGCCTTTTGGCTTCTTCCAGCCGGTAGAGCCGCGAGCGCAGCATGTTCATCGCCTCGCGCCTGTTGGCGAACTGTGAGCGCTGCGACTGCGACTGCACGACGATTCCGCTCGGGATGTGCGTAATCCTGACTGCAGAATCCGTGACGTTCACGTGCTGGCCACCCGGCCCGCTCGACCGGAAAGTGTCTATTTTGAGGTCTTTCTCGTCAATCTCAACCTCGTCCTGCTCATCGAATTCCGGGATAATTTCCACCCCTGCAAAAGAAGTGTGTCGCCGCTTGTTGAAGTCGAACGGCGAAATACGCACCAGCCGGTGAACTCCCGTCTCTCCCCTGAGATAACCGTAAGCGTTGGTGCCCTTGACCCGGATTGCCGCGTTCTTTATTCCGGCCTCCTCCTGCGTCAGGATGTCTACAATCTCAGTTTTGTAATCTTTTTCCTCGAGGTATCGAAGGTACATTCGCATGAGCATTTCCGCCCAGTCGCAGGAATCCACTCCGCCCGCTCCCGCGTTTATATAAAGATAGCAGTTCCGCGAGTCGTGCGGTTCGCTCAGAAGCGTATTCAGCTCGATTCTCGAAACCGTCCTGCGAAGCTTGTAGTATTCTTTCTGCGCTTCCTCGTATGTGTCTTCATCTTCTTCAGAAATGGCGAGTTCCGCAAGCACGCCCGCATCCTCGAGTAATTTCTCCGCTGCGATAATAGGTTCTGTCGCCGCTTTCAGAGCTTTCAGTTTTTTTATCACATCATCCTGTCCGCCAGAATCCCAGAACCCCTGCTTGGACATCTCTTTTTCAACCTGCTTTACTTCTTCCATCTTTGACGGGAACGCAAGCGCCTCTTTGAGCTCGGCGAGTTTATCCTGCAGTTCCTTTAAATTGTCTATAAGTTGTTCATCCATATTGGAGTTCCATAAAAGGGATAAAGAGAAACAGGGTCGGTGGAGGTTTGTTGAAGTCAGGCGCGCCCGGAGATGGCTCGCCTGTCGATTGCCCGGATGTGTTTCGAACAAATCATGCAAAACCTCGTATTCGCAATTCCATATAAAATATACATTCCCTGCCGCGTAGCGTCAAGCAGTTTAGCATCCCCGTTGCTATAAATTAGTATTGACTGGCCCGGTTCGAGGCTTTAACCTCGATTCTCGAATTTAGGCCGGAGGGTTTGATATGAAACGTTTCTTTGCATCTCTTGTCCTGCTTGTTCTCGCTTGCGCGGGCTGCGCAGCCCTGGATAAAAAAACAGACGGTTCTATTGAGAAGCCGAAAGGCCCCGCTTTTCTCGGGGTTTCCATGACAGCTTCTCCCGAACTTGCGCCGATAAGCGGCGTCGAAGCGAAGCACGGAGTCCTCGTCCAGCTCGTCGTTCCCGACTCGCCGGCTGACATGGGCGGCATCGAGCCTGGCGACGTTATTGTTGCGGTCGGAACGCCCGACTTTGACGCGCTCGCGGATAAGGTGCTTGAGCAGTTCAAGGATGCACTCGCGAAGTATTCGCCCGGCGATACGGTTAAAATCAAGCTTGTCCGCGACAATCCCGTTTTCGAAATTTACGAGAACGGCAAAAAAGTCGAGAAACCCGGCAAGCTTGCCGCGAACCTCAGAAAACATATGGAAGAAGCCGAGTTCGGCACAAGCCTCTCGCTCGAGGCGAGCAAAAAGCGCCGCGTCCTTGTCCTGAAAGTTGCTCTGGCGGAAAAACCCGACTTGGGCGGTGCAAAATTTCCTGTCCCGCCCGACTCCGAAATCCACCCCGAACTTGCAGGATTCTCCTGCCCGGCCGAAGAGCTTGCAGACAAGCTCATAGAATTCTACAGTATTGAGGACAACTACAGCGACCTGCGCTTGCGTCTTGCAAAGCTTGCAGAAAAACACGAAGGCTTTCGTCTGCCCGAAGTTGCATACATTCATCGCAATCCATTCAATATGGAAAAAATCTCATCCGACATCTTCAAGGACATTGACAAAAATGCCGTCAGCCTCATCTCTGCGCCTGGCTTTGCCAATATCGCATTCGACTTGCACGGAGAAGAGACGAAGGAAATTGCCTCGGAGTCGCTTGGCACCGGCCTCGCGCTCGAAGAACATCTCAGCCAGCTCGCAAAGCGCCTCGAATCTGCCGTCGCGCTCCGTGAAGCGGCTTTCGCCGAACTCTCCGGCGAAGACAGGAAATTCATCTTCGATAATATCGACAGCCTCGGTAAAATCTTTGAAGAGCGGACATACATCCATACCAACGAAAACAAAGACGAGTTCCAGAAACACCTTCGCCTGATTGAGCTTGCCTTGAAAATCGACTTTTCTCCGTTGCGCAGCGCCTTTTTTCTGCTCTGCGAAATCGTCTCGCCAGATTACCTCGCCGCCCTTGAAAAAGACCTCCGGGCGGCGGGCCTCGACCTCTCGAAAAAAATTGTGGCGGAAAGGGCAACCTCCTTCGGAAAAATAATCATCGGTGGCAAAGCCGACAACTGGTACATGGACAACGACGCGGCAATCATAATCGACCTTGGTGGCGACGACTTCTACACAAACAACTCCGGCTCCTCCACCGCCGAAATCCCCTGCGCCGCCCTCGTTGACCTCCGCGGAAACGATGCATACGAGTCCACCCGCAGCTTCGCTCAGGGCTCCGGCCTGCTCGGAGTCGGCATACTCGCCGATCTCGCTGGCGACGACTCCTACGTAGGGCTTAGGTGGTGCCAGGGCTCCTGCGCATACGGCGTTGGCGCTCTCCTGGACGCCTCGGGCGATGACACCTACCGCGCACACGCACTCGGACAGGCCGCCGCGCTATGGGGGATTGCAATCCTTTCAGACACGGGTGGAAGCGACAGGTACGAGTCCCACTCCCTCGCGCAGGGCGTCGGCATGTGCGGCGGGGTCGCAATCCTCTGCGATTCGAAGGGCGACGATTACTACTACGCAAAAGGAACGTACCCCACCGGCTACGGCACGCCCGGCATCTACGATGGATGGTCCCAGGGATGCGGCGTCGGGTTCAGACAATACGGCTCCGGCGGAATCGGCGCCCTCGTCGACCTCTCCGGCACGGACCGATACGAGGCGGGCAACTTCTCCCAGGGCGGGGGATACTACTACGGTTGGGGTCTGCTAAACGACTGCGGCGGCGATGACGATACCTATATAGGCAGCCGCTACGCCCAGGGATTCTGCGCGCACCAGGCGCTCGGGACATTCATCGAAGAGGGTGGAAACGATACCTACGTCTCGCGAAACGCCGTACACGCCGGCCTCGCATGGGACGAGTGCGTCACTCTCTTTATCGACCGCGCAGGCGACGACTACTACTCCTGCGAAAACGGCTTCTCCCAGTGCGCCTCGGCACACAACGCCATCTGCATCTTTATTGATGTATGCGGCAAGGACTCTTACGCCACCGGCCCCGGCCCCGGTCGGGCAGGCCCGAACGACTACCACGGCGGCAAGAGCCTGTCTTTCTTCGTTGATTTGGGCGGACAGGAAGATTCCTACCGCAAACGCGTGAAAAATAATTCGGTGCGCTACGAACCGGAAGACAGCCTCATGCTCGACCTGCCGTTCGGGACGCTCGAAAATATCGACGAAATCCTCAAACTCGCCGAACCGCCAAAAAAACCAGAGGAAAAGCCCGTGGAAAAACCCGTCCCGGAAAAAAAGAAATAGTTATAGTATCCCCGGAATTCTCTATTTGCGTTTCTTGAGCCGGAACTTGATTATCTTGACCTCTTTTTTCGGCCTCGTGTTGCTTGTCGGGACTTTCTCGATTTTGTGAACCACGTCGAGCCCCTCGATAACCTGCCCGAAAAGCGTGTACTTGTTGTCCAGATTCGCAACGTTTGGCTGCCTGCTTAAAGTAATGAAGAACTGACAGTCGTTCGAGTTCGGGTCCTGGGCCCTTGCCATGCCCACCGAGCCGTCCTTGTAAGGCGTGTTCGTGAATTCACCGTCGATTTTTGTCCCCGTGCCGCCCCTGCCGTTCCCGAGCGGACAGCCGCCTTGTATGCAGAACCCCGGAACTATCCGGTGGAACGTCTTCCCGTCGTAAAAACCCTCTTTTATAAGCTGCCTGATTCGCTTCACCGTCTTGGGCGCCTTGTCCGGGTAGAACTCCATGACAATCTTCCCGTAGTTCGTTTCCATAACGCCTATCGTGTTTTCGTTGTTGTCCGGCTCGATATCTATCCGCCACCTCAGGTAGACGGTCACTCCCGCCATTTCGCCTGCGTCCGACCCGAACAGTTTTTTTCCTTCCAAATCGACCGTCACTTTGTCCCACATGTTGTTTTTCGTCGAGTAGGCGCCTTCGACTTTGCCCGAAAAACTCACATCCGACATCTCGCTTTCCTGCCCCTTCGCCAGCGTCACTTTCTGCGTCGCGTCCGCTTCGCCCGTTACCGTGACGAGCGACTTCGACTCGTCCGCAGTTCTCGTGAACGTAAACGGCACGTGCGCAATCTCCGCCTTCTTGAACCTCTGCTTCGCCGAGTTCATGTCGTGAAGCACCGCAACCGTGCCCTTGTCGCCGGCAAGCCCTTCCGACGCCTGCAGCAGGCTGTCGCCGAAAAATACCGCCTTGAAAACGTTCGCATACTTCACGGACTTTACCTCGGCACTCTCGACGACTTTCCCGTTTTTGTCGACTTCGAGGTCCATTTCCTTCCCCATCAAATCGCCGGGGTCGGCCGCCCTGTCTTTCGACGAGTCGTAGCCGCCCTCCCACTTGTCCGCCTCGTCGCCGCTCTTTTCTATCTTCAAATCCGTCACGGTAATCCCGATAGCCGGGCCGCCTGCAGTCACCTTCTTCACCTTGTACGTCACGCTCGCCTCGGCCTGGGTTACATACATCTTCTTCTTGCCTTCTTCGGGGTGAACTATCTCATAATAGTGATGCCACTTGACCTTGTAGAGCCGCTCCTGCCCCTCCTCGAACTTCAGAAGGTTCGCCTTATCCTCCTGCGCGAAAAGCGCCCCGGCCACCGCCAGCGATGCAAGCAGCGTTATAATTGCAAACTTTTTCATGCCTCTTTCCCTCCACGGAAATTGTTATTGAACAGTCTCACGATTTGAACACCCGATGTTCGCAGGAATCGAATGCTTTTTCAAGCCTCTATTGAAATTGTAACCGTCAACCCGCACCCGCCTGACATCTCAAGGTTGACTTCCGTATTTAATGTGGATAACATCGCCTTGCTATGGCAGAGATGGATAAAGAGCAATTCTACTGCGCGTTCTGCAAGCGGCCAGTGACCCGGCGCGACCTCGACAAGGGCGCGGCCGTCGAACGCTTCGGCGAAATCCTCTGCATAGAACACTTCAACGAGCTATACCCCGACGAGTGCATCAGTCATCCGGGTCAAAAGGTCACGACCCAATGCGACTACTGCGGCCGATGGGCCTGCGACAACTGCTTTATAGAAATCGATGGCAAAAAAGTCTGTAGCCGCTGCAAACCCGCCGTCATCGGCGAATTCATAACCGGCCGCCAAGCGCGCCCCATTGTCGAAGCCCGGCCGCCATTCAAGAAACCGGATAAAGAAACGGTTGAAAACCTCTACCAGCACCGCCACAAGTGGCGCGAACAAACCATGACCGACTTTGACAAATCATGCGGAGCATCCTGTTTCAGAATGGCATTCCTGCTGTTTTTAGGGCTTGTATTGTTAATCATTCTCGGAATGCTCCTCAACGGCTGCTGATACATCGTTACAAATATTCACCTGCAATGTAATGGCCAAGCCTCCCCGCCGGAAAAATCGCAATCCATGCTTGCCCGATAATCTGTACGTGATATTATAACCTTCAAAGTCTGCTTGAAATCGCGGGGAGTTTTCCATGGTATACATAATCGCGGTCGTTCTTTTACTCGGCGGCGGGGTGGTTTTTTACTTCGGCATGAAGAAAGCCAGCCTCCGCAGCCACGTCATAGACACGCCCACCAGCCGCATCGGCGGCCTCGCAGGCGGCGAATTCGCCGAGGTCAAGGGCAGGGCCGAGGCCGACATGCCGCTCGCCACGCCCTACGGCGGGGTTGAATGCATCTACTACCGCCACAAGCGCGAGCGAAAAGAATGGCGCCGCTCCTACTCCAGCTCCAGTTCGTCACGCGGCCGCTACAAGTGGCGCACGATTGACAACCGCGAGGAGCACTGCATTTTCTACGTGAACGACGATACCGGCAGGATAAAGGTCCTCCCCGCCAAGGCCTCCTTCGACGCACAGCGGCTCGTCAAGGAACATGTAAGCGGCGGCGGGAGCGCAGGCGGTGGAATACTCGGCGGAATCGTCAACGTGGCTACAAGCCTCAGCGGCGCAGGCGACGAACGCGTCACCGAGTACGCGATTCCCGCCGGCACCGAAGTCTACGCCATTGGCGACGTCAGCCGCCGGGGCGAGGATCTGTTTCTCGACAAAGATATGACGGGAATCCTCTTCGTGAGCTACCGGTCAGAGGAAGAGTTGACCTCGAACCTCTGGTGGAAGGCCATGGGCCTTCGCATTGCAGGCGGCGTCGTAATCGCCGCCGGCCTCGCTATGATAGTCTACTCCCTCGTCAGCGCCTGACACCTCGTTACAAATATTCACCTGAGTTGTAATGGCCAAGCCTCCCCGCCCATCCTATCCTTTAGTGGAGAAGGAAAGGAGGCGTACTGAAATGCTCAGGATAATCATGGCGGTCGCAGCCCTCACAATGGCCATCAACGGACTGCTTTACTGGTTTTTCATAGTTTAGCTTTATAAATCGGAGGGCAGAGCAATGAATATGTGGGAAAAGGTTAAAAAGTTCCTCGCCTTCTGGTTCAGCCTGCTGCTAATACTGGCTTTCGTCAGCTGCGCCCAGATCGAGGAAAAGGAAATAGTGAAAGAAGCTCCAGTCGAGCCGGAGCCGGTTCTCTGCATGGTCGTGCCCGAGATGGAAGCCGCGCCGCCGCCATCAGCCTCCCCGCTCGACGAGGCGATAAAAAAGACGGACAAGCTTCTTAAAAAAATGCAGTCGGAAGAGTACCTCACGCGAAACCTTGCTGCGGTGGAGCTGCAGAATCACCTTCGCGAAAGCGGCGAGCTGCGCAAGGAGCTTGTCTCGTATCTCGACAAGTATTCGAAATGCACGCACGACCCCGAAATCGCGCACGTTATTGAAAAAATGCTCGACAAGTACCTGAGGCCATGGAAGTTAGTAAAACCAATGAAAACCTATGAAATGACTGTCTTTAATGATATGGAGCTGAGCTTCGACGGCAAGCTCGTTGCACAATTCAAATACGGGAACCTTACCGTGCGCGACCTGTCAAGCGACAGGAAACTGTACTCTATTGAGGATATTCATTCATACAGCGCGAAGTTCAGCCACGACTCGAAAAAACTGGCGCTGACTTCTTTCAACAAACTTTATATAGTCACTCTCGGAGAGGATAAGGCGGAAACCAGGGAAATCGCCGACAAGAATTTTTGCTGGGCAATGGAATTCAGCGAGGATGACAGGTTCCTTGCAATCGCCGACCGTAACATCATAGAGGTCTTTTCGGTGGAAACCGGGGAAACCGTCCATAAGCTGCAAGGCCATACTGAGGGTGTCGTTGAATTCGCGTTCAGTCCCGACGGAAAGTTCCTCGCCTCTGCAAGTCACGACAAAACCGTCAGGGTCTGGGACATGGAAACCGGCAACTCCCTGCATATTCTCAAAGGTCACTCAGAGGCCGCATGGGCGGTCACTTTCAACAATGACGGCTCCCTGCTTGCGACGGCCGGCGGCGACAGCCAGATAAAGATATGGAATCCGCAGACCGGTAGACAGATCAACAGCATGTCATGCTATGCGAATTACGTCTTTGCTCTTGCGCGTGACAGGACTCACGACCTGATGGTATCGGCAAGCTCTAACGGTAATCTGGACTGGTGGGACATGAAAACCGGCAAGCTGATTCATACAATCTATAGCGGCAAAATATCAATATCTTCGGACATTTTAGTATCTCTTGATGGAATGACTGTCGCTCTGGGCAATTACTCGATATGCGAGCTTGATGGTGGCGATGTTCTTGAACATCATTTCGACATATTGAAAGTGCAGGATAAACAAGAGTATACTCGACATAAATCCGAATTCTCTGATATGTATGCCCGACCCTCACCCCAATAAAGAAGCGCAATTTATTTCTGATCGTCTTCCCTGCTTTGATGGCGAATGAGATGCGGTGGCACTTTCAGGACGGGCGGCAGAAATCCTCAAGAAAGACTGTCAGGTTGCATGAAACTCGCTTTCCGTCACCTGCGGTCGTGCTGGTTTTGGAGACCAGGAACCGCCGCGATGCCCCTATCATGTCGGCGGTTTTGTCGAGGCGGTCCATGTCGGCCTTGCCCGGCGATGCGGTCAGCTTGACCTCGACGGCCCAGAGTTCCTTCCCGAAGTCGAGCACCATGTCCAGCTCCATCCCGTCGCTCGTCCTGAAATGGCAGGCCTCGAAACTCTTCCCCGCAGCGGACAGTACGCCGATAGCCTGCTCTATGACGAACCCTTCCCAGCTTGCGCCGACCCACGGCTGCGAGAGAAGGGCCTTCATGTCCGGCACGTTCATGATGGAGTGAAGCAGACCGCTATCACGCCAATAGACCTTGGGGCTCTTGACCATCCTTTTCCTGATATTTGCCCGGTACGGAGGCAGGCGCCGGAAGATGAGCGCGCCGGTCAGATAGTCGAGGTAGCTGTTGACCGTCTTGTAGCTGAGCCCGAGGCTCTGGCCGAGCTGCGAGGCGTTCCAGACCTGCCCGTGAACCGCCGCCATCATGCGAAGCATCCGTTCCGTCGTCTGCGGCTTGGCGGGAAGCCCCCAGTTGGGCAGGTCCCGCTGCATAAGAAGCGCGAGATAGTCTCGTTGCCATTGCGGATACATATTTCGTTTGAGAACTCCGCCGTCCGGATACCCGCCGCAGAGCCAGAGATTCTCGCGCGATGCTTGTGATTCGAGCTCAGTCAGGAGAAAAGGCGTAAGCTCGACGAGCGACAGACGCCCTGCAAGCGATTCCGAGACCTGTGTCATGAGAGAAGGCGAAACCGAGCCGAGGAGGAGAAATCTCCCTTTTCGTTTCCGGTCATCGTCGATTGAGCCGCGCAGCCGGGAAAAAATTTGCGGCCACGACTGCGCCTCGTCGAGTATGACGAGCTTTTTCCCTGCGGCGAGACTGTCCCACTCGAGGTCGAGCCGCAGCCGCTCCGATTCCTGCTCGAGGTCGAAATATTCTCCGCGCAGCGATTTCGCGAGCGTCGTCTTGCCGCATTGCCGCGGCCCGACGAGCGCGACCGCCGGGTACGATGACAACCGCCCCAGCAACAGCTTTTTTATCTGCCTTTTTATCATGTCTTGTATTTTAGAAATCAATTTCTAATTTGCAAGAATAAAATTCAGTCCGTAATTGCATTTTTCTCTTTAGCTTCAACTTTTCTCGCAATATTGCTTATTTTTTTCAGGTTTCTCGGCATCTCCGCGCACTTCGCGTCGCAATGGTTGAAATCCCCGCTTTATTGGCCTATTAAGTATCATAACTCTCACAACTGTCATAAACCATACCATTTATTTGCACCACGAGGCTTATTTTTTAAGTCACGGTAAGTCTTTCAGGGCGAAAGTACCTTGGGAAGCTTGCGCTATCTCATTTTCCGCACCCCCGATTAAACTAATACCTTTGCCGTCTAAATCGGAAGACTTTGACAGCCTGAAACCCAATAACAGAAGTGCCTGCGCCATCGACATAGTCATGTGACAATTTTTTGTACAAAAGTGGCATACCACAAACATGCTCCAAAACGAAGTTTTTTTTGCGTCGTAAGTTCTTACCATTAAAAGGCTTATGAAGAATTGAGTTTTCGGCATATGCATCTTGTCATATTTGTGTGTGTTACGCCGCCTCGTATTATAGAGGCGCGTGGGTAACACCCACGGGTATGATTGCTTACGTTAGACCGCTTCGAACGCTTTAACCGTGGCATTTCGATGCTGTTGTCGTTATGTAACCGTTGTTTTTGGAGGGTTTCGAGATGGCCTATCATCAAACTAACGTACTGGAGCGAAGGAAGGAAAGGGGGAGAATTGGAACCACAGGTGAAAACAGATAAACGCAGTTGGGAGAAGGTGTCATTGCGAGCGAGGCTAAGCCGAGCGCGGCAATCTGATCGCGCAGCGAAGCGAGCGTCTTTCTTTTGTTATTTTATCAGATTGCTCACTGCGTTGCGCGGCGCACTCATCTCGGGAATTCAGGAGCACAGGCTTCGTTGCTAACGCTTCTCGCGATGACGACAAAAGGTGCTTTTTTTGCGTAAGTTATGGTGAGACAAGATGTTACGACAAGCAACGTTGATGGGAATAGACGTAAGTCCATATGTAACAGGGAGTTACGTCAATCCGCCTGAAAAAAGAGCCTCTGAGGAAGGGAAGCAGAAAATGTATAATCGGCCTTTCGCGCCGACTGCGCCGCTTGCCTCCGGCAAGCCAAAACGCGTAGTCCGCGCTTCGGCATTTGACAGCATTTTTACCCACACGAAAAGGACGAAAGGCCCTTCGATATCTGTAAAATTATGTCGTAAGTTGTTGTTAGGCAACAAGTTAAGTTTACAGACGGAAATATTGTGCCATAATGGTATAGTGGGAGAGAAAAGGTATAATTTGCCTTTCGTTTCGTTTGCTTGCTTGTCTGGGACAAGTCACAACGGCTTGCCTTCGGCAAGTCACAACGGCTTGCCTTCGGCAAGTCACAACGCGTGGCTCGAAACCCCGGCATCTCGTCAAATTAATGGCAATTTGACGAAGCTGTTGAATTCCTGCGGAAGAGCAGGTAACATATCCGCTTCCAATTCCGGGGAGAGAAGGCTAATGAGCAAGGAAAAGGACTTATCTAAGCCTCTGAAGGAGTTCAAGTGGCAGGTGGACCTTCTTTATGACGGCAGGCGGCTTGACAAGTTCGTACATCACAAAAGCCCCTGGCGCAGCCGGAACATTGTCCAGAACATCATCAGGGAAGACAAGGTACTTGTAAACGGCGAGGTCGCCAAGGCCAACTACAGGCTCAGAAAAGGCGACATCGTCGTGGCAAAGCTCGACATACCGGATGTCGACCTCTCGGAGATTGTCGTCGATGTCATCTACGAGGACGATTACCTGCTATGCGTGAACAAGCAGCCGGGGATTCTCGTTCACCCGGCGGGGAAGAGGCTCTTCGGGACGCTGATTAACGCGATTCACGCGAAGTACAAGGACGAGCCGGAAGTGCAGCCGATGCTTTGCCACAGGCTCGACGAGTTCACGAGCGGGGCGCTCCTGCTGGCGAAGAACTCCAACGTCAAGCGCTACATACAACGCAGGTTCGAGGCGAACGAAGTGGACAAGGCGTATCTGGCGATAGTCGAGGGCGATGTGCCGGACGACGGGGGCGAGGTGGCGGTAACGGTCGGGGCGTTCCGGGGCGAGGCGCCGGACTACCGCACCAGGATGGCCGCGAACGTGGAGTGGGGACAGAAGGCGAAAACGGAGTACGTGGTCGAGGAGCGGTTCCGCAGCCATACGCTGGTGAAGTGCATACTTCATACGGGCCGGACGCACCAGATACGGGTGCATATGAACCATATCGGGCACCCGGTGCTATGCGACGACGTTTATACGGGGAGGGAGTTGGTTTCGAGGGCGGATTTGGGGCTCGAGGGCGCGGAACCGGTGCTCGAGCGCCAGGCGCTGCACTCGTGGACATTGAGCTTTATCCACCCGGTTACAGAGGAAAGGCTAACGATAGAGGCCCCGCTTGCCGAAGATATTAGCAGGACTTTGGAATTACTGCGCGGCAGGTGTGCTGATGAAGAGAAACATGTTGAACGAACTTGACGGGTCGAAATGGCTGTATTTTACGAATACAATCTGGAAAACGGACTACCCGCCGGACGTGACGCACAAGCTGCGCAAGGCGCACGGGGCGATGAAGCCTCCGCGCATGATGGGCGAGCTTGTGGAGTTTTTCACCCGGAGCGACGAGTCGATTCTCGACCCGTTCGCCGGGGTGGGCGGGACGCTTCTGGGCGCGGAACTCGCCGGCCGGTGGGGCGTCGGGGTCGAGCTCAATCCCAGGTGGATTTCGGTCTTTGACAATATAAAAAACGGCTTCGGCGTTGCGGACAACGAGATTATCAAGCTCAACGGCCGCAGGGTGCGGAAGATTCGCTCGCGCATGGAGTTGGGGAACTGTCTGAAGGTGCTGCCGGGATTCGAACGGGAGAGCTTCGGTGCCTGCATATGCGACCCGCCGTACGGGCCGGGGCAGGGCAACGTGACGTTCCGTAACGAGACGAACTTCGACATGGATTCGAACAACCCGGAGGACTTCGGGAACGCGGAGTCGGTGGACAAATTTCTCGAACTCATGGCGCGCACGGCCGAGGAAGTGCACAGGGTCCTGAAGCCGCGGCGCTACTTTGTCATTCTAATAGGCGACAGGTACATGAACGGAGAGTTCGTGCCGCTCGGGCACCTTACCGCGCAGAAGATGCGAACGATGGGGTTCGAGCTCAAGGGCATCAAGATTTGGTGGAACGCGGCGACTCAGAGGCGGCTCAAGCCTTATGCGATAGGTAGCTGCTTCGTGCCGAACATCACGCACCAGAACGTCGTCATTCTTCGCAAGCGCTAACTCGTAGCGGCGCTCTTGAGCGCCATCCTCGCCTCCCTGTATTGCGTCCAAGTGCAAATTCTCGGTATGATTCGCATGTCGAGCGCCTCGCGCAGGGCTTTCATGGCGTTCAGGTCGAGCGGGTTCGGGAAAGCCGCAACAAGCGCGTCGTCCTCGCGGGTCAGCGGGACGACCTCGTAAAGCCCAATCATCTCGTCGTCGAGAAGCTTTTCGACGTGCGGGGCGACCGTTAGCTCGCCCGGCTGGCAGCGGTCCAGCCCGGTATACTCGGCAATAGCGAGGATGATGTCCTCCTCGGAAGTCAGCTTCAAGTCGTCGAGAACCGGTATCAGGCGCTTGCCGAGGCCCTTCTGGTACTGGAGCGCAAGCTCGAGTTCGCCTTCGAGGACCACTCCCTGCTCGACCAGAAGACCGGTTAGAAGCGAGTCGGACTGCCTCTGGCCTTTGTTGAGCTTCGGCGCGGGTTCGACAGGCTCGGGTTTCTTGGGAGCTGCCGGTTTTTCGGGCGTCGATTCAGGCTCGGGTTCTTCGGGGACTGTCGGCTCTTCTGTCGCCGGTTCTTCGGGTTCGGCGGGTTCCTGCGTTTCTTCCACCGGGACGTTGAAACCATCGGCGACATCCTGCCCGGCCTCTTCTTCGACCGCCTCTTCGGGCTCTTCGGCGGGCTCGGGTTCGGGAGCTTGCTCGGGTTCCGGCGAAGGAGCTTCTTCAGGTTCCGGTTCGGATTCTTCTCCGGGTTTCTCGGTTTTTTTCGTTTTTGTTTTGAAATCTTTTCTCGCGTGGACATCCTGCAGTACGCGGCCCATCTGGCGCTGGTCCTTGCCGCGCAGCACGACGAGCCCCGGGATGTTCAGGCCAATCTGGTCGAGAATCGGGTCGCCCGACGTATCTTCGGGCGCGAGCGTCTTCTTATGGCATTCGCTGCAGTATATCTTGCCGGAAACGAGCTGCATATCCTGCTGTCCGGCCAGCGACTTGCCGCAGGCATCGCAGAAGTGGGCGTCCGGCCCGATGGCTTTGGGCACGCGGATGGGCTGCTTGCACTTCGGGCATTTGCCCAGCTTCCCGGCCGCGCTTTCAGGCACCTTGAGACGCGCGCCGCAGTTTCTGCAGATTAAACCGATTGCCACCCGAATGAACCTCAGTCACTAAAGTCGATAATTCTCTTGAGCTGGACGGCATCGAGCACCTTCGCTTCGAGCTCGTCGAGGAGTTCCGGCCTTTCGCGCAGGCTCGCGGCGACGTTGTCGCGCCCCTGCCCGAGCTTCTCTTCACCGTAGTTGTACCACGCGCCGGAACGATTGACGATTTTGCGTTCCGTCGCCATGTCGAGCAGGTCGCCCGCGCGGTCGATTCCATGGTTGTATATGATTTCGAATTCCGCCCTTCTGAAGGGGGGGGCGACCTTGTTCTTGACCACCTTGACGAGGGTCCTGTTGCCCTTGATTTCGTCGCCCGACTTCACCTTGCCTATGCTGCGGATGTCGAGTCTGACCGAGGCGTAGAACTTGAGCGCCCTTCCGCCCGAGGTCGTCTCCGGCGAGCCGAACATCACGCCGATTTTCATGCGAATCTGGTTTATGAAGACGACGCAGGTGCGGCTTCTACGTATGGCGCCGGAGAGTTTGCGGAGTGCCTGCGACATTAGCCTCGCCTGGAGTCCCACGTGCGTGTCGCCGATTTCCCCGTCGAGCTCTGCCTTTGGCACGAGCGCGGCGACCGAGTCGATGACGACGATGTCCACCGCGTTCGACGATACGAGAAGCTCCGCGATTTGGAGCGCCTGCTCGCCGTAGTCGGGCTGGGAAATCAGCAGCGAATCGAGCTTGACGCCCAGCCTGCGGGCGTAGCCGGGGTCGAGCGCGTGCTCGGCATCTATGAAGGCCGCGATTCCGCCCGCTTTCTGTGCGTTCGCGATGATATGGAGCGCGAGCGTTGTTTTGCCGCTCGATTCCGGCCCGAAAATCTCGACGACCCTTCCTCGCGGGACGCCGCCCACCCCGAGCGCCACGTCGAGCGACAAGGCACCCGTCGGGATGACGGGTATTTCGGCGTGGTAGTCGCCGTCGAAGCGCATTATGGCCTCCGCGCCCGCCTGCTTTCTGATTTGGGCGAGGACGTTGTCGAGCGCGGATTCGCCCTTATCTGCCGTTTTCGTTTTCCCTGCCATTTCTTCTCCCAATATTAAGACAACCTATTATTATACGATGCCCACGGCAACTGTCAACCTGTTAATGCACTTAACCCACACCCATGAATGTATGAAAGTGCGCCATATGGCGATTTTGAAAACATGTTGATAATTGCTGAAAAAATTACTTTCGTGAGTTTAGTGACTGATAAATCGACAAGTTCTGCTTAAGTTGATATTTGAATTCTGAAGGTGGTATTATTGATATGAGGATTTATTGCGGAGAGTTAAGATGATAAGGAAGACGATTTTTACAATTCTGACTGTTTTTATCCTTACTTCTTCTGTCGATGCAGGCGGGTCTGTCGCATGGCTTGTTGAAGATTCGGATATGATTGCGACAGGAACTGTTTCAAAGGGGCCGTTGGATTTCGACCAGAAATACAGGATTTTCACAATGTATACAAAGGAAGTATTGAAATCCGGCGCCGGTAAAAACACTAGTGAAGAAATTAAGAAAATTCTTGTTATCAACAGTACGAGACGCGGCAACCATGGTGTATATATATTTGAAAAAGGAGAATACCTTCTTTTTCTTAAGAAAGCCGAAGTCGAGTTCGGCGAAAGGACTTCCGAAGGAATAAAGAAGGAAAAGCTTGAGAAGCTCCCGGTTTATTCGGTTGAAGAAGCTTTTCTTCTATCAATTCCGGAAATGCTTCCCGCATACAAGAGGCTGCTGGAGTCGGGAAAAAAGGAAGAAAGAGAGAGGGGAAAGAGGTTATGCGAGATGGAAGTACTGCGTCTCGGGAGGCAGTATGGCATCCTTGTTGAGGATTATGTAAAGGCGGTCAGGGAGTTTATAAAATTAGCGGAAATCGAGAACAAGTTCGAACTTCTCGAAAAGCTTTATGAATTGAAAGGAAAAGGCAAGGTCTACTCGGAAAGCGTGGATTCCTATATATACAAGTTCAAGCTGAGTTACAGTCCGCTCAGCAGGAAAAGGATTGAGAATGCTCTTGAAAGCTTGGCGGATAAAAACGAAGAAGCTCATCTCAAAGCAAGAAAAGAACTTATATGGGCAATCGATAATTGTCCGGAAATCTTTGAAAGGCTGATGCTTTACTATAAGTGGCAGGCGCTAAACACAAAAGAAGAATCAATACGCAAGGTGCTTGATGAAATCGTTACCCAGGGCATCGAATTCGGGCTGACGGAGTCTCTTCTAAAGGAGATTCGTGGCATTTTCAACATGATAACCTCTCCAAGGGAACAAACCAGAATGTGGGTCCTTCAAAAGCTTGCAAAATCGGAGAATCCTGAAGTAGCAGGCCCGCTGAGAAAACTGATGGAAGACGAAAGCGCCGATATCCGGGAGGAAGCGAAAAAAGCGCTTATGAAAAAGGGCTTGCTCAAGGATTCTGAAGAATCCAATTCGCCGGAGAAATAAAACCATTAGTTATTTGCGTTCACTCTTAATGTACAGTATTAGCCTCTTGGGAATGTCTTGTATGCATAAATTCTGGAAAAGATATTCTAATATGAGGGAATCTGACGTATATAATCATATACATGACTTTAACGGGGGGGGTAAATCATGCGGACAACTCTGACGTTTCTATCGATGTTTCTTGCCGTTGTATTGCTTTTCATCGCCTGCGCAGGCATTCTCAGGGCCGATATAATATTTCTCGAAGACGGGCGCGTAATCGAAGGCGAGATAATCGAAGAAACTGCCGACGAAACCGTGATAAAGACATCCGCCGGGGCGACAATGAGGCTCGAATCATGGCAGGTTCTGAAAGTCCTCGACATGGAGGAAATTCTCAAGCAGTACGAGGAAAAGAAAAAGGACACTGACATGGAGAATGCCGGCAAGGTATACGACCTTGCCACGTGGTGTCGAAAGCACGGGCTCAAGGAACGCTACGAGCATCATCTGAGGGAAGTGCTCAAGCTTGACGTCGCCCATGCCGAGGCGAAGAAAGAACTCAACATAATCGAAGGGAAAATCGAGCTTCCACCGAAACCGAAACAGCTTACGGAAGAGGAAAAGGAAGCGCTCAAGAAAAAGGCGGAAGAACGCCGGAAGGCGCGTGAGGCGGCGAAAGAAAAGAAGGAAGAAAAAAGCAAGTTTTACCCATTCGGTACGGTGACGCCGACGCAGATAATACCCGGCGACCTCGACTGCAAGGGCGACTGCCGCAACCTGAAGCAGGGCGGTTACATGAAGTTCGACCTGTCAGGTTACGAAGCGGGAAAGACGATAGGAAGCGCGCAGCTCAAGGTTTACGTCAAAAACCTTTTGAAAAACCCGTGGCTCTGGGTCTGTCAGGTGACGCAGGACCCGGCGAAAGCCGCACCAAAGGACTTGCATGCGGAAATACAGAAACATGCATTACTTATCTCCGGTGCGCAGAAGGTGAAGCCGGACGGGTGGGCGACGATACGGCTCAGCCGCAGGGCGGTGGATGCGATAAACAAGGCGCTTGCGGACAAGCATAAGAGGTGGTTCGCGCTTGCGCTGACGTTCGAGTGAGTATACGGCGAGCTCCTCCTGGAAGGGGGAAAAGGCAACCCGGAAAACGCGCCCCAGCTTATCCTGAGATAAAAAGCTAAACCTTCCGCCCCGGTTTTTGTATCATAAGGGCAGGAAGATAAGCTATCTCGGGAGAGCCGGATTGTGAGACTTTTACACTTCGTAACAATTGTATGTCTTTTCATCGCGCTCGGATGCAATTCGGATTCGGACGACCCCGTTGTTTATATCGTGACGGATGTTGGCGTCACGATTGACGCGGGGAACGTGACGGGGACGCTTGCGCCGCTATGGCGCGACCACTACGACCTTTCATACATCCATGCCAATTATGGGGGCGAGGCGGGATTCACGGACCTGGCCAACGAGCTTGAAATCAGGTCTTTCAGATGCTCCGTGGGCAGATGGGAGATTGGATTCCCGGCGCCGCTTTACGGCAATTCGCTTGTCGCGACCGAGCTCGCGCAATGCATAAGGGAGTTCTATACCGGGGGCAACAACCTCGCCGATGCGGACAACCCGGCGAACTACAATTTCATATACCTTGATGCGCTTCTTGCCGGCCTGGATGCAATCGGCGCGGAGCCTTACCTTTGTTTCGACTACATGCCGTTTACGCTCGCCTCGGAGCAGGACCCGGCCAACGCGAATAACCTGGGTATTGCGGAGACGAAGTACAGTTTTTCGAACGGCATCAGGACGTCGCCGCCTGTGGACAACGCGGTCTATGCGCGAGTCGTGAGAAACGCGATAAGGCACGTTCGCGGGCTTTTCGCGGGGACTACGGACTACGGGGTAACATATTTCGAGGTGGGCAACGAGCCGGACCTCTGCGATGCAGGCGGGACTCTGGTTAACATTTTCTGGACGGGGACGAGCCTACAATTCGGCGAGATGTACGCGGCGATTGCAGCCGAGGTGGATGCGGACGCGCAACTTACGGGGATTGTGAAAATCGGCGGCGGGTCGTTCGCCATGCCTTATATCGAGCCGGACCCGCCGTTTGCGGCGGAGTTCGTCGCCTACGTGAAGGCTACGACTTCAAGGCTGGATTTCTTTTCATATCACTCGTACAACGACGCGCTGGAGGGGCACGTCTATTCGATGGTAAAGGCGACGACGATTCTCGACCAGCTCGGAGTGACAGCGGAGGTGGTGAACGGCGAGTGGGGCAGGGCGCTCGACGGGGCGGACGCGGTCTACGATACTATAGAGCACGGACTTTTTCGCGGGAAGGTGATTGCGATGATGCAGGTTTTCGGGATTGAAATCGCGCACGAATCGCTTTTCAGGGATGTGGGGCCGGGGAGCAACCAGCTCGGGCTTGTGAAAACCGGCCCACCTTCGAAAAAGCCCGCAACCGATGTCTATCTCGCCCTAAAAAAACTCAATGACTGCCTGGATGCTCTGCAGGTTGCGGTCGATTCCTCGGACCATATCGTCATTGCCGGCAACAATTCCGGCGGGACGAAAGTTGTCGCCGCATGGTTCTGCGACGACCCCGGTTACGGCGGGGTGACTCAAGCGAATATCGATATAACGAACCTGCCCTGGGGCATGGCCGCATTTACCGTTAGAAGGTATCTCGTTTCAGATGCGACCAACGCTGCAGATGAAGGCGTGAAGCTAATAGAGACGCAACCTTGCTCAGGTGGAGCATATAGCGAGACGGTCTCCGTTGGGCCGGGTCCGGGCGCAGGCTCGGTCGTCGTCTGGGAACTCACATGCCCGTAGGATTTTGCTTTTAACATAACCGATTCATAAACGTATAATTATTCTTACAACTTCACGGTTCGGAGTAAAGCCGAGCCGTTTTTATAATTAAGACAACGTGTTAAATGGAAAGTGCAAAAAAACCTGAAATTACCGAGGAGCGGGGGCTCTCGAAGTGCGCTGAAAGGCGGTTCAGGCGTAACTACCTGCTCGGTATAATCAACGGGACGATGTTTCGGGGCTCGCGAATATTTATCGACGAAGACACGATTATCCCGATATTTATTGCGAGCTTGACCCAGAGCAAGTTTCTCGTCGGGCTTGCAGTAGGGCTGAGGCTTTCGGGGTGGTTTTTCCCGCAGATTTTCGTCGCCAACTGGGTCGGGGCGAAGGACAGGAAACACCCGACCTATATCGCCTGGGGTGCTGTGAGGGTGGTGGCAATACTGGCAATTGTGCTTTCCGTCTGGCTTGTCGGGGCGGGGAATCCTACGCTGCTTTTGACGCTTTTCTTCGTTTTCTGGGCAGGGCTCTATTTTTCTGCGGGTATGACAGGCGTGTCATTCGTGGAGGTTGTGGCAAAGACTATACCGGACGGCAAACTCGGGAGCTTCTACGGCTACAGGATGTTTTTCGCCGGGCTTGTGTCGCTTGCGAGCGGATTTCTTATTGTGAAGATACAGGCGGTGTACTCCTATCCCACGGACTACGCGCTTATTTTCATGATAGCGTTTCTTATGATTACAGGCGGGATAGTCTCGTGGAGCCTGGCGCGCGAGCAGCGCGACATCGAGGTGCGGCCGAAGAAACCGCTTTTTGCGCATTTGAGGGAGAGCGCGGAAATATTCAGGGAGGATAGCCGGTTCAGGTCACTTTTCGGGTTCAAGGCAGCATTTTATCTCTGGAACGCTGGCGTGCCGTTTTTCATTCTTTTTTTCCTGGATATGGAAGATTTCGCCTGGATTGCGGGTTATAAAGGTTATCTCGCCATGACCAAGGTCATAGGACTTTCGGTTTCCAATTTGCTATGGGCGCGCATGGCAAACAGTGAGCGGCTGGGACGCTGCAGAGGGATACTGACGACAGTCAGCGCGATAGCGATAGTTCTGCCGTTTGCGGTGATAGCGCTTTCGCGACCAGAGTTTTCGGGATTTGCGTTGCCAGCGATGTTCGGGGTGTTTTTCTTCATAGGCACCATACAGAGCGGGATGGTAATCGGCTACATGAACACGCTGATACGGATAAGCCCGGCGCAGAGACGCCCGTTATACATAGGTCTTATGAACTCTATGCTTGGCCCAATAATTCTTGGGCTTGCGCTGCTCGGTGGCGGCGTGGTCGAGATTTTCTCCTACAAGGTCATGTTCACCATATCAGCTCTGGCAGCAGTGCTCGCGCTTATATGCGCGCGCAGACTTTCCGATGCATAGGATGCGCATTTAACTTCCTTGACTATTGCATAATGAGCGTTAAACTACTTCATTAAAAACAGACTTTGGAAGGGCGATGGACAAGAAACGGGAATACTCGATAAGACGCAGGGCAGCCGAAGACCTGAACGCCGAGATGGAAAGCAGGGGCAAGGAGCGCGAGGCGAAGAGGGCGCAGCGGCTCGTGGACAGTCTGGACATATTCTACGCCGACGTCGCCGGCGGGTATGGGCCGTCATACGTGGACCTTACCAATCCCTATGAAAAGCAGGATTACGACGGAGCGCGGGTGGAGGTATTGGCTTATATCAAGGGCGGCGACATGCCCTGGATACGGACGAGGCCGACGAAAAAGGAGCAGGAAGAGGCGCAGAAACTCGGGGCGTTGAAGCTCTCCCTCGGGAAACCCGCCGGGAAGAAGCCGCTCGCGATGGAAATGAAGATAGACCTCGCGAGGAAGCACGACAAGGCGAAGACGCGCGAGCAACTCAACGCCTGGCGGGAGTGGGGCGTGATAACCGCCTACGTGACGACCAGCACGGGCAGGGTATTCCGGTTCGACGGCAGGATGATACTGACGCAAGGCAAGTATATGCTGCAGTCGGAGGAAGGGAAGCACCTTGCGATTCAGGATATGATGCTTGACCCGGAGCAGTTCGAGCCGCCGCTTGCGGAGCTTGGCCTTCTCTTCGAGAGGCGAAGCAGCGGCCATGCCTGGGACGGTTATATGGGCAGGTCCTGACCCGGCGATTTCTGTTATGAATATTTCTCACCGAAGATATCCAAAAAACGTATAAAAACATCGAGGACTTTCACTTCCGGGCAGCCACATCAGGATGTGAACGCAATGAGAACAAATAGCCGGAACGGCCAGGAAGCCGTCGCGCACCTCGTGGAAAAGGCGCGCTCGGGTGACCACGGAGCTTTCGAGTTGCTTGTCAGGCGCTTCGAGAGGCCGGTGCATGCCGTGGTGGTTTCGAGTATCGGGGACAGCCCGGACAGGCCGGACATCGTGCAGGAAACGTTTCTTGCCGCGTACCGCGCGCTTCCGAAGCTGAGGGAACCGGAGAAATTCGGGGCGTGGCTTTACGGAATCGCGAGCCGGCTTTCGAAGAACCTCCTGCGTAAGAAGCGCGGCAGGGAGATATACTTTGCCGAGATGGGAGAACCGGAGACGCGAGCCGGCGGGGTTCCAGGGCCTCACGAGGATGCGAGCCGGAAGGAGCAGTCGCGCGAGCTGGCTCAGGCGTTCGCGGAGCTGCCGGAACGCCAGAGAGCGGCGCTTACGCTTTTTTACTCCGAAAAACTTTCGTACGGCGAGATAGCGGCGTTTATGAACATCTCGCTGGCGAGCGTGAAGGGGTTGATATACCGGGGGATGGCCGCCCTGAAAGAAATGCTGCCCAGAAGGATGGAGAGCTGAAAATGGATTGCGAATATATCAAGGAAAATCTTCCCGCGTTTATCGACGGCGAACTCGAAGAGGATGCAATCGTCCGGGTCGAATCCCACCTTGCGGAATGCGAGGGGTGCAGGAGCGAGCTTGAGGACCTGAGGCGGACGGCGCGAATGATTGAGGATTTCCTCGAACCGCGGGCCATGGATGAAAGTGTGGCTGACGGCGTTATGGCGAATATCGCGTCGCAGGAGCGCAGGTTGCGCGTGCCGCTTATGACGAGATTGGGCTGGGCTTTAACGGGCGCGGCGGCTGCGGTACTCGTGCTTGTAGTGCTGGGCATTTTCGGAAATACGAGTGGAACGCAGGTAATAGCGGACGAGGTGTTGGACAGCGCGGTTGCGGACCATGCCAGGACGTTCGAGCTTTTCAAGAAGCAGGCTGTCAACTCGGCGGTGCGCGACCCGGAGAAGGCGGTCGGGATGCTGAGAATGGAAATCAAGTTTTCCGGGCTGGAGGAAAAAACATCGCAGCTTATTAAAATGCTCGCCGTCTCGCGCCATCCGAGGAAAAATGAATTCAACAAATATATCGCATCGGTGCATGAATTCCTCGCTTTCGTGGAAGAGCCGCCGCTCAAGGATTTGAGCGTGACGAGAGAGGCGTTGGAGAAAAAAGCAATTGAGTTGTCTCCGATTGAAGTTAATTTTGCAAAAGGTCAAGGCCCCGAGCCTTTTCAGGTATCTATCGACATTCCCGAGGATCTGGACGAGACGACGAGAAGGTTCGTGCTTGCCAAACGCGATTTATACAGCGGGAACTTCGGAAGTGCGGCGAAGGCGTTTTCCATCGTTGCGCGGCAGGTCCCCGGAAACCCGATTGCCGAGGATGCGAAATACTGGATGGTTTACTCGGGGCTTCAGGGAGGTTCGGCGGAAATCAATATGGGTGAAGATGTTGTAATACCGAATCATATGCCCTTGAGAAGGGAAATCGGCAAGGATGTCATAAGGTGGGTGGAACACCGGCATTCGCAAGTGAAAGGCGACACGCGCAGGATAATGCGGATGGTCGAGATGATTGGCAAAAAGGTCGGGGTAATAATCGAGACCTCGATAGATGAGGATGGCAGGTCGGTTATAAAAGTCGAGCAAAAAGGTGGCGGCTCGTTTATCAAGGTGGAGCAGGGAAGCAACAGCGGCAATGAGACAAGTGGTATGCTAAAAATAAAATGCCAGAGCGGGGATAAAAATCAGAAAAAGGAAGAGGAAGAAGAGCGAAATAATCGTCCATAGCGAGACACTCCAAATAAAAACATCATAAGAGCCGGTATTTGAAAATACCCATGAGGCGTATTTACTCGAAAGAATCTTGCAACGGCAGCTTCCAGGCAATAAACTTATAGTAGAAGAGATATTTTATCCAGGAGGTCGAAAATGGCTGCCAGGGGAACGTTTATTACCACGCTTGTTATTCTGGTTGCTGCCGCGTTTTCATCCGGTATTGTTATCGGCGTCAATATAGGACGCTCGAAAGCGCCGCCTGAAAATGCCAACGGGACCTGCGCAATAACTGAAGAGAACGGTGAAAAGCCCGAGCCGGATTCCGGAGATGCGGGCGTCAACCAGGAAAAACCGGAGAAAATAGAATACGCGGATGCTCCCGATTTCGCACTCGAAGATATTTCAACGGGAGAAAACATTGAGCTGTCAATGTTCGAAGGTTCGCCGCTTCTTCTGATGATTTCGACAACGACCTGACCTGTTTGTCGCCGTCAGGTTGACGAGCTTAAAGACATCGTAAAAGAATATTCCGACAAGGGAGTCAAGTTTCTCGCGGGGGTAGTCGCCGAAGTCGACGAGTTCGGCATCAGCGGCCTTCTTCTCGAAGAAGATGTGGAACAGTTTGTAAAGGAAACGAGCCTGCCTTTTCCGGCAGGCATGGACAGCGACGACTCGTTGAGCATCGACTACGGCGTGCAGACTGTGCCTCATATGGCGTTTCTTAATGCTCAGGGAAAAATAATATACACCAGGGGTTTTACATATAGTGCGGATGCGGGGAAGATACTTGATGCGGTTTTAAAGGGTGAAACGATAGACACTTCGGACATGCCGAGCCAGCCCGGGTGATAGGACTCTCCGCCGAACCGTGCGGCCCGTGGGGTCGCCTCGTATCGAATCATTCAGCGCAAACCATGTCTTTCCGCTTGCGGGCCGGGCTGAAAGAAATTGGTTGACTTGGAAAAACCGTGCCGCTAACATGGGGCTGGATTGAAGGCGTTTAAACCGTTGCGTTTCCGCTCGTTTAGGTCTTCGATGCGTCGGAAACAACATAACAAGGGGGAAGCATTTGCAGGCAGGCCTTTTTTCATATGTCAGGAAGGCGTCATTCCTCGCGATTTTATTGTTATATTCCTGCAGCCACAACTACACACTGAAGTTTTACATGGAGAGAGGTAGTCTCAACCTCAAGAACGGCAAATACGAATCCGCCGTGGCCGATTTCAGGGAAGCTCTGATACTCGGCGAGAACTCGCATCTTGCGCATCAGGGGCTTGCTGATGCGTATGCGAAGATGGGGCAGACAGAAAAAGCGATCGAGAGTCTTCTCGATGCGGGAGAAGTGGTAAAGAAGCAGGGCGAAGAAATATCCAGGCAGGCCAGGCTCGCGAGAAGCATTGAAGAGCGCGAGAACTACAGGTTCCTGCTCGAAGAGAGAGTGGGGCCGTTTCATTCAACGATATATATGCAGCTCGGCAAGCTATACGGTGATAGCGACAATCACGCGAAAGCGGTTATTGCATACGAACTGGCGCTCCACTACCAGGAGGGCAACCTGAGAGCGCGCCTGGAGCTTGCGAAATTGCTTGAACGGAAGCGCGATGTCGAAGCCGCCATCAAAGAGTACAGACTTTTTGTGAAAAACGCCCAGAAGGCGACGACTGAGGATAAGGCCATATTCGAGATAACGAACGCGGATATCGAGATTGCCCGCAGACACATTGAAAAACTCGTTCTCGGGCACGTGGATGGAATCAAGGAAGAAGGCTCCGGGAATGGCGGCGGGGAATAACGACGCTTTCCGGGTATTTCAAGAGATGTCCTAATTTTCAACTATGCTCAGATTATAGAAGGAGGCAAGCCGTGAGGAAAGCAACAGCAATTATCTCCCTGGCAGTTGTGGCCGTTTGGCTGTTTGCCGGATGCACCACCACGGTGGAACAGAGACATACAAGAAACGTCAAGGAAAACATCGATTATTTCGGGCAAAAGGAACGCCTCGTCAAAAAGCCAGAGAAGGAAGGGTTGCCCACTACGGTAAATGTCGTTGAGAACAGGGGCCCGTCGGGCCCGGTGGCGCCTCTCCAGCAGCAGGCGGAGCCGGAAGGCAAACAAGGCGCCCTGACGGAAGGCATGATAAAAATCGAAGGCGGCAAATTCAAAATGGGGCACGTGGACCCGTCGATAACCGATGCGGGACCGGAAACGTGGATGGATGTCCCCAAATTCTACATTGACAAGTACGAAGTGACGAACGCCCAGTTCAAGACGTTCCTCGAAGCTACGGACTACGAGTGGAAGGGTAAACTGAGTGCCTGGTCGCTCGGCAAGATGCCGGAAGAGATAGCCAACCATCCCGTGACATATGTTTCATGGGAAGATGCCAAAGCCTATGCCAAGTGGGTTGGCAAGAGACTTCCTACGGAATCGGAATGGGAGAAGGCCGCGCGCGGCGTAGACGGCAGAAAATATCCTTGGGGCAACAAGTTCGACTCCAAGAAATGCAACGTAAAAGAGTCGGGAATTGCCAAGACACAACCGGTCGGTTCATACCCCGACTCCGCCAGCCCTTACGGAGTCTGCGACATGGCCGGTAATGCCGCGGAATGGGTCGAAGACTGGTACAAGGCATACGAAGGCTCCACTCAAAACAATCCGGATTTCGGAGAGACGCACAAGGTCCTGCGCGGGGGTAGCTACTTCCAGTCCGCGGGATACACAACCTACGAGAGGGGCAAGGACAGGACCGATTCCTGGATGAAACCCTACTACGGTTTCAGGTGCGCGCTGGACGGAGACAAGGGAGACAATTAGCCTGCGGAAACGCGGGGTCCGCCAATCCCGCCCGGTAAAAGGTGGCACGAGTGTCTCATAAAAGGCCGGATCCTGAGATTCTTTTCGGGCGCATCGCTCTCATGTTGAGCTATATTACGCCATCCCAACTGACGGAGTGCGTAATGTTGCAGGAAAAAAGCTCAGACAACAAGAAGCTCGGGAATATATTGGTTGAAAAGGGCTTCTTGACGGTCGAGCAGGCCAACGAGGTGCTTGGCATTCAGGATGCGAACCTGCAATCGCCGACCAACCATCCCGAGCGCAGACTTGAAGACGTTATCATCGGGAAACTGATTGTAAAACATGGTTTCGCAAATCAGGACCAGGTGAATGAAGCTCTTAGGACCCAGGCTCTTCGCGAACAGGAAGGCTCTTACTACCGTCTCGGAGAAGTAATGGTGGAAAAGGGCTTCATGTCGGTGGCGGATGTCCTTAACGTGCTGAAGATACAACAGAAACAGATAATGATATGTCCCGGCTGCGGTTCGAGGTTCAACGTGGCGAGCTTCAAGCCGGGCCGAAGGTACAAATGCAAGAGATGCAAAACGCTTCTAAGCGTGCCTGCCGAACTCGAGTCGGTCGAGGTTGATACTACAATATTCCTGATGAGCGATTCCGGCATAATAGAAAAAGAACCCGACTTGGATTAAAGGGTCCGGCATCAGGGACGGCCCGGAGGTGTCTCGGAAAATGATAGTTAAAAAAGACCTTCTTTTCGGTTCTCTCGCCGTTGCCGAAAGGGTGGTGACGCGAGAACAGCTTGACGAATGCCTTAAAATGCAGCGCAAGCAGCTCTATTACAAGAGCATAGGCAGAATCATGCTGGAGAAGGGGTATTTGGCCGGCGAGGATGTTTCGGAACTGCTAAGGCGGCAGGAAGAGAGTCTCAAGGAAGCTGCTGGCGTCTCGGGCGCAGGTTCGGGTGAAACTCTTTTCGGCGCCGTGGCCGTTATGAAGAGGTATACGACTCTCGCTCAGGTGGAAAAGTGTCTTGAAGAGCAGCGGCGCCTGCGCAGACTCGGCATTTTTCTGAGGCTCGGGGAGATACTCATTTCCAGGAGCTACATGACGGTTGACCAGGTTCTTTCCGTGCTGGAGCGCCAGAGCACGCAAGTGCTTTATTGCGCGCGTTGCAAGAAAAGGTTCAACGTTACGGCGTTTTCAAACAGGAAACGTTTTTATTGTAATGTTTGCGGCGGCGAGCTTGTCCAGCCGGAGGTGCTCGACACGGTTGGTGTCGATGACAGAATCGATGGTTGAGAATGCCGGTTGCCGTAAGCGCGATTTCCCTGCCATACGGTTTGGGACTACCTGGAGCATTGCATGGCTGAAAGCGTAGATGGCGAACGCTTCTTAATGGCGCTTGAGACGCAGCTCGAGAAGCTGAGCGTCGAGAAGGGGCTCGCCATGTACAATATGTATCAAGGCGACAACTCGGCGGACATGAACGAAATCGAATCGCGCATATCCGCGATATACCTCGACCCGGCGAATTTCGAGAAACTCGCCGAAATAGCCAAAACGCCGCTCAATACGAACTCCCGTATCGCCGTGAGCCATCTTCGACGATGGTTTACGCTCGGGCAGGTCAGCCGACATCCCGATGTTTACAAGCTTCGCAACGAGATAGAGAAAGAGATACTTTCTTTCCGGCCGACTGTAGGCGGCACCGCCGTGAGCCGGACTGAAGCCAGGGAGATTCTTCGCAAGGAAGAGCACAGCAGGCTTCGCAAGGAGGCATACTTTTGCGAACTGCCGCTTGCTCGCGCAATCCGAGGGCAAGTGCTCGAACTTGCCAGGCTCAGACGCGACCTTGCCCGGGATATCGGTGCGAGCAACTATCCGGACTTCGCGCTCTCGCTTCAGGACAACAACGTAAAAGAGATGCGCAGACTTTTCGAGTTCCTGGAGGAGCAGACGGGGGTGCAGTTCGGGAACTACCTCATGCATCTGGGCGCGGAGGCCGGCCTCGACGAGATTATGCCCTGGGATGTGCAGTTCCTTTTTGAAAAGAAGCGGCTTCCCGATGCCGCTTTTTCAAAGGAAGGAATCATGCCTGCCGTAAACGAGGTCTTTGGGGGCATGGGCTTCGGCATAGAAAAGCTCGGGATTGATATCAAGTATCGCGACATCCCGTTTGGAGGACTTTGTTTCGGCATCCGGGTTCCCGATGACGTTCGTATTCTGGCTAACCCGCAGAACGGGCACAACTTTTACGGCATAATATTCCACGAATTCGGGCACGCGGTTTATTCGAAGCTCGTGGAGCAATCGCACTACGCCCTGAAGGGTGACGTTTCAAACTGTTTCACGGAGGGCATGGCGGTTTTCTTCTCGCGCTTCGTGGAAGACAGGGAGTGGTTGCTGAAGAGACCGGGCCTCACTCGCGAGATGGTGGATGATTATGCTGACCGGCTGACGTATAACCGCATATTTCGGCTAAGAGGACTGATGAGCCGCGCCCTGCTCGAATACCATATTTACGAGGACACGGAGCAGGATATCGAGGCGCTCTGGGCTCAGCTCAACTACAAATTCCTCATGACGCGGTCGGAACCTTCGGAGATATGGGCTGCAAGCCCGTTCAACGTCAGTCATCCAGTTTACCTTCACAATTACGTGCTTGCCGAGATGATAGCGCAGCAGATTTACGATTATCTCAACCACCACTACGCAACGCTGCTGGGAAACAGGGTGGTCTCGAAATTCATGATACGCAACTTCTTCGCGCCGGGCGGCTCCGTGTCGTGGCGTGACAAGGTCAAATATGCCACGGACAAGCCGCTGGGACCGGGGGCGCTGCTGGCATCGATTGGAGTCAAGCAGTAGCGCCTTGCGCGGCGCCCGGCTAATACCGGATTTTCAAGGAGCATCGAATGTCTTCCGGAAAAACCAGCAACGCAGCTTCTATGGCGAAGATTATATTTATCGTGGTAAGCGCCGTGGCGCTTGTGCTGATATGGCGCCATTACAGCGGGATTTCCCGTAACCATGCGAAAAATGCTCAGGGGCAACATTCATCAAGCTCTACGCATGCGCCTGCAAAGCCCGAAACCAAACCCGGCCCCGAATCAGTGCCGGTTCAAGTACCTGAACCTGAAACCGAACCCGAATCGCTACCCGTGGCTGAGCCCGGCGAAGAGCCTCCGGCTGAAGAGACGGCGGAAAATGTCGAGCTTGAACCTGGGGACCCGGAAGAATTTACGCCCATTTCGCCTCCCGTCTTGCAAACCACGCTTCCCCTGCCAGAGCAGGAGATGAAAGAGTTAATAGTATACCTCAGAGATTCCAGTCCTTTTATCGAGACTGACTTTCTTCGCAGAGCGGGCCGTGCCGTGCGCAGGCTCAAGGGCGCGGGCATGCCCGCATGGGAAGGCATCGCACGCGCCATGGAAAAAGAAGATGACGATTTCGCGAGGGGCCGCCTGAACGCTGCGCTTGCATGCATGCGATGGGGATTCAGCGCGTATTATATTTGGGAGCTTGACTCGAATTTTATCGGCGAGCTTTATGCGACCCGCACGCCCGAGAAAGGCGAGTGGTATTCGTCGCTGGAGACATTTTTCAAGGCAGGCGATGCGCCCAAGCTTGTGCAAGCGTTTTCGTTGAACGACCCGCACGCGTCGCATTATATATTTGATTTCGTTCAAAAGCTTGGCTCGGCGGCGTTGAAGCCGCTTTTAGAGGCTCTTTCAGAAGACCATCCCTATTTTATGTTTTGTGTCAGAATTGCTCTCATGCGTATCGCGCCATCGCTGGTCAGGGAACTCAAGGCCATGGCGAACGACAAAAAGCCGGAGATTCGCAGCCGTGCCGTTTGGGCTCTCGGCCTTTCCGGCTCGAATGAAGCCGTGCCGCTGTTATGCAGGGCGCTTAAGGATGAAATGCCGACGATACGCTCCAGCGCGGCATATATGCTCGGGATGATTCCGGACAGGCGAAGCGTCGGCTTTCTTGCTGCCGCGCTCGAGGATTCGGACGAAGAGACGAGAGCTTTTGCCGCCCAGGCCTTGGGCATAATCGGGGACCCGTCCGCAATCAAGCCTCTTGTCAACTATGTCAAAAACGGTGATGCTGATGCAAAAAGGGAGGGTGCAAGCGCGCTCGCCGGCATAGGAGAGCAGGCCGCACATGAGCTTATGGTGATGTTGAAGAGCGAGTCTGCTCAGGCGCGTGCCGCTGCCGCCGCGGGGCTTGCGGAATCTGCCAGCGCATCAGCGCTCAAACCCCTTATCGATGCTCTCTCCGACTCGGATTCGCAAGTTCGGGCCGCTGCAGCTAATGCGCTGGGCCGGCTCGGAGGTTCCGAAGCCGAAAAAGCTCTTTCGGGTCTTCTGTCTGACAAGGACCCTGAACTGCGGTCCGCGGGAGTATATGCCCTCGGGCAGATGCGTGCGCGCGGTTCCGAGCAAGCTCTGACAGGACTTCTCGAAGACAAGGATGCAAGGGTACGCATGGCGGCGATAAGCGCGCTTTGCAGGACGGGCGGCGCGAGGGCACTTGTCGCGCTCGTTGAATCTCTGGGGAATCCGGAGCTTGCACCGCTGACCATAAACGGTATAAAAAATTACGGCAGGAACGCCGGGCCCGTTCTCGTCGATACATTTCCGAAACTGCCTCCCGACGGTAAATGCACGGTTGCCCGATTGCTGGCGGAAATCAAGCATGTCAGGGGGGTGCCGATACTTATTGACGGGCTGGCTGATAACGACATTGATGTCAGGTTTTGTTCGCAAAAGGCGCTTAGAATAATAACGGGACACGAGACGAGCTACAAGTGCGATGCAGCCGATACCGAACGTGCGAAAGGTCAGGAAGAATGGCGGGAGTGGTGGAAAAATCACGAAAAAGAAGGCCGCTGACGCTCATTATGCTTGGGGTATTACTGGGCTCGTATCTCTGTGGCTGCACGACGGTATATTTCTGCCAGGCAAGCGATGACTTTCTCCGACAGGCGCCCGAAGATAGACCCTTCAAGATACTCGGCCCGATTCATGCCATGACATGGGAATGGGTGTTTTTCTATTATGTGCCCGCAGGGCCGACATATCACGAGGCAGAGATACTTCTCATGCAGGAGGCCAAGAAATTCGGGGCGGATGCGGTCATTGACATACGCTATATTACGGAGTCTGACTGCGATGAGTCGTCACTTTCTCATTTCGGGATACCGTTTGTCCTGGCAACGCTAATGAGCACGAGGTCCTACCATTTAAGCGGACTTGCGATAAAATACACGGATGGAGGTAAGGATTGAAAAGGACTTTATTTCTTTGCCTGCTTGCCCTTACGCTGGGAGCGGGTTGTACCTTAACGCACTACGCCCCTCTCAGGAGGGATTTTTATATCACTCCGGGCTCGACCGATTACAACTACGAGAAGATTGGTATAGTGCACGCCGAGGCGTGGACGCCGGGATTGGTCTACTTTATTTCGTTTTCACCCAAAACCAGCCTGCAGTCTGCGCAGGATGCGCTTATAGATGAAGCGCGCAGGCGGGGTGCAAATGCGCTTATCGGCGTGCGATGCCACGTCGAGACTCATATGCCCTATATAATCATAGGATGGTTCGAGTATCATCTCAGCGGTGTCGCGGTGCGAATCAAGGATGAAAAATGGAAAGGCTACTGAAATTACTTGTCATCTTCATGCTTCTCGGAGGTTGTTATCTTCCTCACAAGGCGAGTCTATATGGCGAGAGCATTATTACCCACCGAAAGCTTGTTGACCGCCCCTATGAAGAGCTTGGCCTTGTACACGCGGAACACTGGGGCCCAACGCTTTGGTGGCGGTTGTCGGCGGCTGACTTGCGAAAGGCTGTAACCGAGGCCCTTGTCGAAGAGGCAAAGAGAAACGGCGCCGATGCAGTCGTCGATGTGGACGTGCGCGTTGAAAACCACTACAGCACGGGGCTGCCTACCTTGTTTCTGATATTTGGGTATGAAGAATGCCACGCGACGGGAACGGCAATCAGGTTTCTGGATGCCGCGAGTCCGGGCGAAAAGCAGGCAGCTCAAAGGAGTGAACCGTGATAATGACCGCCCCTTCTTTTAAAGAGAGAATCTCGAAGCTCGCGTCCCTGCTGAGAAAAAATAAGGTCGGAGCACTTTTTCTCGAGCCGGGCAGCAACTTTCGCTATGTTACCGGCCTCGAGATGGGACGAAGCGAACGTCTTGTCGCCGCCATAGTAACGGCTAAAGGCAATCTGCACATGGTGGCGCCCGCATTCGAAGAGAAGCGCCTGGGCTCGATACGCCCGGATTCTCGGATACACGCATGGCTTGAAGACCAGGACCCCGTGCGCATTGTCCGCGAGATAATACTGAAGGATTCCAGTGACACTATCATCGCCGTGGGACCGACGACGCGGTTTTTCGTAGTAGAGTTGCTCAGGGTGGAAATGCCAGGCTGGAACATGGTAAGCGCCGGTACGATTATCGAAAAACGCAGGCTGATAAAAGATGATGACGAGACAACCATGATGCGCGAAGCCTGCCGAAAGACGCTCGTCCTGATGGCTTCCGTCAAGAAAATAGCGAAGGAAAGCATCACGGAAATAGAACTCTCTCGCAGACTTGGGGGCGGGATTGTGCAATTCGGAGAAAACTCGGCAATACCTCACGGCGAGCCGAGCAACAGGAAACTTAAAAATGGAGACAATATACTCATCGATACGGGCCATACCGAAGATGGATACTGGTCGGATTTGACACGCACGTTCTTTTTCGGAAGAAAGACGAAGGAATTCAAGGAAATATACGGTATTGTCGAGAAAGCGCAGGCTGCGGCAATAAAAGCTGTTAGGCCGGGAGTATCCTGTGAATCAATTGACAAGGCTGCAAGAGATGTAATTGAAGAAGCCGGTTACGGAGAATACTTCATACACCGGACGGGTCACGGGCTCGGGCTTGATATCCACGAACAGCCATATCTGGTCAAGGGAAACAAAACCCGGCTCAGGTCCGGAATGGCAATGACAATCGAACCAGGAATTTACCTCCCTGACAGATTCGGCGTGCGAATCGAAGATGATGTGGTTGTAACCAGAAACGGATGCAAAGTTTTGAGCAAAGGGTAAGATTATAAGAAGGTTCTAAAAATACGTGAAGCGAACTATGAAACTGGCTGCAGGTCGGGATTTGCCATCGATGTTGTCGGAGATTTCAACCTTCGTTCCAATCGCTTCGGATTGATTTTAATCGAGTAACTGTTTGTATTGTCGCAAATGCAAGGTAAAAATGGTGGAACAGAAGCGCTCATATCACAAGAAGCGCAAGTGGGTCTGCCCGAAATGCGGCCGCGCCAGGATGCAGGAGCAGCGCGAAAAACGCTGAATTGAAAGATTCATATCAAATAAGTCCCTCAATTGATAAACTTCACGAAACTTGAAGAGATGGTTTGGCTTGATTGTCAGCGATTCATGGGATATATTGAAGCAAATATTGCTACGAGGGGGATTGCTGAGTGATAACCAACGAACAGATAAAGTGGATAAGAAAAAGTTCCGGGCTGACCATGTCGCAGTTTGCCCGCCTGCTTGGCTCGGATATACAGAAACTCATGGCTTGGGAAGCAGGATTGTATTCAGCGCCGGCTGATGTCGAGATCAAGATGCGCGAGGTCGAGGAGCGCGTAGTCGACGCCGAGCGGAGCGTAGGCTGCTTCAAACCTTACGAACTTCTGCAAGTCAAGCTGCGCAACAGGCTGGTGTTTCCACCCATGGTAACGTGTTATTCTGACAAGGTCGGGCTTGTAACGCCCGGGATACTGAAGCATTACCAGGCGGTTGCGCGGGGCGGAGTCGGGCTGGTGATTCTCGAAGCGACGAGCATCAACGAGCGCAGGAAACTGGCCGGTCTCGGGATATGGGACAAGGCGCACATAGGAATACTGAAGCGTCTCGTGGATGTCGTCCACGGAGAAGGCGCGGCAGTATGCATTCAACTTGTGGACGCGTTGCGTTCCATAAAAACGACGCCCAATGACCTTGACGACCAGCAGATTGGAACGATAATAGTTGAGTTTGCCGCCGCCGTGCTAAGGGCGTTCCAGGCTGAGGCCGACATGGTGGAGCTTCATGCCGCGCATTCCTATACGCTATCAGATTTTCTTTCGAAGAGGATGAACAAGAGAAAGGACAAGTGGGGCGGCCCACCATCGCATAGAGTCGAGGTTATCAAACAGATTATCGGCCTGGTCAGAAAGAAATGGGACCAGCCCAACGTGATAGGCGTCAGGATTAACGGGGACGATTTCGTGGCAGGCGGAAACACCTTGCGTGACGCATGTATGATAGCCAAGGAACTGGAAGAGGCGGGCGCCAACTATATCAGCGTTTCCGCGGGTGCGAGATACGACGATGGGAAAAACTCATATTCGATTACCCGTTGCGAGCCGAACGCCGGTTTTCCGAACGCGGTTAACATTCACATGGCCGAAGCAATCAAGCAAGTCGTTGACATCCCGGTAATCGGAGCGGGAAAAATCCCTACGACGGACCTCGCGACAAAACTTATAAATGAAGGCAAATGCGACTTGGTAGCCATGGGGCGGCCGATACTGGCGGACTACGACTTGCCTAACAAGGAAAAAGCGGGTGCGGCGGAGCACGTGCGGCGCTGCATCTACTGCAACAAATGTCTCGAAGCCATCATGCAGGGGAACCCCGTAAACTGCGTACTCTGGGAAGAGCAAAAATAGCTTGTTTTAAGGCTGTGTTACGCTAAAACGGGGTCGGCCCGTGTGCGGCGACACACGGGCCGTGGTGAGGGGGCAGTTGTAGTTTTTATTTTATCGCCAGGATGTCGTATGACCCGGCGTGAACCTTTCTTTGCCGGACTACTCCGACTTGCAGCTCAGCCCCGGAGCTGTCTTTATATATTCTTTTCACCCTTCGACCGAGAAGACTCGTTACCACGTAAGGTGGTGCCCCCATGAGCCTTGCCAGTTCGGAGGCGGATATCTCGGCGCTGCCCTCGTGGCCAAGCAGGGTTATTTCATCGCCGACCCTGACCTCGTCCACTTCGCCGACATCAACCATTATATAATCCATGGTAACGTTGCCAACGACCCGGCAACGTTTGCCCTTGTAAAGCACTTCCGCGGTATTCGAAAACGAAAAGCTGTATCCGTCGTCATATCCGACGGGAAGCGTGGCAATTTTAGTTCTTTTTGGTGCGCGATAAGCCATCCCGTATCCTATGGGCTTGCCTTCCTCTATCCATTTCCAGTAGACTATCTGCGTTTTCCACTTCAGAATAGGATCGACTTTTACTCCAAGTCTCTTAAGATTGCCGGGGTCGACCCCATACATGGCTGCTCCGGGACGCACCATATCAAACTGCGCCTCGGGTATAGAGAAAAGAGCCGCGGAATTGGCGGCATGAATCACCGGTGGTCGGATCCCTGCTTCTTTAAGCTCCTGCAGTACGCCTTCGAATTTAGCGAGCTGCTCGCACGAGAATGAAAGGTCCTCGAAGTGCCCGCAGGAGAAATGCGTCGAGATTCCCATAAGACGGAGGTTCGGGTCTTTGCAGACTGCCGATACGAGCGCGAGCGCACTTTCAGGCCTGACGCCCACGCGGCCCATGCCCGTATCCACCATTATATTGACCCATTGTCTCTTGCCGTATTTTTTCGCCGCCCGGCTTATATCCCTGAGCCTGTCAACCGAATGTATTGTCGGCGTGATATTATGACGCACAACGCAGTTTATCTCTTGGTCGCAGATTGCGCCGAGTATTACGACGGGAGCCTTGATTCCCGCATCGCGGAGTTCGAGGGCTTCCGTCGAGTCGCCGACGCCAACCATGGAGGCTCCGCTTGCAAGGGCTGTCCGGGCTATGGCGATTGCGCCGTGCCCGTAAGCATCTGCTTTTACAACTGCGAGTATTTGAGTTCCGGGTTTAAGGTGCGATTTGATTGTATTGAGATTGGCTTGAACTTTGCCGAGGTCTATTTCCACCCATGTGCGAGGATTTTTCAATCCTTGTTTCCCCTCTCACCGCAGACGCAGTCTGCACTTTAATCATTATCGTTTTTCAATTTGGAACCGGGTAGCTTTGAGACTTTTTTTAATTCGTTCGCCGTTCGTCTCTTTGCTTGTCTTGTCTGCTATAATATCGGCAGCACATCTACGGAGGTTGACTGAACTTACAAAAATATTTTCATTTTATCGAAAACCGGCTTTTATCATGGCTCCTTGACAGGCGCAGCCGAGCCGCGTAAAATGCTAAACTCTTTAATCTGATATATTTCGAGGATGCCGTGAGTGGCCAAAAAAAAGCAAGAGTAAGGTTCGCACCGAGCCCGACGGGCTATCTGCATGTCGGCGGAAGCAGGACGGCTCTTTTCAACTGGCTCTACGCCAGGAGCCAGGGCGGAAGCTATATCCTGAGAATCGAAGATACGGACACCGAAAGGTCGAAGCCGGAGTTCCTCGACGAGATACTCGACTCTCACAAATGGCTCGGGATGGACTGGGACGAGCTTTATCGCCAGAGCGAAAGGCTTGACTTGTATCGCCAGAAGGCTCAGGAGCTTATAGATGCAGGGAAGGCTTATCGCAGCGTCGAGCGCGAACCGGATGAACCGCCGGAGCAGGGTACTCGCTCCGGGCGCCACAAAAAAGTGGAACTGCCTACGAGCGTTCCAACGGAAGAAGAGGATAGCGGCGAGGCCGTCTATTTCCGTGTTCCAGACATGGAAGTGTTTTTTTACGACTTGATTCACGACAAAATCGAGTTCGATAATACGCTTCTGGACGACTTCGTTATTATCCGCTCGAACGGCACCGCCATGTACAATTTTGCCTGCGTGGTGGACGACATTGATATGGGCATGACCCACATAATCCGCGGCGACGACCACATTTCAAACACTCCAAAGCAGCTTGCGCTTTATAATGCGTTCGGAGTGAAGCCTCCCAAGTTCGCGCATATGCCCCTGACCATGGGGCTTGACGGTAAGCGACTTTCCAAGCGCCACGGCGCCACGGCGATAACCGACTATAGGAAAATGGGCTACTTGCCCGAGGGGCTTGTCAACTTCCTTGCGCTTCTTGGATGGAGTCCCGGCGGCAACAAGGAAATCATGAACGTCAAAGAGATGATAAAAAACTTCACTTTGAAGAGAATGAAAAAGACTTCGACCATTTTCGACCGCGACAAGCTCAACTGGATAAATGGAGAACACATTAAAAACGCCAGTACGGCGCGGCTCGTCGAACTCCTGCTGCCTTTCCTCGAAGAGCGTCAGATGGCTACCGAAAAGGACAGGCCCAGAATTGCGAGGACAGTCGAGCTTTTTAAGGGGCGCTTCGATACGCTCATTATGTTTTGTGAACGTGCCGACTATGTGTTTACGGACCATTATGAACCCGACAGGGAGGCGCAGGACAAGCATCTCACCGATGAACAGACGAAAAAAAATCTTCTTGTGCTTGCCGAAAAACTCGAAGAACTCGACGATTTCAATACTTCATCGCTCGAGCCGCTAATGCGAAACCTTGCTGAAAAACTTGGTCTCGATGCGGCGAAGCTTATTCATCCCGCGAGAGTTGCGATTACCGGCCAGAGCGTAAGCCCGGGCGTTTTTGAAGTAATGGAGCTGCTCGGTAAAGAAACTTGCGTGCGAAGGCTGCGACTGGCGGGAGAGCGCGCAAAAGATGCAGAAAGCGCTTGACAGAGAGACGGCTTACAACAATAATATCAAACCTTGACAATCTGGAATATTTTGGGGAGTCGTCCAACGGTAGGACAGCGGACTCTGGATCCGTCGATCGGGGTTCGAATCCCTGCTCCCCAGCCAGAATATTTAAATTGTGGCCCTATCGTCTAGCCCGGCCTAGGACATCACCCTCTCAAGGTGGAGACACGGGTTCAAATCCCGTTAGGGCTATTATTCTTCAAAAAGGGCCGTTCGGCGAGAAAATCGAACGGCTTTCTCTTTACCACGTAAAGACTTACGTCGTTCAGCGTACGGTTCAAACTCACGCATTCCAGGATGTCGCGTTTTTCGGCAAAGTTTGAACCGCGCCAGATTTCGACCAGATTTTGGCTGAATTCGAACACTGACTGCGCTATCTGGGTGCAGGCCGGGTCGAAGTTGGACACCTCAGTCAGTTGGATTTCCTTTTCTTCCGTCTCGCGTTTCAAGTCCGCTAGCTTGGACTGGAATGCCGCCTCATCAATCGCGCCCGCAAGGTATCCGTTGAGCAGCCTGTTCTGCATGTTGGCCAGTTCTGTTTTCCGCTTCGTCAGCATCTTTTTTTGCTGGCTCTGCGTGTACGACACGTCCGCGAAGGCGGCTGATATCGAGTCGCGGAACCATTGCGCTTCCTCCGGCGACGGAAAACGTATGGAGTTCAGCTCCTTCACGACAGCTTCTTCCACGTCGTCCTCGCGCCATCTGACTTTGGGATGGTCCTGCTTCTGATGGTTGTTGCCACACCTGTAGTAGACATGCGTATTGCAGTTGCCGCTCTGCAGCTTGCGCCGGATTTTCTCGCCGGTGATGGCATAGCCGCAGATGGCGCATCGTAATACTCCGCTGGAGAACATTAAGTTTGGGCTACCGGTACGGCGGTTTTTACCTCTCAGGACTTCTTGGCATGTATTGAATGTCCGTATATCGATGAGGCGCTTGTGCTTCCCGGCGTAGACTTTGCCGTTGCGCCTTATTTCGCCGATGTAGAATCGGTTGTTCAGGATATAAGAAAGCACTGTTCGTGAGAAACGAAGCTGTTTCTTGGAGTAGTAGCAGCCTTCCTTCTGAAGTTTGTCCATAAGGCTATTGAGCGTGTATTCGGCGCTGGCGTACAATTGGAAGATACGAACTATTGTTTGCGATTTCTCGGTGTGTGGTATGATAGGTTCGTCGCGGTTATCTACGTTCATATAACCGAAAGGAGCTCTGCCAATCGGCCATCCTTGGCGAACCTTCTCGTCCATGCCTTTGATGACCTCGGCGCGGAGGTTGTCCGAGTAATACTGTGCCACTGCTGCCATGACGTTGAAGGAGAGCGCACCAGCGGCGCCGGGACCGAACTCGTTGTCCACAAAACTCAGCTTGACACCACACGAGTCTTCCAGTTCCTGAAGTCGGACGGCGTCGCGCATATTCCTGCAGACACGGTCCAGCTTATGACTCAGGATGGCGTCAATCTTCTCTTTCTTCGCCGTTGCCTTCACCCACTTGAACATCTGGTTGAAGGCGACCCGCTCCGCACCGCGCTTGGCGGACTCGGCGACCGCAAACTCGCGGATAATAGTCCAACTGTTCTTCGCCGCCCGATCCCGCATGGCACGCAACTGAGCATCGATGGAGTAGCCTTCCCGCTGCTCGCGCGATGACACTCTCGCCCATGCCACTACATTCATTATTCATCACCTCCTCTCTTGATTTTTAAGAGCACTTCGGCAAATCGTTTTACGTTCATCAGAATCTCCACCGCCTCTTCTTCGCTGACCGGGCGACCATAAGCCTTTGACCAGACCTGCTGCGTCTTGGCCAGCAGCTCGTCTGAAATCCAGGCGAGCGACAGCGGACGCCCGTTCCTTCCAAGGGGTTGGACAGGTTCCATTTCTGGGCCGGTAAATCCAGTCTTTTCCGAAGAATTTTTTACCTGCACTTCTCCGCTGCTCCTGATCGTTCAATGAGTGTTCAAGCGCGAACAAAATGTCCAGGCCGAACTCTTGGAAGTGCTCGCAGACGTGGCATATCAAGCGCTCGCCACCCGTTCGAGCCACCTGGCGAGCAGGTCTGACAACATCCTTCGCCTGACCTGCGCGTTGTCGTCAGGCTCTTCCCTGCGTTCTATTTCCACTTCCAGTCTGTCTATCGTATTCACGCTGGTTTCCGCCTATCCGGTACGGCTCTTGTGGCACATGTTTTCATCATTCACGAGTTGGCTGGTGTTCCCCGACGCGCAAACTGCGGGTGTCGTTGATGTGTCAACCCGCTTGATAAGCGTTTCTATTTCCTCCCACCGGAACCGAATCGCCCCGTCCGGCAGCAGATAATGAGGCAGCTTGCGTCTGCGGGCCATGCGCTCCGCTTTGCCCAGCGGCCAGTTCAGACGTCGGTCCACTTCCTCGGAATAAATCAGCATAATCGTTCCCTTCCCGTAAGTTCACGGGGAGCGGCGTAATCTGAGGACCTTTGTGGATGTTTTGAGACCTTTTGCGATGTTTTGGAATGTGGCGCCTGTGCGGATGGGGGCGACGCTACCCGCACTCTCATCTTGACTTCTGGGGATATTGGGCTATGATGAGGCAGGCAGGCCAACATGCGGCAGGAAAGATATCTCACAATAGTGGCGGGGAGCGTGAAGAAGACCAGATACTACCTTGTGGTGACGACGAGAGACGAGGAATACTCCGACGAAAACATCATCTACTTTTATCAGACTCAGGATGAAGAGATGGTCGGGGAACTCATCGGCCTCTTTGACAGGAAATTCGGCCGCAAGCCGGAGAGGGAAGAGGATGTCCCTGAAGAGAAGCCTGAGTTGCCTGAAGATGCCCCGGGCCGCTCCACACAGGTTGCAGGCCCCCCGCAATTCAGCGAAGTGAGCTTCGCGGCGCGGTCTTCCGACGAGCTGAGCGTAGAGGATCAGGTTCTCATCGAGGAGAGGATTGAGAAGGTTGCAAAGGGCAGCAGATTCTGGGACGGCATGAGCAGTACGAGCACTCACGGAAATTACCATGACGGATCTGAGGATGAATTGTCTCCGGTAAACCTCTACTACCAGGCGGAGAAGTGGGAGAAGGCTCTGATTTGTAAGGAGCACGAAGGCGAGGACGAGTCGGCAGCGGAGCCCGATGTTGAAGTTCCTCTGATAGTGCATATTCGCAGCAAGGAGAAACCCGAAGCTGCAGAACCGGAACCGATTGGTGAGAAACATGCAACATCGGCAGTTCCTGTCAGCCAAGGCGAGCCTCCTAAACCCATTCATTGGCTGCTCAACTGGCGCGAAATCCTCGATGCGCTGGAATGGAAGAACGATGAGGAAGGTCGCAGACAAATTGCTCGCTTGAATAAAGTGCACCATGGCCCCATCGTCTCTACAGGCCGGGGCGGGCAGCCCAAAGTGGGCAAAGCCAAGCTGATTGAGTGGTGGAATGGGCTGAGAGACAAGTTTGAAGCAGGGGAGAAGAAGAAGTCTGATGTAAGAAGTACCGTAGAGGACCGACACGCCTATGGCCGCGACGGAGAAGTCTTTCCGGAGATTTCCGGCCATATCAAGCGCCGGCGGAAAGACCGCAAGCCCTAACCTCCCGAAATGTCACAAAAGGTCACAAAACATTCACAAACATCCCCCAGCCGCGCTGCTTCCCATAAACTTACGGAGGCGGGGAAATCATGCTGATTTGCCCTGAGGTAAGGGCAGACGCTTGAGCATGTGGAAGCCGGTAAGTTCGAACTGGCAGGAGTGGCGACAACCTGCAGCCGCATCCTGCAATCCAGGAGTTCCTGCTCCGGCTGAGAGGGGAAAGGTAGAGAAACAGAAGCTCAGAGCGAGAATTGCGACAGAGCTACTGTAAACAAGAGGACTGCAAGACGCAAATGAATGAGCAAGATGTAAGCATGACGGTAACACTACAGGAAAAAGAATATCCATTTCAAGTATTCCGCTGCTCCTTCTTCCTGCACTTGCCGCCGGGTTTATCGAGTTGCGGATTCCCGCACGCTGAAGATTTCCAGGTATGCGAAGATCTGGAAGAAAACGAATTTCCCACAGAACTGTATGAGGAGATAAAACCATGATGAGTATATCCGAGGTGAAGATAAGGCTGGCTGACGAACCCACAGGCGGTCTTATCGGCTGGGCGTGCTGCTTGCTCAATGGAAATCTCCTGCTCGACAGCATTGCGGTCCGCCGCAGCCAGGAAGGTGAAATTGTCCTCGCATTTCCGAGGTCGAAGTCCAAGCGCGGCCTGGAGTATCCGTACTATCGACCGATCACCCAGGCCGCCTATGAGCAGATACGAGAGGCAATTGTCTCAAGGCTCCTCCTGCTGGAAAAGGAACTCCCGCGAGTCGGGATGGGAGGATGAAGAGCAAATGCATGCTGCGACAGGAGATGATATAGATGATGAAACCATTTGAGAGTGCTGCGGGAGGGCCGGAATGAGCGAACTCGACGGCCTGCTTCTCAATACTGCAATCCAATACGCGGAACTCGGCTACCCCGTGTTCCCTTGCGTGCCCGGCGGCAAGGTCCCGCTTACCAAACGCGGCTTCAAAGATGCAACAACCGACACTGCTCAAATCGAGGCTTGGTGGCAGGAAAATCCGGACGCGAATATCGGTATACCTACAGAAGGATTGCTTGTAGTAGACATTGATGGTGCGGACAACCCCTGGCTCACAGATAATCCGGACAGGATGACCGACCTCGCACGCGGCCCGCTGTCTCTAACGCCGAGCGGCGGGCGGCACCATCTCTTCCGGCAGCCTCCCGGAAAACTGTGGAAAAATACCACCGGCAAACTGGCGCCAAAGGTGGATACGCGTGCCAATGGCGGCTACATCGTCGTGCCGCCGTCAGTGGTCGATGGCAAGTCTTACTACTGGGCTGAAGGGTACGAGCTCGACGATTTGCCGGAGGAGCTACCCGTGCCTCCAAGCTGGCTTGTAGAGCTGCTGGAAGGGGGAAACGGCCTGCCGCCTGGCAACTTGCAGAATGCGCCCCCGGGTGCGCAAGGTTCGCCCCTGGGCGAGAGTTCCGCCGTCGCTGGCAACATAATACCATCAGGCCAGAGGAACGCGACGTTGGCGAGCCTTGCGGGAGCTATGCGCCGCGTAGGGATGGGGGGCGCAGAGATCAAGGCAGCACTTGCGCAGACGAATGCGGACCGCTGCAGTCCTGCGCTTTCCATGCGCGAAGTGGACAAAATCGTGGCGAGCATCTGCCGCTACGAGCCTGACCAGATCTCTGTAGCGGTTGCCGAGAACCACTGGGCGCAGGACTCCGGAACTTCCGAATCCGATGAAGCTGAGGATATCGGCACGGCTCTGTTTGATCCGGGACCGTTGCCGGAACGATTCCTCGAAGTGCCCGGTTTCATAGGTGATGTCGTGACCTACAATCTGGAGACGGCATTCAAGCCGCAGCCGGCACTGGCGCTCTGCGGCGCACTGTGTCTGCAGGCTGTGCTTGCCGCCCGGAAGGTGCGCGACTCCAGCGGCAACCGGACAAACATATACATAGTCGGCGTGGCCGCATCTGGGCTGGGCAAGGACCACGCACGCAAGGTAAACAAGAACATCATGTTCCAGGCCGGTCTGGGCTATCTTGAAGGCAACGAAGAGTTCGCTTCTGATTCCGGCCTTCTCAAGGCGGTGGAACTCAATCCGGCAATCCTGTTCCAGGTGGATGAAATAGGCCGGATGTTAAAGACAATAGGAGATGCGCGCAACTCGTATCTCTACAACATCTCGACTGCGCTCATGAAACTCTACTCGAGCGCGGACACCGTGTTTCGCGGCAAGGCATATGCGGACAACAAACGCAACGCAGAGATAGACCAGCCCTGCGTCACGCTTCATGGACTCACGGTGCCCGAACACCTCTATGATTCGCTTACGGTGGAGAATCTCTCCGACGGGTTCCTGGCGCGGCTGATGATATTCGAGGTCACGGACAATCCCAGACGGCAGCGCAGGCCGCAGAAGCCTGTGCCTAATGCCATTATCGAGGCTGCGCGCTGGTGGGGCGAATTCAACCGCGGCGGCAACCTTGCCAAGCAGCATCCGGAGCCGGTCATGGTGAATTGTACCGACGAGGCGGGCTTGATATTCGACGAACTCGCCGACCGGGCGGAAGGAGAGGCGGTACATGGCGACCTGCCTGCACAGGCGCTGTGGGCGCGGGTCGAAGAGAAGGCATGCCGCCTTGCGCTGATATATGCCTGCTCGCGTGACAGGGAGAATCTCGTTATAGACGCCGAGGCAGCGCGCTGGGCATGCGGTCTTTCCGAGCACCTCACCCGGCGGATGCTGTGGCTTGCGGGCCAGTGGGTGGCTGACGGAGCCTTCGATGCCAGGCAGAAGAAGGTGGTGCGTATCATCCGCAATGCTGGCGGCAGGATCTCGCGAAGCCTGCTCTGTCGCAAAACCAGATCGCTTACTGTGCGGGAACGAGGCGAGATTATTCAGAACCTGGAAGCAACCGGCCAGATACGGGAAGACCCCGAAACTACAGGTGGCCGAACGAGGGTGTGTTATGTTTTATCCCAATGACAGGAAAAAACTTGTGACGAAAGTTTGGAGCGTAACGGGTTGCCATGCAAGCACTTGTGAAATTGAATAGGGCTTTTTTCCTTTTTTCCACGAGTACTCGTCTAAAAGTAAATAAGGATGGGAGTACCCTGTGGGAAAAAAGGGAAAAAGTATATATATCTTCATATATATCCTTATATATATTCATCTTACGTTCATCTCTTTCTTCCACTTCCTTCCCTTTGCTCGGGCGCCTGCCCGTCCGATACGATGATAGGGACTTGTCTGCTCTGCCTTCTTCCCCCTATTTTCTCAGACAAAAGTCAAACGCAAAGAAAGGAGCGTGACTGTGGACAGATGTGATTTGTGCAAGTTTTTCCAAGCCTATCCACCGTCGGATACGCCAAACGGCATTAGTTTTTGCGGGGAAGAAATCCGAGGTGGCGGAGAATGCCGGTGTCTTTGGCGACAAAAAAGAACGTGAAAGAAAATACTCTCCTAAAAGCAAAAACCGGGATTTTTAGCAACAAAGCCAGTAAGGAAATTACGAGGCGGTGAAATTCACCGCCTCTTCATGTTATATAAGTTCAACTGTAAGCTTGTATTAATATCAGAGCTGTAGTACTCTATTTCCTATAAAAATTCCCCGTTACAAAATGTCAATATTGTCTTCGCATAAAGAGAATAACTGAGATTAATAAAGAAGCCAAACATGGTGGGTTAGCCAAAGACTCGGCAGTCTACCTCTTCAGCGAATTTATCGGCAAGGGAATAATTTTCCTTCTGATACCCATTTACACACATTACCTTTCCCCTGAAGGCTACGGGATTGTCGAAACATTGCGAGTATTTTTCAACGTCTTTCTGATAATACTCACATTGTGTATGGACAGCGTAATTATCAGGTTTTATTTCGACTACGATGACAAAAAAGAAAGAAAGCGTTTTACAGGTTCGATTTATATTTTCACAATCCTGAGCGCGCTGTTGTTATGCGGACTCATCGACCTGTTTAAAACTGAGATTTTCGGCGGACTTTTCAAGGACATACCACTTAATCCACATTTCAGGATTGTGATATGGACGACTTTTTTCGCCATATCGTTGAGATTAATATCGGCTTATTTCAGGGCTGCCAGGCAGACGATTAAAGCCTCGCTACTTGAAATAACAAGAGCCGCATTGATTGCAGTGGGAGCTATTATTTTCCTCGTGGTCTTGAGGCGGGGTACGGTAGGTAAACTCCAAGGGGATTTTGCTGCTTATTTTTTATGTTTTCTGATAAGCACAATTCTATTCTTTAAAATAGCGACCCCCGCCTTTAATTTATCATACATAAAAGAGGCGGTCAGGTTCGGGTTGCCGCTTATTCCTCTTGCTTTATCTCTCTGGATAATGGGATTTATAGACAGGATTATGCTCCAGTATTACAGAAATGCGGCGGAAGTGGGTTTTTATTCACTGGGTTATAATATCGGAATCATACTGGCGTTAAGCAATATAGCGATTGTAAGAGCCTGGAGACCCTATTTTTACGAAACAGCCACAAAAGGTGTTAACAAAGAAAAAATATCAAAATTGATGCTTAACATATTCTCTTTCATGCTATTGATTGGAATTTGCCTGACTGTTTTTTCGAAAGTATTGATATCTTTCGTTTCTCCGCCTGAATATATTTATTCGGCAACCATAGTTCCTTTGATTATTACAGGATATGTGATGTTCAGTCTCTTTAACTTATTCTCGACCCAGATTGGATATGCCAAAAAACCCCACTACCTCACAAAAATCTCTTTATTCTGTGTTGCAATAAATATTGGATTGAACATATTGCTTATTCCATCGTTTGGAATGCATGGTGCCGCTGTCGCAACAGTAATTACTTTCATTTTTCTTGCCCTTTTTACTTTCATTTATGCTCAAAAAGCCTATGCACTTCCTTATAACATGAAAATTTTCCTTATTTTTATTTTATGGTTCCAACTATTTTTATTCATTTACACCTTATTAGATATTGAGAATTCCACCTCCCAGATATTATCGGGTATCTTGCTATTACTACTATTTGCCGTTCCGATATTAAAAGCCGGATACCTAAATTTCAAGCTGGATTAAAGGGCAAACAGTAGCCTTATTAAGGGGGAGAGCCCCGTTATAATGAAATCCGGATATTTATGTCTCGGGAGAAAAAATGAAAACGGCTCTTTTTATTCCCGCTGAAAATCCCGTAAGTATTTCCATACTCGAACCAGTAACGAATGAACTCAAACAACGCGGTTATCGCACGATATTTTTATCAATGGAAAAATTGTACCCTTACGGCACTGAGCAAGTTCTTAAAAATATGGGTCAGGACTACGCTCCAATAGATGAAGGCGAACCCATTTTCGAGAGGAACCGCATTCGGTATTTGAAAGTTTACTGGAAGATCCGTGTCTGGGCCAAGAAATTTATCAGGCGTCTTAAACCAGCGGTAATAGTTACCTTAAAGAATACAGGTATTCCGGGATTGTTCATAATTGCCGCAAAGGAACAAAAAATCCCCGTCCTCTTTGTTGAAGAACCATTCAGTTTTGTTCCAAAAACTTATATCTTTAAATCCTTTTTTTCATTAACACGTCTTGGTTATTTATTTCGGTACATTATCAAACGCGCAAGCGCTCTTCTGCCTCCTCCATTCGACTTTCTAAAATTGTTTGAATACAGACTCGGATTGGTACGCTGCGATGCTTACGCGATAAAAGGCAGGCTCTGGTTGGGGAAATTCCTCGGATACGGGATTCCACGCAGTAGAATTTTCATTACAGGGTCTCCCGCATACGAGCATTTGAAAAAATGCTCTCCAGATCACTCCAATGTGAATGCTTTTCCCAATGAAATACGCACGCTTCTGGACAGTAAAATCGTGTTGTTCACTCAAGCACCTCTTTATAGGGGAGGCGGCTGTTCAAAAGAGGATGAAAATAGAATTTACCGTAACGTGATAGAGGCGTGTTCTAAGCTGCAAGATGTTGAACTCGTTTTCAGAGTTCATCCACGGGAATCAATAGATTATATTAAGTCACGAATACAAGCCATGGGTCTGGACGAAAAGGCATGCCACATATACAAGGGCGGAACTATTGAGCAAATACTTCCCTTCTGCTCAGCAATGATTACAGCGGGTTCGACCTCGTTTTTCTTTTCGCTTGCATTTGACATCCCAACGATTCTCATCGATTGGCCCGAATTTTATTTCACATCAGGTTTTCCAGAAAAAGGTATTAATATTTCCAAAAAACCAGAAGACACATTGAAATTATTAAAAAAAATGTTGTTTAACAAGTCTCTTCGGAAGCAAATGATTAATAATGGTAAGAATCTCCTTGAACAATTATTATACAAACGGGATGGACAAAGCGCTCAACGTATCGCTGAACTTGCCGACAGGCTTGCATCTATAAAAACCAGGCGGACCTGAACAATTCCAAGAAATTCGTTTTACACTTTCAGCTGCAGCAACCAGACGTTGGAAGTTATTAAATCCAAAAGCGTTAAAGAGGGAAACACTTCAACCGACTGCGAAAGAATTTCTTCATCAACTAACTCAAGATGTCCTGCATTTGGCCAGGTTATCAGCGCCAACGTTTGAAAGCCTGCTTCCCTGCCGTAGCGCCGGAGGTCAAACAGGGCCATTCGATTAAGGTTGTTTCTGTAAAATCGTTCCGCAAGTCCGGCTTCTGCGGGCCTTATTTCTGCAAGATACCTCATGAAATCATTTGTGTCGAGCCTGATATGTCCCCAGTGAAAATCAAGAGAACACAGACTATGGCCTCCCGTCAAGCAGAAGAACGGGTTGTATTGATGGAAGGCAATTCCGCCCGTCTTGAGGATACGGTGAATATGGTGAAAGGCTTTCTCGGGTTCCCGGATATGTTCAAGGACTTCCCAGCTGCATACAAGGTCGAAACTCTCAGATGGTAGAGAGGAGTTACATATATCATCTTCAACAAAACATACTGAAGTCTTTTCCCTTACATCTCCATTTATCACACTTGCCACAGCTTTTCGCAGAGAGCCGAGATGCTTGTGTTGTTCGGAAACAGATTTTTCTGTAAGTTCGCCATCAACCCTCTGCAACACGTAATAGGAAGAGAAGTCGGAGCCAATGACTTCCGCTCCCTGCGCCTGTACCGCCAGGGCGTAAGTCCTCGCGCCGTTGTTGCAGCCGATTTCCAGTATTTTTTTTCCGGGAAGGTCATAAGAATGGGCCTGCAACACGCTTCTCACTTCCCGAATGGAAGACCTTGCCTGAATTATGCTAATATTCAGTTCGCGCCGTGAAGGCAGGTGGAAATCATCTCCAAGGTCCAGCATTACCCGCCAGTTCGGTTTCATGTCATCCCGAAGCCCCTCAAGAAGCTCAAAAGTGTTGCCCCGGCTGTCTAAGAAACTGCCAAACACCCTGTAAGATTTCTTCGGCCTCGCACCCTCGAGCACAGACCTGACTAAACTGCTTTGTCTCGCTCTAGAGATACCGAACTTGACAATTCTTCTGATAAGCCCGCTCAATTTTCGCACCTATAGCAAATTCATTACAGTATCAAAGATTATCACTTTTCAAGGCAACCTTCAAATGAAATAAATTTTTCGAGTTTCACTTTAAACTTAAAACATCCCGATAAATAGCAGTTGTAACTTAACGGATATAAAACTATCATACTGTTTGACGAAAAAAACAGTAAAAGCTGTCTGGTGAATGCATGACCATGCTAAAAGTCAATGTGATAATTCCTGCCTATAACGCACAGGACTATATACGCGACTCTGTTGAAAGTGTTCTTCTTCAAACTTACGATAACGTTGAGATTATAGTCATCAATGACGGCTCAACAGACAAAACACCAGAAATACTTGCCAGTTTTGGCAAAAAGATACGTGTAATTCATCAGGAGAACAAGGGGCTTTCAGAAGCTCGCAATGCAGGCATACAAGCAGCAAATGGACAGTTAATAGCTTTCCTTGATTCGGATGACCTCTGGCTAACAGAGAAAATAGAAAAACAAGCCGCCCTCTTTACTAAAGATCCACAACTTGGGTTCGCTTATACAGGCATTTCTATTTTCGGACAAGGCGCCGGAAAGGATTTTAAGGATATAAAGCCGAAGTTCTATCGCGGGCATGTTCTAAGAGAGCTTTTCTGCTATCCCTTTATTACAGTATCTTCAGCAATGGTCAAAAAAATCTGCCTTGATGAAGTCGGATTGTTTGACCCGGAAAATCCTTCTACGCAGGATTATGACCTATGGATGCGCCTTGCCGAACGCTACCGTGTGGATTTCATCGATGAGCCGCTTGTTCGCTATCGTGTTCACGATTCAGCAATGAGCCGAAACCGTGTCTTTATGCTCAACTGGACTCTCCATGTTATAGAAAAGCAGCTGTGTCGCACCCCACGGGTTTTCAGGGATTTCCCAAGCCGTATTTTTTTCACCACAAAAAACCTTTTCCTCAGAGCAATGATATTGCTTATTTACAGATACCTGAACCTTAAGGATAGAGAAACTGCAAGAAACATGCTCCGCAAATACCTTTCCATTTACTGGAGTAAAATACCAGCCCTTTTATTCAATTGGTTTAGAGAAATTTGATATATAAACTATTACAACACTTATTTTATTCGAATATCTAAGGCGAAATTTGGATTCTATTACCAGTTGAAAAGACAAATGTAGTTTTTTCAACTCGCTACCACGACCATCACAAGATGATAACGGGCAATCAGTCAGTAGCGATTTCCAACGCTACTCTCCGCTTCTCACGACCCGACCCTGCTCCTCCTTGGTACGGCCTTAGTACAGATTCAACACCACCTAAAATTAATATAACGCCGTACCAGGCCCGGACCATTAAACGTCAGGACATCTGGGACACTTTGAGACTGTATGTTGTCTGATCTTTTGGGACAAATCGGGATCAAAATTAAGGTGCAAGTCTCCACACAAGATTAACGCGCTACACATGTGTCAAGATAACCATTCAATACAGCAGATAAACGCTATTAAAGATGGACCCCATCAGAAATCTAAATGTATCCATGTTGAAGTCAATGAGCATTGTGCTTATAATTCGCGGGTCAGGATAAATGAAAGGGGAAAAAGTGAACAAAAGGCAGCTCTTGCATTTTCTCGCTGCTGGTATTATAGCCTTAATACTCTATGAGCTCCCGTATTTAGTACAGGGAGAAAACAGTCATATCAGGATACACGACAACCTAGACAGCCCAGCTAACGTATATGCGGCTATGTTTTTTAAGGAAAATGCAAATCAACCGGAAGCTCTGACTTTCATCTTAGGAGGACTACCTGACACATGCAAAGCGCCCTTAATTAAGGGTGTCACCTTTGCATTCTGGTTGTTACCTCCGTACTGGGCCTACACTCTGAATGATTTCGTTGTGCGTTTGGTTGGCTTCATCGGCATGTTTCTCTTACTCTTGCAACTAGGGGGAAAGAATGATTATCTAATTTTCGGAGTATCGCTTGCCTTCGGTTTTTTGCCCTTCTATTCGATATACGGGCTTTCAGTCACCGCACTGCCCCTCTTTACACTTGTGCTTGTACTAGCGCTGAAGAGGGATAAAACTGTGTACACTATAGTGGCAGTATTGGCGCTGAGTATATTGTTACCTTTCTATGTCAGTCTGTCATTTTCAGGTATCTACGTCATACTCCTAATGGGTCTTGTGTGGTTGGTGAATTTCATCAAGTTTCGCAGACCCCAGCCTCTGCTTATGTTGAGTATTGTCTTGATCATTTTGGCCTTTCTTACGGCCGAATTTGATCTGATAGCGAATGAATTTTCCACCAAACCCATCATCTGGCACCGGCAAGAATTTGCATCTACAAAAAGCTTCCTGCTAACTGCCAAGGAGACTATTTCTCTTATTGTTCTTTCATACTATCATGCAGAAGCCAATCCATTTCCGTTCATCTGGTCCACTATAGGCCTCTACGGTGTCCTCTATCTGCGACATGAGACGGGAGCTATACTAAAATACCGGCATGTGATTCTTTGCTTATCCTTTATCACAGTGGCGACTTTGTCGTACTTTATATTCAACGAAGGCGAATTTCTTAGTATAGGAAAAAAACTTGGATTTTTGCGCAGCTTCAACATGTCGCGTCTCTATGTATTTTTCCCCTTAGTGTTTTCTTACCTGTTCTATGTTACTCTATCTGTTCTGTACAAATCAGACAAGAAGGCTCGTATTTTGGCTTTGGGATTAGTGTGTTGCCAAATAGCATTCTGCTTTGGTAGGTCTGACTGGATTGTCTATAGAAATGAACCAAGCTATTCCGAATTTGTCAGCCATAGTCTTTTTAACAAGGCGGAAATGTCCATTGGCAAGAATCGAGCTTCGTTCCGCATCGCATGTTTAGGATTTCACCCTTCCATTGCTCACTTCAATGGATACCAGACCGTCGATGGTTACTGGATAGTGTTTCCTCTGAAGTACAAGCATAGTTTCAGACGCGTAATTGACAAAGAGCTAGATAAATCGTCATCACTCCGCTCGTACTTTGACGACTGGGGAAGTCGATGTTATCTTATGAGCTCAGAAATTGGCCGCAACTTCTACGTGACAAAGAATAACGCGATTAAACAAGTACAGAACCTTCAACTGAACACGCGCTACTTAAAGGATCAATTGCACGCCTCCTACATATTCTCGTCCGTTGAAATTGCTAATAGTGAAAGACTTAAACTGTCACTTGTTGATGCTATTGTGGATGACAGTAGTGCTATTGACCTTTATATATACAAAATTTCTGACCATTGAACAGTAAGAAGACATAATTTCTGAACATTGTCTGCCTTGACTGGAAGAACAGGCTGAAGATCGTAAGATTCTTTGATAGGAAGTGGTGGTAGCTTTCCCTGCTTCGTTCCTGCAAAAACCCGGTTGAGCTTCTGTGTGGGCTAGCCATCGGTCACTTCGCCCGACTGCCGGGTACTTGGCCAGAGGAGATCGACACATCGTTACCAACCGACGGTTCCGGACGATGAACCCATGCTGGTAAAGAGGATAATCGAGCATGCGACGAAATATGGCAGGTACGGCTACAGGAGAATAACGGCGCTGCTTCGCCAGGAGGGCTGGAGAGTTAACCACAAGCGGGTAACACGGCTTGGACAGTGCACGCGGTGCGAGGCATAATGCTTTTCGCAATTCTCTACTTCGCAACTCCTTTGGTGGCATCTTTCTTCGATACTCCGGCAGTTATCCCGCTTCTGCGCGTAGCGGGAATTTCACTCCTCCTGCACGGCTTCACGAATATCCGCATTCTCTACTTCCAGAAAGAGTTCGAGTTCCACAAGGAATTTATATATCAGTTAAAGTCAAATTGATTTCCCATCTAATACCGCACTTGCGTTAAAACATATAAAGCATAGTCTTTTTTTCAGAAGGGCGCCTTATTTATAATGATAAAACAATAATTGGAATACGACATGTATCTGGTATTATTCTTCATATTCATAGGCGTTATAAAATACGGGGGGAATGGTTAAAAGCCATGTCGGAATCTATTCAGGTGAATGATGGCTCGGAGATTGGAGCGGGCTGCTTTTTCGCGGAACGAGCTCTTACGATTGTGCTGGCTGTTTTCCTGTTTGCAATTCCGCTTGCATATTCGCCGGGAGACGATTTGTTCGATGACTTTTATTACGAGCCGAAGTTGAAAACAGGCTTGTTTCTCTTGTCTATGGCAGGCGCATTGTTCATCTATCTTTCAATTAGGACGCGGATTGTCCCGAAATTCTCCCCGGTGCATTTTCTTCTTCTGATGTTTCTGGCTGCAATGGGACTGTCCGTTATTTTGTCGCCATACCCTCAAAAAGCCTTATGGGGGCGCCATTTTCGCTCGGAAGGATTAATCGCGTTTGTATTGTACGGCGCCGCCTTTTTCCTTTTCGCATGGCATTCTCGCTCAGGGGAAAATGCCAGGAAGTTAGTCCGCGTAATCGTATCCTCTGCAGTAATCGCTTCGGCATACGGACTGCTGCAGTTTGTAGGATGGGAGATACTTCCGCGCGACCGCATACGGGCAGACTGGTGGCGGGCTTTCGCCACGAGCGGGAATCCGGATTTCCTGAGCGCCTTTCTCCTTCTTGTTCTGCCTTTCCCCGTTCTGTTCTACCTTTGCGCAAGTGACGAACAAAAAAAATCAACGAACTTTTTTTGGCTGGCCGCTTCGGCGATAATCTTCTCCTGCATCCTCGCAACGTATCATCGTGGCGCATGGGTTGGGCTTGCGGCGGCATGTCTTGTTGCCGGAGTTGCACTCTGGAGAAAGGTGGAGTTGCGTTCGCTCTTTAAGGTTAAGAGAGTTTTTATACTTGTCGTTGTTTTTATTGCGTGTTTGCTGGCAATCAGTTGGTATGCCGGAGCACGCGGGAGGCCTTCTCTTCTTGTTCGCGCATCTTCCGGAGTAGGGACTGAAAGCATTGAAGAATCATCCATTGATGTCAGAACATATATCTGGCGTGCCACTTGCGTTTTGATAATGAAACGCCCCGTATTTGGCTGGGGGCCTGATACTATGTACGATGTATTCCAGAAACATGCCCTGAAGCCTGCACAGCTTGGTTATCGCGGCATAATGAGGACGAAGCCCGATAAGCCTGAAAATTTATTTCTCCAAATAGCTTATGAAGGAGGGATGGTTGCGCTGGTTCCATTTGCCGTTGTTATCGGACTGATTCTTCTGAGCCTATGGCGCTCCCTGGCAAGATTAGATGATAAAGACGGGCTGATAATTTTCGGAATTTTTCTGGGAGTTGCCGGATATCTTGCCCAGCAGCAGTTTTCATTTTCCACGCTTTCTTCCAGCCCAATCTTCTGGTCCCTTATCGGCTTAGCTTTCGGGTTATCCTGTAGTTACACGATTATCGATGGTGCCGGGTCAATTAGAAACCGAGTCAATGTGCAATTATTCGGTTAAAGGAGCCTTCGAGCTTACTTAGTGGCAGCATGCTGTCATTAATCAAGAATTTTTACTTTGAATAGTCAAGCTCGTGCGATTAATATATCATACTTATTGAAGTAAGCTATATACCGCTTTGTATTGAAATGGAAGGACGGATATCAATCTGGAAGGTAAAACTATACTTTTAACTGGCGGAACCGGTTCGTTCGGACAGAAGTTTGTTGAGATAGTTCTAAAAGAATATAACTCTTCCGTAATTCGAATTTTTTCCAGAAGCGAATTTCTCCAAGTATTAATGCAGCGCAAGTTTGGAAACAGTCCTCGTCTTCGTTACTTTATAGGAGATGTGCGTGATAAAGACAGGTTGTATCGTGCAATGACCGGAACGGATGTAGTTGTTCATGCGGCAGCATTAAAACAGGTACCTACTTGTGAATATAATCCGATTGAGGCGGTTAAGACGAATATTGACGGCGCAGCAAATATTATCGATGCTGCAATTGACAGTTCCATTGAGAAAGTATTGGCAATAAGCACAGATAAGGCTGTCCAACCAGTCAACCTATATGGAGCGACGAAGCTTGTTGGGGAAAAACTTTTCATCCAGGGAAATGCATATACGGGGAAGGATAAAACCAGGTTTAGCGTGGTAAGATACGGAAACGTAATGGGTAGCCGCGGAAGTGTTTTGCCTCTTTTTCTCGAACAGAAAAAAAAGAACAAGCTTACCATAACTGACGAAAGAATGACCCGCTTCTGGATTACTCTGGAGCAGGGAGTACGCTTTGCCATGAATTCCCTGGAGAAGATGAAAGGCGGAGAAGTATTTGTGCCCCGGATACCGAGCATGAAGGTAATCGACTTGGCTTATACGGTAGCTCCAGAGGCTGAGATAAAAACAATTGGGATTCGACCTGGAGAAAAAATCCATGAAATTCTGATAACAGAAGAAGAAGCACGCCATTCACTGGAATTCAAAGACTTTTTCATTATCAAGCCCGAGCATCCATTCTGGAATATCAATTCATTGAAGAGTGGCAAGTCCCTGCCTGAAAATTTCAGCTATACAAGTAAGAATAACGACACTTGGCTAAGTAAAGCGGAGTTGATAGATATGCTCAAAAAGTTAGGCTACGATATTAATACTCACGATTGAGCGCACTATGAGTACCCTTGCAATTCATGGCGGCAAACCGGTAAGAGACACCTATCTTCCTTATGGTCATCATAGCATTGATGAACAGGACAAGAATTCCGTAATTGAAGCGCTTTCTTCAGATTGGCTTACTACTGGTCCCAAAGTGATAGAGTTCGAAGAAACATTTGCGAAAAAAGTCGGCTCAAAATATGCTGTGGCTGTAAACAGCGGAACAGCTGCACTCCACGCAAGCGTATTCGCGGCTGATATCGGACTTGGCGATGAAGTGATAACGACTCCCATGACTTTCGCCGCAAGCGCCAACTGTGTCCTGTACCAGGGTGCTCGTCCGGTTTTTGCGGATATCAGGGAGGACACCCTTAACATTGACCCCGATAAAGTGAAGAAACTGGTTACTGAAAAAACAAAAGCAATAATCGCGGTTGACTATGGTGGGCAGCCTGCGGACATTGATGAATTAAAAGAGATAGCATCTGAAAACGGGTTACTTCTAATCGAGGATGCTGCTCACTCACTGGACGCCACCTACAAGGGAAAATCAATTGGAAGTCTCAGTGACCTTACTACCTTCAGTTTGCACCCGGTGAAACACATTACAACAGGCGAAGGCGGTGTCATTGCAACAAACGATAAAAAGATGGCCGACAGAATAAGGCGATTTCGCAACCATGGTATAAGCACCGACCATCATGAGAGAGCGGAAAAAGGTACCTTCTACTACGAAATGATGGAACTGGGTTATAATTACCGTATTCCGGATATTAACTGCGCGCTGGGATTAAGCCAGCTGAAGAAATTGGATACTTGGGTGGCGCGTAGAAGAGAAATTGCCGGTCTTTATAATAAGTCCTTATCGAAAATGCCCTCTATTGATATTCCTTCTCAACTTGCTGATAGAGAATCATCCTGGCATCTTTACCTTATTATGCTTAAGCTTGATATGCTTAGCGTTGGAAGGAATGAAATCATCAAGGCACTGCGGGCGGAAAATATAGGGGTTAATGTCCATTATATACCTGTTTACTGGCATCCTTATTATCAAAATCTGGATTATAAGAAAGGGGTCTGCCCGGTTGCGGAAGAGGCATACGAGCGTCTGATAACGCTGCCCTTGTTCCCGGCGATGACCGAGCGTGATACGAAAGATGTGATAGAAGCGGTAAGCAAGGTAATCGGCTTTTACTCGGTGTAGGTTCGCATGACTACGGTTGCAATAATCCAGGCACGGCTGGGCAGCACGCGGCTGCCGGGAAAGGTGCTCAAAGACATAGGCGGAAGGACGATGCTGGCGCGGGTCGTGATGCGTTCTATGCAGGCGTCTCTTCTTGATAAGGTGGTCGTCGCCACGACCGTCGAGCCGGCGGATGAAGCGATTGTGCAGGAGAGCGAAAAGCTCGGTGTGCAGGTGTCCTGCGGCAGCGAACTCAACGTGTTGGACCGGTATTACAAAACCGCACGGCACTTCAAAGCCGATGTAGTTGTCAGAATAACGTCGGACTGCCCCCTGATTGACGGCGAGGTGATTGACAGGATAATCAATGCCTTCCGGGAGCAGAAAGCCGACTATGCCAGCAACGGTCTCGGGAAAAGGACGTACCCGCGCGGAGTCGGCGCCGAAGCGATGACGATGCAGGCGCTGGAGAAAGCGTGGAAGGAAGCCTCAAAGGATTATGAACGCGTTCACGTTACGCCGTACATACACATGAACCCGCGGATGTTCAAGCTCGCTTCCGTAGAAAATGAAATCGATTGCAGCCGCTACCGCTGGACGGTGGATACGCAGGAAGACCTCGACTTTGTGCGCGCGGTTTATGCGAATCTCGGCAACAGGGACGACTTTTCCTGGCAAGAGGCGCTGAAGCTGCTTGAAAGAAAACCGGAGCTGGCTGAAATCAACCGTCATATCCAGCAGAAGCAGATAGAGGAGTGCTGAACGTGGCTGGAGAATTGTTTATCCGTGCAGACGCGGGCACCTTGATGGGCACCGGCCACGTCATGCGCTGTCTGGCCTTGGCTCAGGCGTGGCAGGACAAGGGCGGGCGCGCTCTGTTCTTGATGGCGGACGGCGTGGACTCTCTTGGAGAACGCCTCCGAACTGAGGAAATGGAAGTTCAGAAAGTTTCGCAAAAATCCGGCAGCCGTGAAGATGCCGTTAAGGCGGCAGCCACGGCAAGAAAACTAAACACTTCCTGGATTGTGGTTGATGGCTACCAGTTTAACACTAATTACCAGAGGATTATCAAGGAGTCCGGCCTGCGGCTTCTGTTCATTGATGACAACGGACACTGTGACCATTATTACGCCGATATCGTGCTGAACCAGAATCTCCATGCGGATGAATCCATGTATCCGAATAAGGAGCCATATACGAAATTGCTTCTTGGAACGAAGTATGTACTTCTGCGGCGGGAGTTCCTGAAGTACCGGAACTGGAAGCGTGAAATCCCGGATGTCGCCCGGAAGGTTCTCGTGACCATGGGAGGCAGCGACCCGGATAACGTAACCTTGAAAGTGATAAAGGCTCTTCAGCAGACTGACATTGATAATCTGCAAGTAATCGTGGTAGTTGGGGCAAGCAACCCACACTATGAAAAGCTCCAGAAAGTTGCATCAGAATGCCAATTCAAAATCGAACTCCGGCGCAACGTCACGAACATGCCTGAACTAATGTCCCGGGCTGACGTGGCTGTTGCTTCAGTTGGTACTACGTCGTGGGAGCTTGCATTCATGAGGCTGCCGCCTGCAATCCTGGTTTTGGCGGATAACCAAGAAAAGGCAGCAAACCTGCTGACGAAAAAGAAAATTGTCCTCCTGCTTGGATACGGAAGCAATGCTAAATTGCACAGTGTTGCTCAAGTAGTCAAGAAATTGCTGCTGAACCGTGAATTACGTCAAGAATTGAGCCATAATGGTCTCCTATTAGTAGATGGATCAGGAAGTATTAGAGTTGCAGAATATTTGTCTGAAAGTTAAGCGGTAAGAGGGGTATATGATTGTGCTACGAGACCTTCACGCTGAAGATAAAGAGAAAATTCTCAATTGGCGTAACCTACCCGAGGTTGCTAAATACATGTACACTGATCACTACATTACCCTCGAAGAGCACGAGAGATGGTTTCAAAGCATGCTCAACGACACTACGTGTCGGTATTGGATTATAGTGTATGAGCAGGAAGATGTCGGTCTTGTTAATCTCTACAAGATAGACCAAAAGAATAAACAGTGCTATTGGGCGTTTTACTTAGTCGGTTCAAATGTACGAGGAAAAGGGGTTGGAAGTTTCGTCGAATACTCGGTATTGCGATATGTTTTTGATAAGCTTAACTTCAATAAATTGTGCTGTGAAGTTCTTGCTTTTAATCAGCCGGTTGCAGAAATGCACAAAAACTTTGGGTTCCAACAAGAAGGGTACTTCCGCCAGCACGTGATCAAGGGCGGCGAATCTCTGGACGTTGTTTCATTAGCGATATTGCGAGAAGAATGGGAAACAAAGAGAAACGAAATGGAGAAACGCCTCAAAAGAAAGGGGTTACTTTAATGAAAAGGAGCAAACCTCTTGGCTCTAAAAGTTGGTGATATGGCCTCGGTTTCTAAAACAATAACAGATAATGATATCCGGCAGTTTGCAGTATTAGTAGGCGACTACAATCCTGTCCACTTGGACAATAAATTTGCTCAGAAAACCAAGTTTGGTCAAAGGATTGCTCATGGTATGCTACCTGCTTCCCTAATCTCCGCGGCAATAGGGAATAACTTGCCTGGTCCGGGAACGGTTTACTTAAGCCAGAATCTGGAGTTCGTAGCGCCGGTTTACCCGGGTGATACAGTCACGGCAAAGGTCACCGTGAAGGCAATCAGATATGACAAGCCAATTGTTACATTGGCAACAGTATGTTACAACCAGAACGGCAAGCCTGTCATCAAAGGCGAAGCGATTGTAAAAGTGGAGGAGCTTGAAGGCACAGTGATGGGAGGAGGTTAGCTGATTTGATTGCCAAGAATCTGACGACAGGACGATGCTGCCTTGGCTTCGGCAGCCCCGTCTATATTATCGCCGAGATGTCGGCAAATCATAATCAGGATTTTGACCAAGCTGTCAAAATATTGAAAGCGGCAAAGGAATCAGGTGCAGATGCTGTTAAGCTCCAGACCTACACTCCAGACACGATAACTATAGATTCGGACAAGGAACCTTTTAAAATAAAGGGAGGAACGCTCTGGGATGGCCGAATTCTATACGACCTTTATAAAGAAGCCTATACTCCTTGGGAGTGGCAGCCTAAGCTTAAGGTAGTTGCTGATAAACTTAAACTCGACTTATTCTCAACAGCTTTCGACAAGTCGGCGGTTGATTTCCTCGAAAAAGAAGTCAACGTCCCCATTCACAAAATAGCATCCTTCGAGATAGTTGATATCCCGCTTATCGAATACATGGCGAGCACCGGGAAACCGCTTATTATTTCTACAGGCATGGCTACTCTTGAAGAGATTGAAGAAGCTGTCCAGGCTGCTCGCTCTGCCGGTGCTGAACAAATCGCGCTTCTCAAGTGTACCAGTGCCTATCCGGCCCCTCCGGAAGAAATGAACTTGCGCACTATCCCGGATATGATTGAGAAATTCTCGCTTCCAGTCGGGCTTTCCGACCATACTCTCGGAATTGCAGTGCCGATAGCTGCTGTAGCGCTCGGTGCATGCATTGTGGAGAAGCATTTTACATTGTCCAGAAATGACCCTGGTCTTGACAACGCTTTTTCGCTTGAGCCGGATGATTTCAAACAGATGGTTATTGCAGTAAGGACGGTTGAAAAGGCGCTGGGAAAGGTGAATTTCGAGCCCACGGAAAAGGAAAAGGCAAGCCGGGTTTTCCGGCGTTCGCTTTTTGTGGTTAAAGATATAAAGGCCGGTGAAGTGTTTACCGAAGATAGTATTCGCTCAATCCGTCCGGGTAAAGGCCTTCCTCCCAAATACCTAAAAGACATATTAGGTAAAAAAGCATCTCGGAATATTGAAAAAGGCACTCCCATGGAATGGAAACATATCTCTGGTATAAAAACTAATAAGTAAAACTGTATTATGTAGATTAGATTACAGCTTTACCTGCTTAATTATTTGAATTTATCTTGTTTTCGTGTCCCTGTATTCGATTTAACAGGCTTTCAGCGAATATGTTTTTTGCATTTCCCTTTGAATAGTAACCCTGTTCGATTTCTCTAAGTGTAATTATCTGTGTTTTTGTACCTGAGTAGTAAGCTCTATTCAACCCGAGCACGCTTGCTCAATTTAAGCTGACAAGCATTCTCAGAACTTTATCTTCTGTTGCTGGATTGGATTGGCTGATGTGGAGTAAGAATATGTTTTGGATAAACTCATCATGTCGGTCTATGGGCTATTGTTCAGGCCAGTTCATAGCACAAGTGCTGCTTCCTCCATGGACCGGAGCAGATGTACGCACTGCATCGATGAAAAACCTGTTGCGTAGAACGGTTTTTCGCCCTATAATCTTTGCCACAAGCAAGTTTGGAGGTCATGTTAGAGAATGTCAGCCAAAAAAAAGCAACAAGTTTCGGTAGTAATACCTATTTACAACAGCGAAGCGATACTGCCGGACCTGGCAAAGCGTTTGCATGAAGTTCTTCCATCAGTAGCGAGCAAGTTTGAGCTGATTCTAGTCAATGACGGTAGCCATGACAGAAGCTGGAACATTATCTGTGAGATGGTTGACAAGCACGAGTGGATTCGTGGGATTGACCTGATGCGCAACTACGGCCAGCACAACACCCTCCTCTGTGGCATCCGGGCGGCGAAATATGAAGTTACCGTTACAATGGATGACGACCTGCAAAACCCGCCGGAGGAGATACCAAAACTTCTGGAAAAGCTTTCCGAAGACCTAGATGTGGTTTACGGCAAGCCGGAGAAGCAGCAACACGGGCTATTCAGGGACCTGGCATCGATTGTCACGAAGTTAGCTTTGAAAAGCGCAATGGGCACCAAGATAGCAAGAAATGTTAGCGCGTTCAGGGCTTTTCGCACCAAGGTGAGGGATGCATTTACGGATTACCGGAGCCCTTTTCTCTCGATTGATGTGCTGCTGACATGGGGGACTACGCGTTTCGATGCTGTGAAGGTGCGCCACGACCAGCGTCCAAAGGGCAAGTCCAACTACACGTTCCGCAAACTGGTGGCGCATGCGATGAACATGATGACAGGTTTCAGCGTACTGCCCTTGAAACTGGCCAGTCTGATGGGTTTTTTTTTCACTCTATTCGGAATAGGTGTACTGGCGTACGTCCTTATACGTTATTTCATTGAAGGAACAAGCGTAGCAGGATTCCCGTTTCTCGCCTCGGTGATTGCAATATTTTCCGGGGCTCAATTATTCGCGCTTGGCATAATAGGTGAATACCTCGCGCGGATGCATTTCCGAACGATGGAAAAGCCGACGTATGTTATTCGATCCTCCATTGATAAAGCATGATACTTTTATATTCAGTTTTTCTATTCAAGAAGGATCTTAATAAGAAATGAATAAAGCCATACTCAAACCACGTATCCAGGGCAAAATCGATGCTGAGGAAGTAGAAATCGGCAAAGGTGTGGTTGTAGAAGATGGGGTGGTCATCAAAGGAAAAGAGGAGCGGGCACGTAAAGTAGTACTAGGAGATTTCTGTTTCATAGGTTATGGCACAAGAATAATAGTCCCAGAATTCAAGCTTGGAGATTATAGCAAACTCCATGCTAACTCGTTTGCTCATGGAATAAAACCGATACAAATAGGGCGTAACTGTTGGATTGGTGGGAATACTATTTTAGATTCAATAGGTGGTTTGGACGTAGATGATAATGTAGGAATAGGTGCACAAAGTCAGGTATGGACACACATAAAGTTTGGCGACATTATAGAAGGATGCCGATTTTACACTAATAAATATATGCACATCGGAAAAGATGCGTGGTTCGTGGGCCATTGTATTGTATCGCCGGTTCGTGTTGGTGAGAAAAGCATGGCGTTAGCGGGTTCCGTTATAACCAAAGATATGTTACCTAACCACATTTACGCTGGAGTACCTGCTGAGGACGTATCTGTAAAAATGGGTTTTCAGTTCGAAAAACGGACTATCAATCAGAAGGCAACCAAATTGCAGGAACTGATTGATATATTCGTGAGCAAGAATCCATCATATAAAGGCCAACTAGTAGTAGTTAAATCTAATGATGAAAAACAGGAAGGAGTTACTTGGTTTGACGTATCCAACCGAACATACAATAAAATTTACAGTAACGCTGAAATTGCATTTATGCGTGAATATCATTGCCTTGTTAAATTTACACCCGAAAAAGAACCTGCCTTTTTTATGCCCCAAGCAAATATAGAACCATGAATTCAAGAGGATTATTGATAACAACATGAAAGTTTGCCCCTGGTGTTCCGACAAATTTGATTCGTACGGCTGGTACTGTCCTTCATGCGGCAAAGCGCCAAAGGAGATAGACGGCTTTTCGTGGTGGCCCGGCGTAGCGGGAGGTGAAAATGACATATATTCCATTCAACCGTGCTTCACTGCTTGGAAAAGAATACGAGTATATTCAGGATGCAATAGACGGGATGCATATTTCCGGTGATGGTGTCTACACCAAGAAATGCCAGGCGTTGCTTGAAGAGGTGCTCGAAGTGCCGAAGGTTTTCCTGGCAACTTCCTGTACTCATGCGCTGGAGATGACGGCGCTGCTTCTGGACATACAGCCCGGAGATGAGGTGATAATCCCCTCCTTTACCTTCGTCTCGACGGTTAACGCTTTCGCACTTCGCGGGGCCCGGCCGGTATTTATTGACATACAGCCCGACACGCTCAACATGGATGAAAATCTTCTCGAAAAGCTTATTACAGACAAGACAAAGGCAATCGTGCCGGTGCATTACGGCGGCGTGGGTTGCGAGATGGACAGTATTATGGAAACGGCCGAAAGACACGGCATAGCAGTCATAGAAGACAACGCGCACGGCCTGTTTGGTAAGTACAGAGGTAAATATCTCGGCACCTTCGGCTGCCTTGCGACGCAGAGCTTCCACGAGACTAAGAATTTCACGTGCGGTGAAGGCGGTGCGCTTGTTATCAACAACCCGGAATACACTGAGCGGGCGGAGATTATCCGGGAGAAGGGTACGAACCGCAGCAAGTTCTTCCGTGGGCAGGTGGATAAGTATACGTGGGTCGATCTCGGCTCAAGCTACCTGCCGTCCGACATACTCGCCGCCTTCCTTTACGCACAGTTCGAAGCGCGTGAAAGGATACAGGCTAGGCGCAAGCAGGTGTGGGAATGCTATGACGAAAACCTGCGGGACTGGGCGAATGAAAACGGAGTGCGCCTACCAGTTGTGCCTGCACACTGCGAGCAATCTTACCATATGTTTTACCTGTTGATGCCTTCGCTTGTGAAAAGGCAGGCTTTAATTGCCCATCTCAAGGCGCGCGGGATTCTGGCTGTTTTCCACTACCTACCTCTGCACTTGTCCAAGATGGGACAAAGTTACGCTACTAGAAAGGTAAATTGCCCGGTAACTGAAGACATTAGCGATAGGCTACTACGCCTTCCATTCTACAATAGTCTCACTGAAGAAAAGCAGTGTATCGTTGTCAAGGCAATTCTGGACTTCTGACTTTACACGACTGACCTGCCCCCTGTCTTCTGCAGGCCAGCTCCGCTACGCTCCGCTGCCCTGCAGAATGTCAGTTAACTCTGAGTTTGTAGGTGGTACGAAGAATGGGGGCAGGACAACAAAGACCGAGACAGAAATACATACGGCGACGCTTACAGGTCATACAGGAAATGAAAAGATGAAAATTCTGCATATTACTATTGTTATTTTAGTTTTATTCTGCGGAACAAAAACCTTTGCGCAAGAAGGTTCCGTTGAAGAACGCTTTGAAGACATATTCAAGGAACTTGACAAAGATTGGAAGAAGCCAGCCGCCAGAACGATTAGTATTGCAAGCAATATACTTGACTTCTGGCAATCAAAGAAACTGATGGCGATGGGGCCGGAAATTGTGCCTTATCTCGTTGAGAAAGTACGTTCCTATCAGGATAGGGAATGGAATCTTCTCAGGAAAGCTCTCGCGATAATGGCAACCGCCCTGATACTGGATAAGGACATCTATTCTGGCTCAGAAGATGAGTGGAAGGAAATCACCAAGACGATATATGACCGAGATGAAAGGCGCTATGATGTTAACATGTGGCTCAAGTGGTGGGAAGAGGATGGTAAGAGTCTCTACGAGAAGCGCATGAAGGAACTTGGGGAAAAAGAAAAAACCCCGGAGAAGCCTGAAACTCAAGAGCCAAATGAATTACCAGAAGAAGAGCCACCACTTTTAAAATCAAAACCGCAACCTGAGCCTGAAAAAGCACAGCCGCCGGCCGAACCATCGAAGGCCAAACCCGATGTCCAGAGACCGCCTTCCGAGAAACTGCCGGAATCGTCAAAGAAGGTTCCAGCTGATGATCCCGAATCCCAACCACAAAGCGCAAACTGGTTACTTTTAGGTCTGGCAGCTGTGGCTATTTTTCTTGCTGGCGTCGTGATTGTCATCTTCTGCCGGAAACACAAGACCACATAGAGAACTTGTAGCCTTTCCCTCGAACCTTCTGACTTCCGCCAGGAATACGAGCTGCTCTTCGCCGATGAGACGGAATCCTATTTCCCCTACGAGCTTATCTTCTCTTGCTGCTCGGACGACCTCAAGGTCTACGAATCAATCGAATCGCTTGTTTCTGACTGTAGTGGTGATTTCTACGCCGGCTTCGACGTGGGCCGTACGTGCAACAAGTCAGAGTTGATAGTCCTCGAGCGCGTCAAGAAGCGGCTCTACTACCGATACGGCAAGGAGTTCGACAGGTCGAAGTTTCAGTACCAAGAGGAGTTTCTCAGGAAGATGTTGAAGCGCTCTAAGCGATTCAAGCGGCTGTGTATCGACAAGCATGGCATAGGTATGAACCTGGCTGAGAATCTGCGCAGCGAGTTCCGCTCACGTGTCGAGGGTGTCGCGCTTATCGGGCAGATGAAGGAATTGCTCGCGGTGGACCTGCACATTGCGTTTGAGAACGAGGAGATTGTCATACCGCGTGACCGCAAGCTCACCCAGCAGATACATTCCATCAAGAAGAAGGCAACCGACGCAGGCTATTCGCGCTACGATACGGAGAAGAACGAGACGCACCACGCGGACAAGATGTGGAGTTTAGCGCTTGCAGTGCATGCGGCCGGTGGACAGAAACGGAAAAGGAAGAAGAGGGCAATTGATGTTTCTATTGTGTAGACATCATTTCGGTAGAATCTATCACAGTGAATTAATTCAAGCATGACAGAAGTGGTAAAATGGCTATTCTGGAGTAGCTGATGGAAAACTGCTTGATCCATGAATAGATGAACAGTTGGATTATTTCTTCGCGCCATATTTGCGAAGAAAATCCACAATATCATCGTATCCCTTGTATTCCGCTTCGCGTAACGGTGTATGGCCGTATTTGTTTGCTGCGTTGATATAAGCACCTTTCGTAACTAATAACTCCACAACATCCTTACACCCCCTAGCTGCAGCGCTGTGCAATGGCGTTGAGCCATCTTTGTCTTTCGCCTTGACGTCTGCACCGTTAGCGATAAGGAGTTCTACAACATCCTTATTCTTAAACCAAACCGCTTCATGCAGCGGTGTGTTACCGAATATGTCTTTTGTTTCGATATTGGCGCCCTTTGCAATGAGGAGTTCTGCAATTTCCTTATATCCCTTCAAGGCTGCACTGTGTAGTGGCGTTTTGCCGTATTTGTCCGCAACGTTGACATCTGCGCCCTTGACGAGGAATTGCTTGACCCGCTCTCTGTCGCCCTTTTTTATGGCGTCGAACAGTCCCCACTTCGCATCATACATTTGAAGAAGTTCCGTGGTTTCCTTGCGCCCGTTCGATGTCGCAATGTGCAGCGGAGTTTTGCCATCATTATTCACCGCGTTGACATCTGCGCCGTTTTCTATAAGAAACTCTGCAACATCTTTATAATATAAACTGGCTGCAAAATGCAGCGGCGTCTGCCCCTCATTATCTTTTGCATTTACGTCAGCGCCTTTCTTTAAAAGAAGGGCAGTAACATCCTTGCGGGACTGACTTGCAGCCTCATGCAGCGGCGTTTGACCTCCATTGTCTCTGGCATTCAGGTCGGCGCCTTTCTCGATAAGAATCGCTGCAGCTTCTTTGTGATTCCACATTGCAGCAAGATGTAGCGGCGTTTGACCGTTTTCATTCCGGGTATTTATGTCGGAGCCTTTTTCTATTAGAAGCACTCCAACAGCCTTGCTGTTGATCAAGTGCAGGGGCTCATAACCGGAATCGTCCTTTTCATTTACATTGGCACCCTTTTCGATAAGAAACGTCACCACATCCTGGTGGTTCTGATCGACAGCTATGTGGAGCGGCGTTCTGCCGGGCCAGCTTCCGTCTTCGATCCTGCTGTTAACATTGATGTTCTTTGCGACGAGTTCTCGAACGAGATCAAGGCAACCGGACCAAGCTGCTGCAAATAGCAGTTTTGATTCAAACTCTTTTTCAGGAAGCATCTCGACATGCTCATCTCCGAACACGACTGCTCGCTCACCTTTTTGCGGCATCTCTTCATATATCCATATCAAATTATTAGGCGGGTGTGATTCAGCACCAACAATCTTATAACTTCCACCTTTCGGATTCTCACAAATCTTAGAATGGGGAAACTGCTGCAGCACGAAGTCTCGTAATTCTGCAATTGTGGCCGGGTATTTTGAGTGACTGGAGCGATATTGTTCTGCCGTCCGGCAAAGCCACTCGAGGTTCATCTCGCTTCTTGCTTTGTTCGCTACTAAGTTATCCTTTTTTATTTTCGGTTCAAGAGCAACAGCGCTAAGGCCTACGAGAATTCCTCCAATGATAATAGTTATAGCAGTAGCCTTTATCCAGGAAATCCTGCTTGCTAACAGCCTGAGAACGGCAAGTAAGGCGGGAACACATGCAAATACCACCAGGATGACTGCCAAATAATCCAAGGCTCCAATCCGCGTTGTTTGCCCACTCCTGCCGCCGGAGTATGGGTCTCCGAAGCTGACATGCAGAACCGCCAGACGCATCCAAGCCCAAACGACTATCATGGCAGCAGCGACAATGGGTCCTGATATAACAAAGAAGCTTTGGTATCTTCCCTTAAGCTTGAGTCCACCTATAAGCAGGGCGAGGGCGCCGCAACCGAGTGCGATAGCGCTGGCCAAAGCCCAGGTTTTGCCTTTTCCCAGAGGGTCGTCCATAAGTGACAGTGCAATTATACCCATGACGATAAATGACAGAAAGTGCATAACTCGTCCGAGCCAAATCAATACAGTTGCAAAACGACCTTCTGATACAGGTTTGTTATTTATGGAATATCCATTCACTTCATTACTCCTTCTGCACTGAGGTAGTTATCGGACGTTGCCTTGACACTGCCTATCTCTCTTGTACAATCTGCTCTCTAATAATATAGCTCACAAATAACTGTCACCGCAACATTTTTTGTCCTCATGCAGCTGAAAAGAACTCGAAGTGTTAATAATATATATAGATGCAGCCAGTTCGATAAGAGACGATAGGCAACTGGGTTTTTTGCAGATAATTCTCCGCAAATATAAAAAAGGCATATTTAGAAATATTTTTCCACAAAATATTATATCTATAACCTCGCGCACGATGCTTTTCTTGCATGCCTTGGGTATATGTATGTCCCCATTTTGAAAAAAATAGGTACTTGTCTTTCACCTTCGGTGAAAGAGGTCAGATCCCCTGTGAGAGCTCAGTGTGTTCTTCCTGCAACGACAAACTTCCTCTGTGGAGCCTGTGGACAGGCCTCCTACACTCTGTCGTCTGCGCCCGTAGTGTCTTTGACAGGTCGGGCGGCGTACTACATAAAACGCCGTAAGTTGCGACCTCGTCTAAGGTTACGCGATTGCCGTGGTTTCTGAGGATCCTGCGCACGATTCCTGGTCCTGGCGCCCTGGTCGGCCCTTGGTCCTTTCAGGCGCGGGAGCCTGCAAGGGTCCGCTGCAGTCTTCGAGGGTTAGTGTGAGTCTTCGAGGGGTCTGCCAAGGTCACAGCGAGTCGCGGCGGGAGTCTTCGCCGGCTCCTTGGCGTGTGCGTGCGAAAAGCGCCGTTTTCGGCCTGAAATCGCGCTCCGGGACGGCCATTTCGGAGCATCGGACAACCCTTACCCTGAAATTCATTAGAAAAACCTGCCCGCCAGAGGCTTGGCTGCACCAAATTTATGACGGACCGCAGTTTGAATTGCAATTCTGGTTGTGCCCCACGAGATACATTGAATGCCTCTGTCTTGTTACGTAATCGTTTTTCCGGTCAAAGCTTATTTCGTAACTGTTTTTCTCGTGTTGTAATCGTTTTTCCAGCTGATTTCATTATGGGGGACAAAACTAACCCGCCACTTGACATAAAGCAGCGAAATACATAATATTATTACGTATAACAGCCTTTTTTGACAAAATATTTGGAATAGTAGCAAGAAAGGCTTGTCAAAATGCGTCATAATACGTAAGGTTATTATGTATTTTGGCCAAATGTGTCAAGTGAGGTAGAAATGGAAGTCAATCAATTTTTCGCCAAGCACGCTGTTTTTACACACGATCAGTTTGTCGATTTTCTCAAATCAAATGGGAGCGGCAATGCCAGAACTCAGGATACGTTGCTTGCTTATCACGTTAAAGCTGGGCACGTTCTCAGAATAAAGAGAGGTCTTTATGCCGTTGTCCCGGAGGGAACAAGTGCTGAAAATTACCCTGTTGACCCTTATCTCGTTGCCGCGAAAGCAACACCCGATTCAGTTCTCGCGTATCACACAGCTTTGGAATTCTACGGTAGGGCATACAGTACCTTCAGGCATTTACATTATTTGACAAGTACCTGGTCGCGGCCTTTCTCTTTTCGTTCTTACTATTTTCATCCCGTGCGATTCCCGAAAGCCATACGTGACACGAAGCATAGCAACTACGGTGTAAAAACGGAAGATAGGGCTGGCTTGGATGTAAGAGTTACGAGTTTAGAGCGAACACTGGTTGATGTTATAGACCGTCCCGACTTTTCTGGCGGATGGGAAGAAATCTGGCGTTCGCTGGAGTCGGTTGAATATTTCGACCTTGACCAAGTTGTTGAATACACGCTATTGCTTGATAATGCTACCACGGCAGCGAAAGTAGGTTTCTTTCTGGAGCAGCACCGGCAGTTGCTAATGGTAGAAGAAGGCTATCTCAAGGCTCTTCAAAAACGCAAACCCGAGAAACCGGTCTATTTGTCGAGAAGGAACAGGAAATCCGGACATCTCCTGGCAAACTGGAATTTACTCGTCCCTCAGCGAATCCTTGAACAATCCTGGCAGGAGGTATAATGCGAATTTCAAAAGAGAGGCTTCTTTCTGAAGCCGAATCTACTGGCTTTCGTCCCGAGGTGCTTGAGAAGGTCGTTCTGCTGCTCAACCTGCTTGAAAGCTTGGGAAAGCACCCTTTCCTCAAAGATAAACTGGCGCTTAAAGGCGGGACTGCTTTGAATCTTTTCATGTTTGACCTGCCACGTCTTTCAGTCGATATTGACCTGAACTACATTGGCGGTGCCGAACTGGAAACGATGAAGGAAGAGCGCCCCAAGATAGAGAAATCGGTACAAGATGTCTGTGCTCGAGAGGATTTGGAAATACGCCGACTTCCCCAAGACCATGCAGGAGGTAAATGGCAACTTCGCTATCAAAGCGCAATAGGTCAAAGCGGAAATCTGGAACTCGATTTGAATTTCATGTTCCGCATTCCTCTCTGGTCTGTTGAGACGCGTAGCTCTCACATGGTAGGTTCATACAAAGCCAGCAATGTTCTTCTTCTTGATATTCATGAACTTGCCGCAGGTAAGATGGCTGCTTTATTTGCCCGTCAAGCAAGCCGGGACTTGTTCGATGTAAATTTGTTGCTCACACAGCAAAAGCTTAATGTGGAGCGGCTGCGCCTCGCCTTTGTCGTGTACGGCGCGATGAATCGGAAGGACTGGCGTACTATCTCAATAAACGATATCGCCTTTGACCAAAGGAATCTAAGAGATACACTGATTCCTGTCCTGCGAAAAGATTATCTGGCCGGCCAAGATATTGAGGAATGGAGTACAGGGCTTGTAGAAAGCTGTAAGAAAGCGTTTTCCGTTCTGTTACCATTCTCCAAGGCAGAAAATGAGTTTCTTGATCTCATTCTGGATCGCGGAGAGATTAAACCGGCTCTACTTACAAAAGATGCCAGATTGGTAGACAGGATTGCCAATCATCCTTCGCTGCAATGGAAAGCGCTGAATGTACGAGAGCACAAAGGCGATTAGTTCCTTTCGTTTCTATAAGACTGCACTTCGCCCCCTCTCTTGATAAATACGTATCCATTTATCAACAAGTGGTGACCTTTTTATCATAATCCTGGCCGCGTATTGAACACCAATTTCTTCCATTTTCAGAGGTTTTCCCTTGCTTTCATGATGACATGACGGCTCCCTGTGTGCGGACGGAATCTATTGCTGCGAAAGACGTTAGGGCGAAACTCGGAGAAAAGAAGTGAATTTCAGGAACCAGGAAGAAATCGGCGAGGCCAGAGTTGCAACGCTGCTTTACCTGCCGCAGATGCTCAAGCTCTACGAGGAAACACTGGAGAAACTCGGCGTGAGGATTATAGACAAATTTCACTATAAGACTGACGACGGATTTTTCGACCCGGGTTACGTGGTCGAGTCGGACGGCAGGAGATTCGAACTGCGACTGGGCAACGCCTTCAAGGAGTTCCTTTCGATTGACCGGGAGGAAGACCCTCTGCGTTTCGACTGGAAGACAAACGACCCGGACCATGCGGCGGAGAAGATGGCCGGGATACTCGCCGGGCGTGTGGAGCTCGCCAAGGCTTTCATCGAGTGCAAGACACCCGAAGAATGGGAAAAACGCGTGGAAGAGTTGGGCAAACAGTTTCAGAAAATTCGGTTCTGGCATATTGACCAGACGCAAGAGTAGGAGGTGGAGAAGATGCCTGTAGGAAACGGCGCGCAAGCCGTAGGCTACGTTCGCGTGAGCCAGGAACGCGCGGCCAAGAACGGCTACGGCCTCGGCGCACAGGAAGAAGACATCCGCCGCCACGTTAATTACAAGCGATGGCAGCTGTTTGATGTCTACAAGGAGAACGGCGTTTCCGGGTACAAGCGCAAGAGGCCGGCTCTGGAGCGGCTAATTGAGGATGCAAAATCAGGCAAATTCGACGTGGTGATATTCCCGTCGATAGACCGCGTGGGCCGTTCGGTGAAGGATGTGACCGATATAGAGGCGGCGCTTCGCGACTGCGGCGTCGGCCTTATCTTCTTGCGTGAGGGCATCGATACGTCGACGCCGACCGGCGAGTTTTTCAGAAACATTATGGCCAGCATTTCACAGCTGGAAGGCCGAATTATTTATGAGCGGCTGAGCAAGGGCAAACGTGAGAAGAAGGCACAGGGCGGCTATATCGGGGGATGGGTGTCTTATGGCTATCGCAGGGAGAAAGGCGAGCTTGTCGTCGTACCCGAGGGGGCGGCTGTCGTTGAGCGCATCTTCCGGATGAAGGCGAAGGGCGTATCTCCCCGGCGCATTGCTGAAAGTCTCAACCAGCAAGGAGATGTCACGCGCCGCGGCGGGCGATGGAGCTACTCGAGTGTCTGGGCGATATTGAGGAACCGGTTCTATACCGGGAAGGTCGAGTGCGAAGGCAGGTGGATTGCCGGGAAACATGAAGCGATTATTTCGGACGCGCTTTTCAGGAAATGCAACGGGTAAGGAGAGAAGTTCATGGGATTGACACTGCACTACTTCCTGGAATTCAGAGGCACCAGGACGGAGCTTCTGAAGAAACTGGAGGGATTGAGACGCAAGTTCATGGACCTGCCGGTTCAAAGAGTCGGCGAGATTGTGGAAGTCAAGAGGACGTCGCTCGAGTTCGGTTATGGGAAATACTCAGGCGAGAGATACGAGTCGAACGCATTGGGATTCATGATGGCGTGGTCGCACTTCGAGGAATCCAACGCGGAGAAGGAGTTCGGCGAGACTGTCTTGCGCATCGGCGGGACAATGAACCAGTACAAGCTCTCCCCCGCAGAGAAGCGCCGCTATAGCCGCGTGCGTGACGAAGCAAACCGAATCTGCGCAAGGCGCCGCGACCGCATAACAAAATCCGGCAACGGGCTTGTCCTGCACGTGGATGTAGGCGAGGGTTGCGAGGGTTTTTCGGTCATGTTCGGCCGCCTGGGACATGGCAAGCTGTGGCGCGGTCGGGGTTTCACCAAGACCCAGTATGCCTTACACTTCGTGGATGCGCACCTCGCAGTCGTCAAAATGCTCGACCTGTGCAAAGAGGCCGGAATTCTGAAGAGCGCCCACGACGAGGGAGAATTCTGGGAAACCCGCGACCTCGAAGTACTGGCGAAAAATATCAATCTCTCGACCGCGACGATTCAGGCGGTGGCGCAGGCGTTTAGAGGTCCAGCCGAAGCCGCAGGTCTCACGATGAAGTCGGCACTGGACAAGTCCACAAACTACCTGAAAGTCGGCAAGCGCAAGCCGCGGCGCAGGACATGACCGCCTGACTCGGCAGGCAAGGAAATTATCATCCTACCACTCGAATCGTTCTTGTCCTCACTATCCGTTTCGGTTATAATTTCTTCAAGCACGAGAATACAACGAGAATCCAAAGGTCGTGACCCGAACTCCTGAGAGAGGCCGGGTTCACGCGCGAGAATCCAACGAGACTTCAACGCGTGTGAACTTCGGTTTTTTCTTTTTAGGAGGAGGGTCGCCATGTCCATGAATTTCTGTACGTGACTCATCGAGCCCGCGTGGTCATGCGCGGCAAATAGCCTGTCCACTGTATCGCGGCCATAGTTTCCGCAATCAAGCATGTGGAATCCATACCGCGCCGCTATTGGCGTGCCGAAGCGAAAGGAGAACGAAATGGCATTAACCCTGTATGAGCAAGAGACCAATATCAACTACAACCGGGAGGAGGATGAGGTTGCCTTCTACACCGCCAATCCCCATGAATGGCGCAAGCTGGAGAAAGCCGGCCTGAGGCCTGACCGTACGGACTACGACCAGAAGGGTTCCGTAACAGGTAAAACCTTCACCATCCCGAAGTCCTGCATGGCTGTCAGCATAAGGCTTGTCCCCACCAAGCGCCATCATGTTCATCTTGGGACTTCAAGCAGTTCAAGAACAGCCGCGAGAACAAATGTTAGACCCGTTCTCGATAGGGGTAGAAGCACCTTCCATAGGTCAAGGGTACATTGATAGCCATAAAGCACAACGAACTGCTTGAACCCCCCTTGCTGAGGGGGGTAGAAACAAAGGAGGGCAAAATGCTGCTGAGATTCAAAGTCTGGAGCAAGGAAACGAGCGAGGGGCTTTCGGGTGCCCGGCGAAGCGAGGCTGAGGCGGACTTTGCCGCACAGGGCGCCCAGGTTTGGCCCGTGTGCGCAACCGGCCCGCGCTGTTGGCATGTTGGCGCCATATGCTTGCAGCTTGGCCCTGTGCCGTAACCCTTCCCCCAATTTACATTAGGAGTTTCCGGTTTGAAAGACCAGGTAGCACTGAAAACATGATGCGGCCCGTTCTGAATTGGCTCACTGAAGAGTAGCAGCGCCGCGGGCAAGTCGCATTGATACGCCTGAGTGGGCATGTTGAGAAAACCGCCGGGGTTTTTATGGCTCTGCTTTGGCTCCCTTGCCTTTCTACTTTGCAGAAAGATGTTCTGGCGGAATGGCTGCCCCATCTGTCCTCACACCTGCTCTATGGGAGTCGCGGCAATCGTGAGCATCAGGTTCTGATTCAGTTCTTATGTCAGGAAATGGTCTTCGGCAAGTTATCGAAACAACACACCTGATTGGGGCTATTGAAAGAATCCCCCGGTCCTGCCTGCCTCCCGTTTCGCTCCCGAAACTTTCAACATAGTGGAAAGATGACTTGGCGAAATGGCAGCCTGGCAAGCCCATACAGGGGCATCTCCGGATTCTGCGGGAACGAGCCAGGAAAAGCTGCCACTACTTCCGGTCTAAGAATCGCGCGATGTTAAGGCGCTCGCGCCGGCTCATGCACATGATGCGTGGGTAGGCATTCGCTGAGGTCTGCCAGTTATGCCGAGCTCGGCATAATGCCAGAAATCTGCAAAAAACTCTGAAGTCCTAAACTCGCAGGGGTTGCGAGCTTGGGGCCTTTTCGCAGAGATTCTCCCCGTAATTTGTCGGAATCACCTTGCCTGTCGCCAAATCCCACGCCTTATGTGAGTGCCAATCGAGCCGAAAACCGCTTGAAATAAGGCTTGGCGGGCGATGACGAGGCGGAGAAACGATGGCGAGAGGGTCTTGCCGAACCGCCTTCAGACGCCCGCAGAAGTAGGAGGATAGAGGTATGGCTAAGAAAGCCAAGGCGAAGAAGGCGCCCAAGAAGGGGCAGAAGAAGAATGGCGAGAAGGCGAAGGATGTAAAACCGGAAGCCGCGGCACCCTCGCCGGAGAAAGAGGAGACGGCCGAGCAGGCGAAGCCAAAAGCCAAGAAGAAGGCAAACGGCGGCAACGGCAAGCTCGCCGAGTTGAAGAAGGAGGTGGAGAAGGCGGCCGAAGAGAGGCAGAAGGTGCTGGCGCAGGCCGAAGAGCTTCACTCGAAGGCCAGGGAGCTGGAACAGAACGCAAAGCAGGAGTATGCCAAGGCGCTGGCTCCCTACAGGGATGCCTGCAGGCAGGCCAAGGTCGAGTGCGAATTCGCCGGCGGGCGCAGCGCTCCCGTAGCACCGAGGGTGAGGTTCCTGGTGGAACAGACGGCGTCTGGCATAAAGATAGCCATCAAAGACAAGCCCGAAACCGAGGAAATCATCCCATTCGAGGTGCTCAAAAAGTCCATCAACAAGGCTGCTGATGCTTATGTGACCACACACGTTGGTTCAAGAGAAACTGCCGGAAATAAGGCCGGAGGTCTCGGGAACAGGCTCAGGGCGCTCATGAAACATAACTAAGAATGGCTTGAATTGAGTCGATGCGGCTGGGTGAGCTGTGAGGCTCACCCAGCTGTCCTTCCTTTATCAGCCGCTCGCGGGTCCTTGCGGTAAAATCAGCGAACCACTCCACCTTGATAAGCAGCCACAGCCGCTCTATCGAATTCAGGTCGGGCCGAATATGGCGGCAGGAACAGAGGCTCAACCCTCCCCCAACTCAAGGATTTCGACTTGTGCTACGAAGCGTTGTCGCATATGAACACATTGCGCGACTGCTCGAACCCAATGTCCCGATTGGCCCGGTCAAGAAAGACCTGAAACGTCTCCCCGTCCGAATGCGAAAACTCCAGCGCATAAAATGCTCCCGTCCTCGGACAGGCCGCGCTATTCACGTTCATGCGGATATGCTGCCCGTTCCCGGCAACCCGCGGCTTCTCGCCCTTTACGGCCCAGCGGCGTCTCGGGCGCGGGTCGCCCTCCACCCCCATCTCGTCGCCGTACCACAGCTCAACGGTGTTATCCCTAAGAAGCTCCTGCAGCTCACCGATAAAAAGCTCGCGCTGAGCCTCGTCCTGACGGTCGGGCCAGAGCACAGTACAGACTGATGACTCAGCGGGGTTTTTATGGATTACTATTGACATATAAGGAGTATGTATACTATGTTAATAAGAGGGTAAATTTCGCCTTTTTATATTTGGCAGGGCTTATCAGGAAATGGCTGCCTTAAAACGCAGGTGGAAAGTTCTACTCTTTTTCACTGTGCTATTTGCAGGATTAGGCATTGTTCTGCCCGTTTCAATCACCATAGGCGGACCTGCCGCAAAATGCAAAGATATTGTACTCAGTTTCGACCGCAACTCCCTGAAAACCTTCAAAGAAGGCGTACGGGACGCGGTTGTGCTAAAGCAGCCGGGATGCAAATATCCCGACGATCCGGCCGGTGCTCCCGCGCTTCCCGCGCGTTTCGTGCGGGTCGCCGTTCCGCGCGACGCGAAATTCGAGAAAGTCACCCTGACCTCATGCCGGACATCGAAGCTCACCGGCAAATTCGACGTGGATTTCGTCAGGCCGCCGTGCCGCCCCGGGCAGGCGCCGCCGCCCGCCGCCCCCGATGTCGGAATCTACGGCTCCGATACGCCGTATCCCCCGGAAAAGGTCGAATTCCTGAGAGCCGGGGTGATGCGGGGCTGCAAAATATTCTTCTTCCGCGTGAATCCCCTGCAGTACGTCCCCAGCGAGAAGGAACTCCTCTTCCACGGCGAGATGAGCCTGCAAATCGAGTACAGCCTCGATGCGCCCCGCAGGTCCGCTCTCAGGCCGCACGGGAAGAGCAAACCCTTCCGGAGAATGCTGAAAAAGTATGTTGTGAACCCCGCCGACGTTGCCGAGCTCTCCCAGGACGAGCAGTCCTCGGGCGAATCGCAGGCCCCCGGGCCTGCCCCGCAGCCGGCGGGGCTTGGCGATGACGTCCAGTACCTGATAATATGCAGCGAGACGTTCGCCTCTGCGTTCCAGCAGCTTGCGGACTGGAAGAAGCAGAAAGGCGTGCCCGCCGAGGTGGTAACGGTCGAGTCCATCGAGACTAACTACACCGGCTCGGACACCCAGGAAAAGATAAAGCTCTGTATAATAGACTACGTTAACGACAGCGGCACGACCTACGTCCTGCTCGGCGGCGATATCAACACCATCCCGGACAGAGACTGTTACGGAATTGTCAATGACAGCCTGCCTGGCTCGGACGACGATGACCCAGACCATTACATTCCGACCGATTTATACTACGCCGGTCTCGACGATATCGACTGGAATGATAATGGAAACGGCCTGTGCGGCGAAATCGAAAGCGACGGCGATACAATCGACTTGGAGCCCGACATCTTCGTCGGCCGCTACAGTTGCAAGACCGTCGCCCAGGTCGACGCATACGTGAACAAGGTGCTCGAATATGAAAAAGAGGCACCCGCAACGGGATTCTGCAAAGAAATCCTGCACAGCGGCGTCGAGCTCTGGGGCAAGATAGGCGGAAAGAGCGATGCCGAGGTCTGGACGACGAAACTCTACGATGACTGCATCGCACCCTACTGGTCGCCATCGAAAACCGACCTCTTCGACACAACCACCGGCGTGCTTCTCAACGTTGCTACCTTCTCCGCCGCCATCGACAACGGCTACGGCTTCGTGAACATGAACACACACGGAAACGTCAATGTATGGGGCCTGGAGTCGGGCTCCTACGTCACGAGCGATGCCATGAACCAACTCAACGACAAGGAATGCGGAATCATCTGCACAATCGCCTGCATCACCAACGCCTTCGACGGCTGGATTTACGGCGACGGCTACGTCAGCCTGAGCGAGGGATTCACCCGCAACCCCAACGGCGGCGCAATCGCCTACGTCGGATCGAGCCGTTATGGCTGGGGCAACTCAGGTTCCGCAACGGGAGGCCCTTCCTTCACGTACCAGAGGACGTTCTACGAAAAGCTCCTCGGGGAAGGGCTCTACACGCTCGGCGAGGCGTTCACCGAGCATAAGTGGCACAACGCCGACCTTTGCGGCCAGTACGGCTCCTACCGCTGGCTCCAGTTTACAATAAACCTCATGGGAGACCCTGAGCTGCCCATCTGGACGGACAACCCGCAGACTATGCCGGTGACGTACCCTTCCGAGACAGCGCCGGGCAGTCAGACAATTTATATAAAAGCCGAGCCGGACTCTCGAGTCTGCCTCTGGAAAAAGGCGGGCAGCAGCGACGAGGTTTACGTCTATGGCTATGCAGACGAGACAGGCATTTATTCCGCAGTGATAAACCCCGCCACGCTGGGAACCATGAAACTCACCGTTACCAAGCATAACTTTTATCCCTTCGAGGCGGATATAACTGTCACGAACACCCCCTCGCTCCAAATTGTCACCGTCGCCCTCCCTGGCGGCCAGACCGGCGCTCCCTATTCAGCCACGCTGATGGCCGCGGGAGGAACTCCTCCCTATTCGTGGAGCGATACGGGCGGAAGCCTGCCCGACGGCCTGGCCCTCAACACCGACGGCACAATCACCGGCACTCCGATAAGCACGGGCGATTCGACGTTTACCGTCCAGGTTCAGGACGATGTATCCGGAACGGCGTCGAGAGAGTTCACAATCACCGTCTCGATTGACACGCCCGCACTTCAGGACTTCCCGTCACCGGAATATAACGGCAATTACACCGCCGAATGGATCGGAAGCGATACGCCGACTCACTACGAGCTGCAGGAGTCGAGCAGTTTCTCCGGCAGCATATGGGACGACGCCGAATCGGGAACGAGCCAGTGGACGGTGAGTGGGTTCTCCGTTTCCGCCGCCAGATACCATTCCGCCTCCAACAGCTTCTTCGGAGGCAACGCCAACAACCTCAATAGCTCCCTGACATATGCAGACCCGATACAGGTCGGCGCATCAACTCACGTTTCGTTCTGGAGGTATTACGACATCGAGGCGAACTGGGACTACGCCTTCTTCGAAATATCGGTAAACGGCGGCGCGACCTGGAAAAAACTGAAAACCTATACCGGAACCGCCGCGACATGGACGCAGGAAACAATTGACCTTTCCGCATATGCCGGAACTTCCATACTGATGCGATTCAGATATCAGACGGACCCCGCGGTAACGGGCGAAGGCTTTTATGTGGATGACATCGAAGTCGCCGGCCTTTCCATTTACGGCTGGACGACACTTTCTGATTCCATCTCCGGCAAGTGGCATGATATAACCGGCCGCGCGCCCGGTATGTATTATTACCGCGTGCGTGCATTCGAAGGGGCTGCTACGAGCGCATGGAGCGAGATAAAATCCGTTACCGTCCTGCCTGGCGCCCTTTACCTTGATTTCTCGGTCGACAAGTCAACGGCCAGGCCGTATGAGGACCTGACCTACCGGCTGAAGTACGACAACGACAATTCGATTGCGGTTCCATCGTTCGTCCTCGAAGCGCCGGTGCCCGCCGATACCTCCTACGTCGCGGACAGCGCGGAAGATGCGAATAACCCGCACTCCGGCGCTTCAGTCACGGTCACCTATTACGGCTCGGGCGGCTGGCACGATGACACTTGGGACAACGCCAACCCCGGCCTCGTGGAAAAAATAAGATGGGCCTTCTCGACATCCGTTGGGGCTGACTCGGGAGGCGATACGGAAGGCTCATGTGATGGTCCTTATCCCGATGCGGATTCGGGAGAAGTTACTTACAAGGTAACCGTAGAATAAGATCTTTTTAGAAGAGGTGCAAGATGAGGAAGAATTGGATTGTTGGAGAAGTGGCTGCGGTTCTGTTCGCGGCTGTCGTCATGCTCCCGCTGACCGCTTTTGCAGGCGGCACGGATGCAGGTACGGTCATCCCCGCTGACGGATCGGGTACCTGGACGGGCGGGTCCGCGTCGAGCAACTCGGTCGGCACAACCGTACTCAATGCCTACGGCATCGACCTGACTTCGCCTTTAGACGGCTCGGGCAATGCCGGGACGGAGGTCGTCTACAGCTTTACGGTTCAGAATATCGGCAACTGCACAGACACCCTGCAGTTCGTCATTTCCAGCAACACCTGGCCCGCGACGCTGAGCGCTTCATCCTCAGCACTCGGGAACGACGCTTCGACCGACATCACCGTGACCGTGGGCATTCCGGCCGGCGCCTCGGATGGCGCGACGGACAGCTTCACCCTGACCGTTAAGAACCAGAACGGAGCGGGAACCGAAGACAACTGGCCGGCCTCAGGAAACGATACCGTGAGCACCTCGATTACCACCACCGCCAACGCGCCTTCAATCACGCTCGCTATGGCGGTTGACAAGGCTGCCGCCAAGCCGTACGAGGAAGTCACTTACACAGTGGACTACACCAACGACGGCGGGGCGGATGCTTACGGCGTGGCCCTGGAAAACGCCATCCCCGCAAATACCAAGTATGTTAGAAACAGCGCATCCGTCACTGTCATCCACGCGGGAAGCTGCACCATCGAGTACTACGACGGCTCGACGTGGTCATCCACGCAGCCCGCGGCCGACGGCGACGGGTGCTGCCCGACCATAACCAGGATTCGCTTCACCTTCAGCGCCGCCGTGGCCCCATCGGGAACCGGTACGGTCACTTATAAAGTGAAAATCGAGTAGAAGTGATTTCAGAAAAGAATTTTACGGGAAAGGTTGCATAACTTGGTTTGCAGACGGTTGTTCTCGGCAATGCTGGCTGTTATCGTACTGCTCGCGCCCGCATACAGCGCGGGCACGGGCAGCGGCACTGTCATCGAGAACGGCGGCGACCGGGGCGCGTCCGGTGTGGTTGATGTGCCGGGTGACTTCATCGCCACATACACCTGTGGCAACGCCCAGCGCGCATCCGTCTCGAACGTCGTAACTACCACGGTAAATCCGGGGTTCGACCTGTCCCCGCTGCCTTCCCCTTCCAGCCGGGAATGCGGGGCGGAGGAAGACGTGTTTTACCCCTACTCAATCACCAGCAACGCGAACTGCGCTGACACCGTGACTTTCGAAGCGGCAAACGACGCGGGCCAACTCTGGCAACTCGCGCTTCTGCTCGACAACGGCACGGGCGGCGGCATCGCGGGCGACGGGCTGCATCAGCCGGGCGAAAATGATTCTCTGCCTTACTCTCTGCCGCTTGCGCCCGGCGAGACGGTGCACTTCTTTCTCAAAGTCACGGCCCCCTCGGGCGCGCTGAACGGGGATTTCTCCGCAAACACCGTTGCCGTAAGGAACCAGAACGGCTCAGGCATCGAGGATGACTGGCCTTCGGCTAACGGCAGGGATAGCCAGTCCCACCAGACGACAACTACTTGCATAATTCCTGCGCCCTTCGTGACCATCGATGTTGTTGACCCGGCCGCCGTGCCGGCGAGCGGCGCCGCCGTGATTTCCTGGACCGCCGATGCGGATGCGGATTACTTCGTCGAAGTCGGCGGCAGCGGCACAAGGGGAACCGGAACGCAAATCGCCTCGGGCGCATGCCAGGCGGGCATACAGATGCAAACCCTCGTCGCGGAACAGAGCCTGCCCGACAATGCCAAATCAACCGTCTTCGTAATAGTCGAGACTGCAAATGTAACAGGGTTTGATTCCTGCGAGATAACCGACGACCAGACTCCTCCGGTAATCGAGCTGGCAAGCATTACAGTAACCGGTTTCGTCACGGATCCGACCGTACCAGTAGTCATAGTCAACGGGCAGGTTTATCCCGTGAACGGTGGAAAATACTCCTTCACAATCGACGCGCCCGTAGGGTCGGAAATTATCATATACGCTACTAACAAAAGCGGCTTCACAACTTCCAAAAAGGTAAAGGTTATAAAGCAATGAGCAGCTTATTTAGAAAACTTGCGATTCCGTCGCTCCTGATTGCCGCTCTTACCGTATTCTGCGGCTGCCGCAGGACAAAACCTAAACCCTTCGAAATCGGCATCGAGACCATACAGATTGAAGGTTCCATAACGGATTCGCTTTCGACTCAGGTCACGACCACCCTTGACGGCGCACCCGTTTCGCTCGTCGGCAGCGATTACAGTGAGACTGTTGACATGACCGACAAGAGCGGTTTCATCCTTGAAGCGTCCGACGAAGCTGGCAACAAGAACTCGCTTGCAGTCGAATCTCAATAATCTTGACAACCTCACATGAAGAATATATAGTATTGTTTGTCGCATGAAGATTGCTCACTTAAAAAGTGTACTAAGGAACAAGAAAAATAACTTGATATATCATTGCAAACCGTTACGATATTCACAATATGAAGTTGACAAAGGTGCGCTTATTAAGATAAGGCCATCGAAGGTAATATAAAAAAACTCTAATGAGCGCAGATTGGAGATAATTTGTTAAAACAAAATTCAATTCTAAGTATAATTGCTCTATTAATGTGCCTTTCATATTGTGGTTGTGCAGACCTCAAAGACCAGATAGGTTCACCGGAAAAAGTGAAAAACCCTCAACCGACTCCAGGGGCAGTTGACGTGCCAATTACTGTAAATTTAAGCTGGGGTGCGGCAGCCCGTGCTGAAGCCTATGTAATCTATTTTGGCACTAATGAACTTTCAGTAGCAATAGCTAACACCACAATGGCTGAGTTCAAGGGATGCCAGACTACACTTTATTTTGACCCTATTGAGAGTGGCAATTTAGATTACTCAACGACCTACTACTGGCGCATTGATACCATGAATGGTTCAATTGTAACAACAAGTAATGTGTTTAGCTTTACTACCGAAGATACTCCTGCGATGATCTCCAATCAAGTAACAAATCCTGATCCTGCCGATGGCGCAATCGATGTGCCTGAAGACAAAATGCTTTCTTGGGCTGCTGCTATTAGAGCTGAGTCATACGATATCTATTTCGGAACAAATCTATTATCAGTAACAAATGCCACGAAGTTAAGCCCAGAATATATAGGAAACCAGACAGATTTAACCTGTGACCCATTAATCAGTTTCGTTGATAATGCAACAAAATATTGGCGTGTGGATTCAGTCAATTTATTTGGGATAACTAAGGGAACTCTCTGGACTTTTTCTTATGAGTTTCCTTGGAATACCCCAGAAAATATATCCAATAGCGGAGTACTTGCTGGTTACGGGAGTTTGGCTGTAGATAGCTCAGATAAAATTCATCTCGTTTACAATGACCAAGTATTTCCTATCACGAATATTGCTTATACTTCTCTCGCATCAGATTCTTCCTGGACAACACCTTTGAATATATCTGTGGATGCAACGAACTTGAATTATGTTGCAACAATTGCAATCGACAACTTAAATACGCTACATGTCACTTACTATAAGCAACTAGGAACCAATTATGGTATTTATTATACGAACTCAACTGACAACATAAGCTGGACTGCACCGGAGGAAGTTGTCGCAGTGACGGCAGTAGCACAATATCCTGAAGTTGCGACTGATGATACAAATGTAGCTCATATTGTCTACTACAGCGATGCGAGTGGAAGCGATCAAGTTTATTACACAAACTGCTCAACCGGCTCATGGTCAGTGCCGGTCAATATTTCCCAGTCGGCGCAATGGGCTCGCAGCCCTAGGATTGCTATTGATACTTCAGGCACTATCCATGTCGTATGGTATGATTATAGAGATGGACAGGAAGAAATATATTACACTGCAAACTCAGGTGGCGGTTGGAGCGCAGAGATAAATCTTTCAAATAATTTGGAATGGTCTGGATGGCCTAGCATTGCTGTTTCAAGTAACGGGAACATTCACATTATTTGGTCTAATGGTGATGTTACAGGAAGATTACTTTACCGAGTTCTCTCAGATGGGTCATGGGGTGATGCAGAAGTTGCCCATACTTCAACTGGATATGCGTATAGAGCTGATATTGCCTGTTATCCTTCAACTAATAATCCCTACATTGTGTGGCATGATGATGAACTTGGGTATAATGAGATTATGTGTACATGGAAAGATTCTTCAGGATGGCGAACACCCTACAATCTTTCTAACTCTACCAGCTCATCGGGACACGCCAAGACTATTGTGGACTCTTCTGGAAGGGTGCATGTGGTATGGCAGGATGTTCGCACAGGCAAATGGGAGGTGTTTTACACGACCTCAAAGTAGTTGGCCTTCTTGACATGTTAAAAGCACCCCTGCAATGACATGTCAGGATTTCTGTTAGTGTTAATACAAGGATGTGTAAACCACGACAATTGACAGATAAACCTGGAAATAACAGCCTGATACGACAGTTAGAACAAATTTCTGGGAATAGAAGTGGCTCGAGTCAGGCAAAAAAAGTAGCTTACAACACCCTTGCACTCTTTACAGCATCAGGAATTGCCAATGTGGTCGGTGCTCTGGCTTCTATCCTTCTTATTCGCCATCTCGGCCAAAATAACTATGGCAAGTATGCTACGGCGATGGCATTTAGCATGTTGTTTTGTTCATTTCTGGACTTCGGGATGAGCCCAGCCCTTGTTCGCGCAGCTTCGCGTGATTACAAGGATGCAGGATGGTTCTACGGCACCCATCTTGGAATCAAGCTCACTATCGCTTTGCTGGCGTATGGCGGCCTTGCTCTCTTTGGAAGCATTGCCAACTACCATCCGCAGACTTACACTCTAATATTGATTCTTGGCTTTGCGAGTATAGCAAGAAGCTTTCACAGCAGTTTTTCCGCAATTATGGAAGCTCGCCTGCGCATGGTCATGGTGAGCATATTCACTTCACTAATTCCTGTAACCTGGTTCGCAGCCGTGCTTTTCCTTCGCGCAAGAGGTGAAGGGGTGGTCTCCTTTGGCAAGGCGAACGCTGCAGTCTTTATCGGCTACGGGCTGGTATGGTTCAGCGTTACACTCTTCCTTGTGAAACCGAAACTTCACTTGAAAAAAGCGCCGGAAGTTCTCAGAAAGTCTGCCTTCTTTGGCTTGATCTTTGTCTTTTTCTTCATATACATGCAGACAGGAGTTGTTATCCTGTCTATATTAAAAGGTGAAACTCCGGCAGGCATCTTTGCCGCAGCTTTTAAGATAGTTATGCTTGCATTGGCACCTCTTTTACTTGTCTCCAAGGCTATTTTGCCCATTATGTACAAATACGGCAAGAGTAACCGCGAAAAGCTTGCCCGTCTTTATTCCTTAGTAAGCAGGATTCTAATTACTGCCGGAGGAGGCCTTTTTCTTGTATTATTCCTCTTTTCATCCCCGATAGTACACCTTATCTACGGCGCGAAAATGGCCCAAGCCTCGCCGGTTCTGGCAGTACTATCTCTTTTCGTGTTAGTCAGGTTTTTGACAGATTTCAACGGCAGCACCCTTCTTTCATTAGACAGGGTAAAGGCCTATTCCTTTATGCGAAGCAAGGCCCTGCTGGCAAATATTGCAGCATGCTTCTTGGCCATACCTTTCTTTGGTGCTGGTGGAGCTGCTGTAGCACTCGTTGCCAGTGATCTTATTCTGGCATACCAAACTTACCATGCTCTCGCGAAGGAAGGGATAATTAAGGATCCAATTTTTAAGATAGCATTGCGAGCATTGCCTTTGGCTTTGTCGACATGCTGCGCCTGGTTACTGAAACAGGTTATTGCGTGGTATTTTGCTGCCCCGACCGGTATCGTGATATTGGTTGCGTTTAGCTTTGCTGTACGTATTATAGGGAAAAAGGATATACATGAGTTCAAGAAAGTGTTTTCTACTCAAGAAACACTGCAAACGTGATGTTAAGCTATGAGGTGTTCTTCAATGACAAAGACAATGCGAAGAGCGATAAAAAGATTATTAGGTCAGCGATTAATCTCTTTCTGTCGCGATTATTATTCTCTTCTAAGGTTGTTATTCCAAGAGTTCTTTTGTCTGACTGCAATGATTCGCTATAAACGGCGCTATATTAATAACCCGGAGGTACTCTTGGCCGGGCTGCGCACGAGTGCTCATATTCTTGATAAAGGTCTGCAAATAGACAACTGGGAAGCCAGCCATGGTCAGGCTCAATATGAAAGATTGTGCAGATATATTGAGGGGTTGAAGGGTTCATCGCTCATCATGGATCCTTCTTTTCGTTGGGGACTGGACAAGAAGTCTGAGTACGAGCAGGCGCAGAAAGCTACGCCGGACAGCCGTTCCTCTTTCGTAGCCGCTCGATCAGAGATTACCGAAGACGAACTTCTTCAGCTAGTTAGATGTAGACGCAGTGTAAGGATATTTGAAGAAAGACTAATTGATCCCAGTCTATTGATAAGACTGGCGGATGTAGTCAGTTGGTCGCCAACAAGCTGCAATCGCCAATCTGCGAAACTGTTTATAACTCAAAATCCCGAAAAGGTTCATAAGTGTCTGGATCAGTGTGGCGGTGCTACATGTATCGGAGAGACAATACCTTGTTTCATTGCGATTTGTGCAGATACACGCTTTTATATGATTAATGACCGCAATTTACCTTTTATTGATGTCTCGCTTGGTGTGCAGAACATGTTATTGATGGCTCATTTGCATGGCATCGAAGGGACTATTTTGGGATGGGTTCATCCGATGCTGTCAAAAAAAGAAGCTGTTCTTCGAAAGACGCTGGGTATTCCGAAATACTATGCTATTGTGCTGAATCTCATGCTCGGATACCCGAAATATTCGGCACCTGTTCCAGAGCGGAAGAGTAAAAATCTTGCATATACTCTGGTGGAATGAACTGGCCTACAGTTTACGAAAGGAGTTCGCTTGAAATTTCTATTGCTTGGTGCAAATATTGGGATAAATTATGGTTGTGATGCAATAGTGTTGGGAACAGAACAAATTATAAATCGATGTTTCCCTGATAGTGAGGTGTTTATTTCCAACTGGTCATGGCGAGCGAGAAAACCCAGCGATATATTAGGGAACAATAGTAAGATAATTGTAAAAAATGTTTGGAAGAATGTATTGTATCTTTCTGCTCGTATTTGCGAAAAGGCGGGATTATTAAAATCGAAAGAGGTAAGATTACCTAAGCGTCTTATTAAAGAATTAGATTGTATTCTTTCAATTGGTGGTGATTTGTACACAGTTTATGGGCCGTTTCCATATGCAATAATAGAGCCTGGTAATAAGATAATTCGATCAGGTAAACCCTATATTATTTGGTGTGCATCTATAGGTCCTTTAGAGAAGACTGGAAAACGACTTGATGAAGTAGTTAAGCACCTAAAGTCTTGCAAGGCTATCATTGTTCGCGAACATGATTCCTATTATTACATGAGGGAAACACTTGGGTTGAAAGACAATGTTTATTTAGCAGCAGATCCAGCGTTTTTAGTGGAACCTGAACCATCTGATTTCCCATTCCTAAAAAAACAAAGAGCAGATAAACTTCTTGCAATAAACTTCACTCTTGATAGTATGCGATACGTTTACGGAAACATGCAGGTGGAGAAATTTCAGGCCGAACTTGTTTTTTATGTTCAACAAATATTAGATAGTATTCCTATAATGGTATTATTTGTCCCTCATGTAAAGACTGACAACAAGTTTCTACGTCCTATTTTTGAGAAAGTAAGTAAGCACTATCCAGAAAGAATAGGAATTCTTCCTGATAATATTGGAGCTGCGAAGACCAAGTGGGTGGTGTCCCAGGCGAACGCATTACTAACAATGCGATTCCATTGTGCATTAGCTGGCTTTTCGACAAATACTCCCACAATGATTCTGACTTCAGCGCCCAAGGGGGGGAAAATCTGTAAGGAAATGTACGGGCATTTGGAATACAGTCTAAATATCGGGGATATGAATGTAAGTATCTTGGTCTCTAAGCTTAAGAATCTTCTTGATAATGAGGATGTGATCAGGAAACAGCTTAAACCGGTATGCGAGGAAATGAAAAGGCGTGCTCTCGGCGCTGGAGATATTCTATCGAAGGTTCTATGAATAAACCTTACCTCATTCCCAAGACAGTAATCAAATATGTTTCTGACTTGCCGGCCCGTGCCAGAAATGTTACTGTTGCTACGGACCAACTCCATTACGATTTGCTGCCTTGCAGGATAGCGATCAAAGAACCTTAGATGTAGAAAGGCCTTGATGTAAAGTTCGAATATTCTTGACTCTACTTGTAAATCCCTTTTGGCAAGTTATACGAAGCAGTTCCTTAATGACGGTGATGAGTCCAGACAAATGACAGAATTATGGAAACAACGATTTCAGAATTGGGTGGAAATAGCACCGGAAAAACGTTCTACCGGTGACATTAAAGACGAGCAGTATTTTCAATCTGTCGCTACGAATGTTGCGCGATTCCTGCAATTAGAGAAAAACGACTTTCTCCTTGATATAGGCGCTGACAGCGGGCTTGTTACAAGATACGTAGCCAAAAGGGTAAGTAGAGTTGTCGCCGTGGATTTCGTCTATGGACAAGTCCGGGATTTTAAGAACGACAGAAACCCGGGAAATGCTGATTTCGTGGTAGCTGACGCTACACAGATCCCATTTTTTTCTAATACTTTCGAAAAGGTGTGCTTATATAATATCCTTCATGTTATACCGACAAAGGAACTCGGACTCGATGCTATAAAAAATTGTATACGGGTGTGTAAACTGGGCGGTTTTGTTCTTGTAGGCGACTTTGCGGATGCAGATAAACGAAGATTCATGTGGCAATCCATATACTCTTCCAGTTCCAAGCTCAGGAAATGGAGGCTACTTATCGGCAGGTTGTTGCCGAGATGGTTAAAAAGGCTTATGAAGGGAGGAGGCTACCAAGCGGCCGGGGATGCGTTCGTCTGGCATAGTGGAAGAGAGCTCAAGGAGTTTTTCGAGATGAAGGGATATCAAGTTGAGCTGAAAAATCAACTTAAAAACTTGTCTGGAAGTATGTACCGCTCTAATCTTATTATCAGGAAATCAGGTGGATAAAAAAGTTATTACTGCAAACCAACTTTATAACAGAGAAATGCCTGTCGGTATAGATGTCGATACTATAATAGAAATAGTTCCCGACAAGCTCCTTGAGTTACTTGCAGACAAAAGCGCAAGATTCTCGCGATTCGAAGTGCCGGGCGGTCGGAATGCCTGGGAAATTGTCAGCCGTACTCAAAGACAAACGCTGGTGCACAAGGCAGTTCACTGTATAAAACAATACTTCTTCTCGCGCGGTCTGCCATATGCCCATCTCTGGTACTTGCCACGTGGTGTTGAGAGCGTGTTTTGCTTTCGAGTTGACTGCGACGGCTTTACAGAAGAAAGCTCTATCAAAACACTTGAATTGGCGCACCAATATAATATTACCATGACCTGGTATATCGATGTGGGTCGGTGGAAAAAACATCTCGATTTTGTCACGCGCCTCAAAAACGAAGGCCAGGATGTACAGCTTCACTGCTATAGTCATCGCCAATTCAGGAAAAAGAAAGTGATTCTGGAAGATATCCGCAAGGCAATGGCAGAGTTAAAAAAAGTTGGCGTGCACCCTAATGGTTATGCAGCTCCTTTTGGGACATGGAGCGAAGAGTTATCAGAAGTGCTTGAAGAACTCGGTTTTTCTTATTCTTCCGAGTTCTCGCTGGCATACGATGAGTACCCCTTTTATCCAGCAGTAAAAAAAAAACCATCAAAAGTTCTTCAGATTCCGATACATCCCATCTGCGTTGGAATACTGATTGAGGCTGGATTTCGGCCGGATGAAATGTCCAGCTATTTTCTCACAACGGCACAAAGACTTCGATTAGCAAGATTACCTATTATAATCTATGGACATCCTGTCAGCCGGTTAGAGAAATACCCCCAGGTGCTGGGAAGTCTTTTGGAATGGGCGAATTCATCTGATGGTATTTGGGTTTCCAGTATTGGCGAATTTGTATCATGGTGGAGGTTTCGTGCGCATTGTTCGGTAAAAGGGTTTGTCACATCAGAATCTATGCATATCGAGACATCAAAAGAAGACGCTAGAGTCATAGTTCGCGTCGAGGACAAAGATGGCAACGAATCGTTCGTGGATTTAAAATCTGGAGAAAACCGACTCAGAGAATTGATGTGGCAGAAAGTATCCAACAAGATAAATACACAGTTGGTGAGTAGTCCCCTTATGTCAAGAACAATGCTAAGGGGCAAAGCAATTATAGGGAAACTCAAACAAAGGCTCTTGAAATGCTTTAAAGGAGAAGTATGAATAGGATAACTTCTCAACTTCTGAGAAGTCACCAGGAAATTCGTTTCCTTCAGAAAGAATGGGATAGGCTTTTGGTCTCTTCCGAGCATGCCTCCCCGTTTTTGAGTTTTGAATGGCTGGATGCCTGGTATAGAAGCATTGGTCACAAGCAGTGTAGCCTCCTGTTTTTAGCGGCTTTCTCAAACCAACGTCTTGTAGGACTTGTTCCTTTTGTTATCTATAGAAAAAGATTTGGCCCATTCCGATGGCGGACATTGGGGTTTGCAGGTCAGGATTATTCCTACCATCTTGGACTGGTAGTTGAGAAGAACTTTTCCGAGGCATTGGCCATAGCGACCGCCAAGTTCATGTTTAAGGCTCACTCAAAGTATGATTATGTAGAACTTGCTCACTGTTTTAGCAATCCTGTCTTCGAAAAAATTCTTGCAAAAGGATGTCGTGATAGGCAGTGGCACTTTACAAAGGATATGTGGGATTCATGTAAAGTCTTCATCGGAACTGGTGGTTTTGATGACTATCTATCAAATTTCAAGGGTAAGACAAGACAGAAATACCATAGATATCTGCGGGCATTAGAAGAAGAATGCCGAATAGAAACTGATACTTTAACGAGAATCAGTGATTTCAACAGATATTGGGACAAATTCTTGGAACTGCATTTGGATGCTATAGATCGGAAATCTGCCAAAAGTCTTCTGGAGCAGCCGTCATTTCAGCGTTTCTATTGGGAATGCCTAAGAATCGCTGTACAACGAGGAACACTCAGGATAATTGCATTTCACAAAGGGTTAGATCTTATAGCGCTTATGTTTGGTGTTAGGCATGGAAAACGGATATACTATTTTAACCTTGGATATAGAGAATACTCTCATTACAGTTTCGGCAAGATGCTACTATTAGTCGGGATACGAAGCGCACTTTCGGAAGGCGTTCATTACGTAGACTATCTTGGAGGAGGCGCTGCATATAAAAATTCACTTTTTCTTTCTGATGAAGATGGGGCAAGGATAAGGATAAAGAAGAGCAAAGGCATATCATTTCTGGATATGGAGAATATCGCAAGAAGGTCAAAACAGTACTTGGCAAATAGATTCTTTTGTAAATAATTCATGGTAAGAATAAATTTCTCTATAAGAAAGCAAGATTAAAGTGGGCTATGAATCCCAGAGAAAAGTAATATATCTTTTAGTTTATCGCTTCTTTGACTTTGAGGGTAAGGGGATCACTTTCGGTGGACTCCAGAACTACACAAAGACTCTCGTTCAACTGTTTGAATCTAAAGGGTACCGTTGCACTATTCTACAGAAAGCGTTATTCCCCTTCGAGGTGCCATTTGGTATATTTTCTAAGGTTGTAGGGGTTAAGGGATCGTCTCGAGCTTGGGATAACCAAATTTTCAATATACGCGCACACAAGAAGATTCCCAATGGCGCACCTGTTGTATACGTTAGTATGGAGCTTGCCTTTCCTAAAACCAGACATCTATCTGTTGGAATCCATCATGGTATATATTGGGATGGTGAATACGGCAGGCTTAAGCTGTATTATATCAGATACCTCATGAAACGAGTGATTGCTCGCGTGGGGTATACTGTTAGTGTTGACACCAATGTGATAAACTGGTGCAGATCCACCTGGCCATGGAAAGACCTGTCGAAAAACATTACTTATGTGCCTAACTTTGTGGACCCGGTGCTCTATGATGCTGAAACGAAGCCCATATTTCCCCAGCCTCGTTCAGGACAACATAGTATCCTCTTTCCCCGTCGTGCGGAATGGAGGCGCGGGATCCAGCTCTTTGTCGAAGCGGCCCAAATGCTGCGTGAAAGCGGAATTGACGCTGTCTACTATTACGCGGTTGGCAGCGGTTATAAGATTGCTGAGCTACAAAAAGAAATTGAAACAAAAGGGCTGGCCGAGGTGTCTTTCGTAAAAACTCTCAGTTATGAACAAATGCCTGCTGCGTACAAACAGGCTGACATAGTTATTATTCCTACCATCTGTGGAGAGGGAACCTCTCTTTCGTGTATCGAGGCAATGTTTTGCTCTAGGCCTGTAGTGGTAACGAATGTGGGGGGGCTGGGCAACCTTGTTATTCCGAACTATAATGGTATGATGGTAAGTCCTAACGCGGTTGAGCTTTCTGAAGCTGTGCGCTTTCTATGTATGAATAGGCACGTTGCAAAGCGCTTGGGAGCTAACGCAAGAGAAGTTGCCGAATCGGCACTCACGAAAAGCATTTGGGGCAAGAAGATTTGGACGATATTGAAACGAGAGCTTTGTCTGTAGAGCAGCACCAACCTTTGTTGCTGCCAGTAGCAAGTGCATTCGCTATAGTTGCCTGTGCGATTGCTGCTCTGTTGATGTGCTCAGTCCTTGGATTCCCGCTATCTGTCATGGCTGCAATCGCACTATGGGCATGTTTGGCACTTCTCTTTCTTTGGAAAGCTGAAATCGTACTACCGATGTTCATCTGTGGTCAGGCAGTTATCCACCATCTTTTCTCAGGCTTCGGAGGTCTCGCTCGAAGCCGATTGACCGATTCAAACCTAACAATCAGCATGCTTCTGGTGGCACCTTTGATAGCCCTTCTTTCTTTCCAAAGCATTCGAAAACGACCTGAATGGATCAGAGTTCCACTTCAGTACACACTCGCGATAATACCCTTGTCTGTAGTAGTTCTTGTAGGTTTGACCTACACGATTGCTCCCAACTACGGATCAAGAAAGGTAGTCGGTCTTTTCGTCTATGGCCTGAGTGTATCATATGCTGTGTTGTTTTTTGTAAATACGGAAAATCGTTTCAAGTTATTCCTTTGGGTGATAGTATTCTTAAGCGCGTTTCAAGCCGTCGGGCTTTCGCTGGTAACGTATATTCAGAGTGGGGGGATATTCGAAGGTATTGGCGGGATCAAAGCGACAAGTAAGACCCTGTTTGAAGGTTTTGTCATTGCGGGACATCAGGATATGGGAAGACGCTTCATGGTTGGGGTTCTCGGTGCGGTAGGTCTTGCTATTTTGTCTAAGTCTCGGATATCCAAAATAGTATTGCTGCTTGTCTGCCTCTTGTTGTCTTCGTGGATAATATTTAGCATGGCTCGCGGCCCGGTACTTTGCACAATTGCTACCGGGCTTATATTTATGGTACTTCTTATCGTTGGAAATAAAGGAAAAGCTGTTTGGTATGTCACGATCGCGCTTGTGGGTCTATCTCTCGGTCTTGCAGTAGCTGAGCAAGACGTTGTCGGCAGGTTGATAGGCAAAGACAAGTTTGCACGTAGAAGTACACAACTTCACTTGGATGTCTATCAAAAAGCTTTGGTTGTTTTCGCATCTTCCCCTGTCACAGGTGTGGGTACAGGCGGTTTCGCAAGGAAGGCCTTCGGCGTGGACCAGCAAATCTATCCTCACAACATCGAGCTTGAAATTCTTGCAGAGCATGGGATCATTGGCTTCGGCGCCTTTATGCTCTTTCTCATTTTAACAGTCCGACGTGGACTGACTGCCGTCATGCAGGCTCCCCAAAAATCATCGCGCATCTTGGCTATATGGGCTTTTTCTTGGTTTGCCGGGAATCTTATGTTTGCACAATTCTCCGGCGATTTGATCCGGAATGACCAGCTTTGGATATCCTCAGCAGCTATCTTTTGCTCAGCAGGTTTCGCGGAGTTGAGGCGTATGAACATTGCCATGGAAAGTAGCGGCAATTCGAGCGAATGGGTAACTGTATGAAGAAAATAAAGATTATGTATATAAATCTCACTTCAGAACTCGGCGGCTCGGATGTCAGTCTATTTGCATTGATAAGCGCTCTCGACAAGAACAAATTTGACCCCGTTGTAGTTTTGCCTCACAGAGGTCCATTCGACGATAAATACTCCCAAATCGCAATCCCAGTGTATCATATACCAATGTCTAAGCTGGCAAGAACGTTTAACCCTTTGCCACATCTCAAGTTTGTGCTGTGGTTCGTGCCTTCTATCCTTGCCATAGCTGTTCTGATAATACGCCTACGTGTTCAGCTGGTGCACATTAATTCCATGTTAAACTTGTGCCCAGCTTTTTCGGCAAGACTTACAGGCAGGCCCTTGATCTGGCATATACGCGAACTACATACAGAACCAATGTTCGTAGCAAACATCCTGCGGGGAATAGTACTTTTGCTCGCTCATAAGGTAATTGTGATTTCCAAGGCTGTTAAGTCACAATTCCCGAGGAGCCGTCGGATCCACTTGATATACAATCCCATCAACATAGAAATTTTTAGGCCAAGCCGCTCGACAAACGTCCAAAGAAATGGGATTATAGTAGGTAGCATTGGACGAATAACTGAATTGAAGCAATACGAGATCCTCCTACAGGCAATACCGATTGTTTTACAACAAATTCCAGATATCCGAGTGTGGATAGTTGGCTGGGCACCTCCCAGGCACGAGAAATATCTTGACTATCTCAAGAATCTTGCGGAAAGGTTGAGTATCGGTGACAAGACTGTCTTCTGGGGGGCGAGGCAAGATATACCTTATCTCCTGCAACAGTTCGATGTATATGTTCATACATCCAATCATAGGGAGGCATTTGGCAGAACAGTGGCCGAAGCCATGGCTGCTGGGAAACCTGTTGTTGCAACTGCTGCGGGAGGGGTACGCGAAATAGTGCAAGATAGCGTCACGGGGTTCCTAATTCCACCCAGAAATCCCAAGATACTTGGATGTTATCTGCTAAGACTACTGCAGGATAAAGAACTTGCGGCAAAGATGGGTTATGCAGGCAAGAAGCGAGTCTCCGAACTTTTCAATGTTGAGAAGCACGTCAACATGATTTGTCTACTCTATCTTCGTATCTTGAAGAATGACAGATTCCTGAATTATACATGGACGACACATGGATGTTTCAATCGTAATAGTGAGCTACAATAACGGATATGACCTCCTATGGTGCTTGCGGTCCATCATAGAGCAGACTAAGTGCATTAACCATGAGATAATTATTATAGACAATGCATCTAAAGATGATTCAATACTGCAAGCACGTCACGAGTTTCCAAATGTTATTGTCGTTCAGAATAGGAAGAATCTGGGTTTCGCAAAAGCTTGCAATCAAGGATGGCGAATGTCAACTGGCAGATATGTCTATTTTCTGAATCCAGATGCAAGGCTAACCAATAACGTCTGTCTTATTGCAAGTCAATTTCTTGACTCGAGATTGGATATTGGAATCATAGGTACTAAGACTCTGAACTTAGATGATAGCATTCAACCCTCACGGCGATCATTTCCTAATTTGATGACCAGTGTGACCAACAGATGTTCAATCTTGTCCAAGTTTTGGCCAAATAATGTTTTCACGCGTAAATATCTTCGCCTGGATTCAGACCATACTGCTCCCATTGAAGTTGACTGGGTTACAGGTTCGTCAATGTTTGCTCGCCGAAGCACGTTAGATTGTATTGGAGGGTTCGACGAAGACTACTTTCTTTATTGTGAAGACGTTGATATATGTCGTAGAGTTGCCAACATGGGGTGGAAGATATGGTATCTGCCATACGCGGCTGTTTACCACCGAAGAGGTGGTAGTGCCAATAGCGTAAAGGAGAGATCTTCAGCAGCAAGGCATCGTGGTATGTGGATTTACTATAAAAAGCACTTTCGAAGAAACGTGCTTCTTGATATATTCGTTTTTTGGGGTATTCTGATTAGACGATTATCAAGATATCTGTGCTAATATGCTTATAGGCACATGAGACCTGGAAGAAAAAAACTTAAACATGGTAGCAAACATGAGACTGACTGACCGGAGTTAGCCTTGAAAACTATTGAAGTGGTTATGGGAACAAGACCGGAAGCGATAAAGCTCGCCTCTTTATGTAAAATACTCGCTTCTCGCAAGGATGAGATTGCTTTTAAGGTTATTTCTACTGCCCAACATCGTAAAATGCTTGACGATGTGCTTCGGATATTTAATATTCACCCAAATCATAATCTTATGATAATGAAGGAGAACCAGAGTCTTTTCGATATCTCCGTCAACGCTTTGGACAGACTCAAGAAAGTATTTGAGCACGACAATCCAGACATTGTGGTAGTCCAAGGCGACACAACGACGGCATTTGTAGCCTCTCTCGCCGCTTTCTATCAGAGGAGAGAGATCGCTCATGTGGAGGCGGGGCTTCGGACCTATTTGAAATTCGCCCCTTACCCTGAAGAGATCAACAGGCACTTGATCTCTGTGTTGGCAGATTACCACTTTGCTCCTACTGAAAGAGCTAAGATAAATCTCCTACAGGAAGCTGTACCGCCAGAAAAGATTCACGTTGTTGGTAACACTGTAATAGATGCATTATTCGATACAGTCAAGACAATCCGTGAAAACAGTGTTTTGAGGGAGAGGCTCAAAGGCCAATTGCCATATCCTGCCGAGGGTAGACGCCTTGTCCTTGTAACTGCTCACCGGCGTGAGAGTTTTGGTAAAGGTCTGCGGTCAATCTGCGAGGCTATACTTACGTTAGTGAAACGGAATCCGGATATTGAGATTGTTTACCCCGTGCACTTGAATCCTGTGGTCAAAGAGACCGTCGATAGCATTTTGTCAGGCATAGATCGTATACATCTATTAGAACCCCTCGACTATCTTTCCTTTGTCTGGCTCATGAAACGCTCTTCGTTAATCCTTACAGATTCAGGTGGAATACAGGAAGAAGCTCCTTCACTGGGGAAAATAGTGCTTGTAATGAGAGAGGCAACCGAGAGACCGGAGGCCATTGATGCCGGTTGTGCGCGCTTGGTTGGGGTCGAATTTGATAAGATAATAAAAGAGGTGGAAATAGCTCTCAAAGAAGAATCTAAAGAAAAAATACCTTCTTCCAGCCGAAATCTTTTTGGAGATGGACATTCGGCGGAGAGAATAGCAGATGTTCTCATCGATTCGCAATCAAGTTCGAAATAATCGAGATTTGATGGCATGCTTCTGTTTACTTGAAGGACTCTGACAACAAGGAAACGATTAGCTTGCGCCATGCCCGAAAAGAACAACGGGTAGTGTGCGTAGCATAATCAAGAAATCCAAGTACAATGACCAGTTATCAATATATTTCAAATCAAGCTTCATCCATTCATCGAAATCTACGTTATTTCTACCACTTACCTGCCACAAGCAGGTGATTCCTGGACGCATACTAAGGCGGCGTTGCTGCCAGCGCTCATATTTTTCGACTTCTTGAGGTATTGGCGGACGTGGGCCTACTATGCTCATATCACCTTTTAGCACGTTCCAGAGTTGTGGCATTTCGTCAATGCTGAGTTTGCGCAAAACACGTCCTATCTTGGTTATGCGCGGGTCATTCTTAATCTTGAATACAGGACCACTCATCTCATTAAGATGCTCAACCTCTTTTAGCCTCTTTTCCGCATTCGCATACATGGTGCGGAACTTGTACAGGATAAACTTACGCTTGTTCTGCCCCATCCTTGTCTGTTTGAAGAAGACTGGCCCTTTTGATCCCGTGCGTATGAGAATAGTACTAAGAATAAAGATAGGTAAAAACAAAAGCAGTCCAGTTGCGGCAATAACCACATCGATAAGACGCTTGGCCAGCAGTTCAATACTATTCTGAGGAATTCTTGTAAAAGTTAACATTGGGATTCCTGCAAACTGCTCGATTCCGCTTTTGGAGGACAAATCGTCAAAGAAATTGGC
>Ga0272442_10000075_pt1 | contig 149262 bp, 131 predicted proteins | sample SSMForm2O_FD_200262 | JGI IMG/M metagenome (GOLD analysis project Ga0272442, IMG submission 200262) | Marine sediment archaeal communities from Little Sippewissett salt marsh, Falmouth, MA, United States - SSM-Form-2O | ecosystem: Environmental > Aquatic > Marine > Wetlands > Sediment ... | reverse complement strand
GACACAATATCCCCGTGCCGGTAACGGCGGAAAAGCCGTACAGCAGCGACCGCAATCTGTTTCACATCAGCTTTGAAGGCGGTATCCTCGAGGACCCCTGGAATGAACCACGGGAAGACATGTTTGTCATGAGCGTCTCCCCGGAGAAGGCCCCCGACAGGCCCACCTATGTGGAGATAGAGTTCACAAACGGCGATCCTGTTGCAGTAGACGGCGAGCAGCTCAGCCCCGCGCAGCTTCTGGCCCGTCTTAACCGCCTGGGCGGAGAAAACGGTATCGGCAGGATTGATGTTGTTGAGAACAGGTATGTCGGGATGAAGTCCCGGGGTGTCTATGAAACACCGGGCGGAACCATCCTTCATAGTGCACACCGGGCAATTGAGTCCCTCACCCTTGACCGTGAGGTCCAGCATTTCAAGGATTCCCTGATGCCCAAGTATGCGGAGCTTGTTTATTACGGGTACTGGTTCGCCCCCGAGCGGGAAATTTTACAGAAAGCAATCGACGAGACGCAGCAGCACGTTACCGGTACGGCGCGGATCAAGCTGTACAAGGGGAGCTGCAGTGTGGTCGGCCGAAAATCACCCAACAGTCTTTACCGGGAGGATCTTGCCACCTTTGAAGAAGATGAAGTATACCGGCAGGCTGATGCCGACGGATTTATACGGCTGAACGCGCTGCGTCTTCGGGTTAATTCTCTATGCCGGAAGGAGCGTAATGGGAGCTAAAAAACCCTGGTCAGGGCGGTTTTCCGGAAAGACCGACACACTGGTAGAGGCGTTCACCGCCTCGGTTTCCTTTGATCACATCCTGTACCCGTATGATATCATGGGCAGCATAGCCCACTGCAGGATGCTGGCAAAGCAGCACATTATTACAAAAAAAGATGCCGGCATTATTATCAGGGCACTCAGGGAAATAGACAAAGAAATTCAGCGCGGTGAGGTGGCGCTCAGTCCGGAATGCGAAGATATTCACATGCTTATAGAGTCACGGCTTATCGAGAAAACAGGGCCGGTGGGCGGAAAGCTGCACACTGCCCGCAGCAGAAACGACCAGGTCGCGCTGGATGTGAGCCTCTATCTCAGGGACACCATACACAACGCGGTGCACCTTCTCGGTGGGCTCCAGGAGGCCCTGCTCACCATGGCCGAAAAGCATATAGATGTTTTTCTTCCTGGCTTCACGCACCTGCAGCACGCGCAACCGGTGCTTTTGTCTCATCACCTCATGGCATATTTTGAGATGTTTTCACGTGACCGTGAACGGCTGGAGTCATGTTACAGCAGGGCTGACAGAATGCCCCTTGGCTCCGGGGCCCTGGCGGGCACCCCGCATCCCATCGACCGGCAATACGTGGCAGAGCTGCTGGGATATCCTGCCGTTACAAACAACAGCATGGACGCCGTAAGCGACCGGGACACACTGATAGAGTTTTGCAGCTGTTCGGCCATGCTTATGATGCATCTCAGCCGCTTTTGCGAGGAGCTCATTATGTGGTCGTCTCCTGAATTTCAGTTTATTGAAATTTCCGATGCCTTTTGTACCGGCAGCAGCATCATGCCCCAGAAAAAGAATCCCGATGTGCCTGAGCTGATCCGGGGCAAAACGGGCAGAGTATACGGCAACCTTACCGCACTGCTTACGCTCATGAAATCTTTGCCCCTGGCATACAACCGCGATCTGCAGGAAGACAAGGAGGCGCTCTTTGACACGGCCGACACGGTTCAGCAGTGCCTTGCCGTCTTTTCCCGCATGCTCGGGGAAATAACGGTCAACAGAGAAAAAATGGCACGGGCGGCCGGGGCAGGGTTTCTTACCGCCACCGACCTGGCAGACTATCTGGTAGGCAAGCGCATACCGTTCAGGCAGGCCCACGAAATTGTGGGCCGCATTGTTTCCCTGTGTGAGCGTGAACAAAAGCAGCTCCAGGACCTTGCCCTGGACGATTTGCGGGGCTTCAGTGATGCTTTTGAAGATGACGCGCTGGCGTGCCTTGATATATCCTCGTCAATAGACACCCGGACATGTGCGGGCGCAACGGGAACGCGTGCGGTACAACGTGCCCTCAGGAAAGCACGAAAGGACTTAGAGAAAAAGATGCTTCATGGCCGGAAGGGAAAAAAGAGGTCTGAACGATAACGTATTGTTAAAGGGTAATGCTCAGATGGAAGCAAAAACCATGTACAAACCCAACATCGCGGCGTTTGCCGGCACATTCATAGCGTGTATGCTCGGCGTGTGTGCCCTTTTGCTGTGCTCATGCGGTAAAAAGGCCGATCCGTTCATACCGATGCAGGCGGCGCCAAAGGATGCTAAATCGGTTCGTGCAATAGCGCGACCTGAATCCGTGGTGGTTCTGTGGAAGGCCCCGAAAAGAAATACCAATGACACGCCGCTTCTTGATCTCAGCGGGTTTTTGCTGTTTCGTGCGGAGGATCCCTTTGAAAAGGCCTGCCCGGGCTGCCCCAAGGATTTCAGGCAGCTCTATGATTATGACTATACCGGCCCGCTGGGCAAAGAGCCCGCTCGTACATGGATGGTGTACTATGACCGTGACGTCCGGTATCAGACCCTCTATACCTATAAGATCCATTGCTATAATGAGAATGAGGTGATGAGTATCCCGTCCGAGGTCGTGCACATTTACTATGATGTTCCGCCCGAGCCTCCCGCAGCCATAACTGCTGAGCGCAAATACCGGCTCGTTCGCCTGGAGTGGAATAAGCCGCAGTGCTGCGAGGATGGTGCGGCGCTCGATGCAGTTGCCGGCTATACGGTTTACCGAACCACACGCCGGGGCGAATACGACCGCTTTCCGCTGAACGATGACCTGCTGCAAACGACCTTTTTTGAAGACATACCCGACAAGGAGGAGGAAGCTTACTTTTATACTGTGCGGACGGTTCGAAAAGTGCGTGATACCTTTATTGAGAGTGCTCCTTCTGAAGAAGTTGCGGTGCCGTATATGGATATCATTCCGCCCAGCATACCCCAGGGGCTTGCCGCAATTCCCCGCAAAGAGGGTATCCTTCTAAAATGGGTGCCGAAAATTGAAAAAGATTTTGCCGGCTTCAACCTCTACAGAAGAGAGACCGGGCAGGAGACATTTATTAAGCTGAACAAGAAACTCATAACCAAAAGTGCATGGATGGACTCAACAGCCCATATCGGTACAACATATATATATGCTGTTACGTCGGTTGATACGTCACTGAAAGGCAATGAAAGCGACCTTTCGGAAACGGTCACCGTGTTGTATATCCTTCAATAGCCGGCGTCGTGCCCTATTATTAATAATTCTTGAATGTATTCCCGGGAATTCCCCTGGGGAAAGAGACCAGCTATGACCGCATTTTACTATCAGGGAGATGATTTTTATTGTGAGGACGTTCCCGTCAGGGACATTGCCGCAGATGTGGGGACCCCGTTTTATCTTTACAGCAGGAGAGCCTTTGAGGAGAATTTTACCGTTTTTAACAGCGCGTTCAGTGCCGTAGAGCACCTGACCTGTTATTCGGTAAAGGCGAATTCTAATTTGTCCATTTTATCGATTTTCGCACGGCTGGGGGCGGGAGTTGACGTGGTTTCCGGCGGTGAGATTTTCAGGGCGCTGAAAGCCGGCATTTCACCCAGAAGGATTGTCTATTCCGGCGTCGGCAAGAGCGCGGCTGAAATTGAATATGCGCTGCGTGCCGACATACTCATGTTTAATGTTGAATCAGCCCAGGAGCTTGAACTCATTGACCGGATTGCCGGCACCATGGGAAAAAAAGCACGTATTGCACTGCGCATAAATCCTGATATTGATCCTAAAACCCACCCCTACATCTCAACAGGATTGAAAAAGAACAAATTCGGGGTTAGGATAGAAGCCGCTCAGCAGGAGTACGCCAAGGCGGCTTTGAAAGAAAACCTCGATGTTGTCGGCGTTGCATGCCATATCGGCTCACAGATTACCGAGGTGGGGCCTTTTGTCGATGCGCTCAGCCGGGTGCGGGCTTTTGTGCACAGCCTGACGGATGCCGGTATTGCAATAACGTATCTTGACCTCGGGGGCGGGCTCGGGATAACCTATGACGATGAATCCCCGCCGCATCCCACTGAATATGCCCGGGCACTTATCAATGAGATGGCGGGACTTTCCTGTACCCTGGTCCTTGAGCCGGGGCGCGTTATTGCCGGAAACGCGGGGATACTGGTTGCCCGGGTCCTGTATACAAAAAAAACAGAGGAAAAGAACTTTGTCATCGCGGATGTTGCCATGAACGACCTTGTCAGGCCAAGCCTGTATGACGCGTTTCACGGGATACAGCCGGTAAAGAAAAAAAAAGGCGCAGCGATTACCGCCGATATCGTAGGGCCTATCTGCGAGACCGGCGACTTCATGGTACGCGACAGGGAGATGCCCGACTTTGAACCAGGTGACTGCATCGCCGTTATGAGTGCCGGTGCATACGGTTTTACCATGTCATCAAACTACAACTCGCGCCCCCGGGTGCCCGAGGTTCTTGTTGACGGGCAAAGCTATTTCGTCACCAGAAAGCGCGAGTCATACGACGACCTCGTGCGCGGTGAAGAGATACCGGTGCAGCTTGTGAAAGCCGTTTGATCAGTTTAATTGCAGGGAAGTGTGTGATGAGCAAGATACCGTTTTGGAAAATGAGCGGAAGCGGAAATGATTTTATAATCATTGACAACAGGGACGGGAGCCTGGACAGGCTGAAGACCCCGTCGTTTATCAGAGCAGTGTGCCTGCGTAAACTGTCGGTGGGGGCCGACGGCCTTATATTTATAGAAGCCTCGGACAGCTGTGATTTTTCATGGTGCTTTTTCAATGCCGACGGCAGTGAAGCGGAAATGTGCGGAAACGGGGGCAGGTGCGCGGCACGCTTTGCGTATCTTAACGATATGGCCGGCAGTGCACTGTCCTTTGAGACCATTGCCGGGGTCATACGGGCGGAGATTAGCGGCTCCCATGTAAAAATACAGCTTTCCCGGCCCGGTGAGCTGCAAACAAACACCGCGCTGGACGTCGACGGCACGTCACTGACCATCCACACCCTAAATACGGGAGTCCCCCATGTTGTGTGCTTTGTGGACGACATTGAAGCCGTACCCGTTAAGGATCTGGGTGCAACAATACGGTTTCACCGGCGCTTTCAGCCGGCAGGAACGAACGTGAATTTTGTTTCGCCTGGTGTTGCGGGCGTGTTTTCAATACGGACATATGAACGGGGGGTGGAGGATGAAACCCTTGCCTGCGGGACCGGATGTGTTGCGGCCGCCCTGACGGCAATAGCGCTCGGAAAAGCCCAATCACCCGTTCGTATGCACACAAGGAGCGGGGAAGTCCTCGGGGTGCATACGAACGAGAAAGCACCGCCCTTCAGCTCCGTCTATCTTGAAGGAGGGGCAACGGTGGTATATGACGGTGAGCTTTGGGAAGAGTCATATAGCAGTGTTTGAGCAATTGAGGGGTTGAACAGTTGCCTCATTATAGATATAATCGCAGTAATTCAACCGGTAATAAGATCACTTGAATCCTTGGCTCCTGTAGCCGATGAGTGTAATAACAACCAAAACTGTTTCTATGTATGATCAGTGAACGTATTTCTTGTAAACAACAAAAGCAATAAAGCGTGAGAGGTGAGGTGATATGTTTAAAGGCTCAATGGTTGCATTAATAACGCCATTCAAGAACGACGAGGTTGACACAGAGGCCCTCGGCCGTCTTGTAGAATTTCACATTGAAAACGGTACCGATGTCATCTGTCCCTGCGGCACCACGGGTGAGTCCGCCACCCTGTCATTTGAGGAGCACCACCGGGTTGTGGAAGCGGTCATTACTGCCGCACAGGGCAGAGTACGGGTTATGGCGGGTACGGGTTCCAATAATACGGATGAGGCAATAAAGCTTACCGAACATGCAAAAAAGGCAGGGGCGGATGCGTGTTTGCTGATAACGCCGTATTACAACAGGCCGACCCAGGAAGGTCTGTTTCAGCACTTTAAAAAAATAGCCGATACGGTGGACATTCCCCTCGTGCTGTATAACGTGCCTTCACGGACCGGTGTGAACATGCTTGCCGAAACCGTTGCCCGTCTGGCTGAAATCGACACTATTGTGGGCATAAAGGAGGCGTCCGGCTCTTTGGCACAGGTCAGCGAGATCGTAAACCTGTGCGGCGAGGGCTTTGACGTTATTTCCGGTGATGATGTGAATACGCTTCCGCTTATGGCCGTGGGCGGCAAGGGCGTCATATCGGTGACGGCCAATATCGCGCCCAAACAGGTTGCCGAGATGGCACATGCAGGTATCGACGGACGGCTCGCGGATGCCCGGCGGATTCATCATTATCTGCTGCCCCTGCACAACGCGATGTTTCTCCAGACAAATCCCATTCCGGTGAAAACGGCCCTTGGTATGATGGGTAAAATAGACCCTGCAATGAGGCTCCCGCTGATCCCCATGCCCGCGGAGCTCAACGACCAATTAAAGAATATCTTGGTGAAATACAAGTTGATTGTTTAACGTTTTAATTTTTCACAGAAAGGAGTTTTTGTATGGAGATGAGAGGTAAACCAGGAGTATGTGCAATTGTTTTGCTGACCATTATCTGCTTTCTTGCTGCTGCCGCGACATGCCTGAGCGAGGAATCAAAATCGGACAAACTGCTGGCAACCGTCGGCGACAAGAAGATTACAGAATCAGACCTTTTTGAAAAAATATCGATGCTGCCCCCACAGTTTCGTGCCCGGTATCAGACCGAGGAAGCCAAGCAGAAGCTGCTTGAGCAGACCGTTAAATTCACCCTGCTTTCAAAGGAAGCACGCAAACTGGGCATTCACGAGAAGAAGGATGTCGCCCGAAAGATTGAGGAGATAACCAACAATATCATTATCCAGGAACTCACCAAGCAGGAAATTACCGACAAGATCACCGTAACAGACGCCGAGATGAAGGCCTATTACAAGAAGAACCAGAAAGAGTTCATTAAGCCGGAAAAGGTGAAGGCAAGCCTGATCATGTTTGCCGTCGGAAAAGATGATCCTCCCAACAAGAAAGATTCCCAGATGGCCAAGGCAACGGCAGCGCTGAAACGGCTCAAGGCCGGCGAGGGTTTCAAAGCGGTGGCAAAGGAGGTGTCCGAGGACAAGCGGACCAAGAAACGCGGCGGGAACACCGGTTTTTTCTCCCGCGGCAAACGAACTAAAATCTACGGCGACAAATTCGAGGACGCGGCCTTTTCCCTCAATAAGGGGCAGCTGAGCGGTGTTGTGAAAGGCGACAAGGGCCTGTTTATCATAAAGCTCGAGGACAAGAAGCCTGAGGTCAAGCAGAAGCTTGAAGAGGTGAAAAAGAGAATAGAGCGCATCATCAAGCAGAAAAAGCACAAAGAGCTTTATGACGCGTATCTGGAAAAGCTGAAAAAGAAGTACCCGGTTACAATGTATGACAAGGCAAAGAAATAGTGCCCTGCACCTTCGGGTACGATAAGGATATAAAAAAAGGCGGACATTTATCCGCCTTTTTTTGTGGGCTTTTGTAGGCTCTATTGTGGGCTTTGGGGTCGGGCCAAGCTATCTAGTTATATAAAATTTATTATCCCCAATGATCCAAAAATGTCAAGCATAACACTATTGCATTTTTTTAGGAAAAATAGTGCAGGTTTTTATTTGATTGTAAATGAATAATGTTGCCGGATAAAAAACACACGGAACGGTGCGCAGGTTTCAGGCCGGAAAGCTGGTAGAGAAACGGGAGAAAATATATCCCTAAAAAAGCAAGGGGGTCGTATCTTCATAGACAAGGCAATTGCCTTATAAAAACACGACCCCCATCCCCCCTGTCCCCAATATCATTTCAGTTTACACAGACGCTGTACAACATTGCTTTAGTTCAGGGTTGGGAACGCAGCGCCAATTTGTTCTTTACAAGATTGTTGCAACTATACTATTAAAGTATAGCATGGTCAAGTACGTATATATTGTGTATGCGGTACGGACCTGCACGATATATAAAGATTTTTACCCGCATTGAGGCACAACACTATTATATAGATTGGAAAAAAGTATGAGACGTATACCGCCCAGGGGTTCACTGATTGCCTGCTGCATTTTCGCGGCCTGTCTTTTTACCGTGTGTGCCGGTTTGCCGGTGTGCGCGTCCGAGGATAACGAATCTTCGTTTACGGCCGTGGCGGTTGCCGATAATGCCATGGTCGTATCCTGTCACGGGCTTGCCACCAAAGCCGGTATCGAAATTCTCAAGGCCGGGGGCACTGCCGTTGATGCTTTCATTGCCGTCACCCTGGTTGAATATGTCATGACTCCCGGCGCGTCAAGCATTTCAGGTCCCCTGGGACTCATGGTCTATGATGCACAAGCGGGGGAGACCCATTATCTCGATGCATTCTTCAACCAGGTCATATCGCCTGCTGGGCGCTGGGACCCGACCAACCAGGTTGCCGGTAAGAAAATACTGGTGCCGGGTGCGCCGGCGGGACTTTACGAGGCCTGGAAGAAATTCGGGAAGCTTGATTTTTCCTCCCTTGTTGCGCCTGCCGTAAAGATTGCAGCAGAAGGATTCCCGCTTTTTTATGAATACGACCTGATTCTTGCATCACGGGAGGAGTTGCTGGCGCAGTCGGACTACGGGCGGTCGACCTTTTTTAACGACGGAGAGATTTTCCAAGAAGGAGATGTCCTCGTGCAGCCCCGGTTAGCGGAAACACTGGCGGGGTACGCAGAACACGGTGCCGAATACATGTACACGGGGGCCTGGGGACAGTCATTTGTTGAAACGGTACGCGAACTGGGCGGTGATATCAGCATGCTTGATATGCTTTTATACTACCCCGTGTGGAAGGAACCGCTTACGATTGATTACCGTGGTTACGAGATACATGCATCCGCCCCGCCTGCGTACGGGGGGATCAAGACGCTGATGGCACTGAAAATTCTTGAGAATACCGACCCGACACAACTGGGGCACATGTCCGATTCTGCAGACGCCCTCGCGCTTATGTTCAGGGCGGCACGGGCCGTGGAATATGATTACCTGCTCTATTATGCAGCCAATCTGGATATCCCGCTGTTTACCGACTGGATCATCAGTGAAGGCCACGCACAGGAACTCTGGCAGAACCTGGACACCGGTAATGCTGCGCAGCCACCGAGTGCCGCCCGGGGGTCCCACAGCCATCATGTCATTGTCATTGACAGCCGGGGCAATATCGCGTCGGGCACCCATACCATTAACGCGTATCCCTGGGGAGACGGCGTGTTTGTGGGCGGCGTTGCTCTTAACAACGCTGCTCCCATAAATTTCTTTCCCATGTGGAACGGCCGGTTCATAAATCCCCTTTCAACCCACATTGTATTTCATGACGGGGAGCCCTACATTGCCGACGGAGTTTTCGGTGCATCCATGTACCCTGCCGACTTTCAGGTCATCAGCAACATTCTTGATTATGATATGGGCCTTGAAGAGGCCATGGAGAAGCCCAGATTAGGCATGCGTCAGGTTGATATAACCACCGGGATACTAAGCGACATGTACATGATTGACAGACGTTTCCCCGAAGAGATGATAACGGAGATGGAGGAGCACGGTATTTATTTTACCCGGGAAGGCTATATTGACACCGGCTGGTGCATGTTTACCGTTATTGATCCCGATGACGGCAGGATTTACGGCAGGCCCACCATATGGTACAGCAACGGCCTTGCGGAAGGGTATTAGCGGTGTGTAAAATAAATATCTATAAAAAAAGGCACATGAATTGAATTTCTTCATGTGCCTTAATGGGGGACAAAACCTTATATATAGGAGATATAAGGGATAGCTCACTATTATCTTAAAAATATTTTTTACACAATACGGTAAAGACCGTATTATTGTAAAAATAACACCTGATTTTTTTTGAGAATAGTTTTTGATAGCGCAGCAGCTATAGAAAAGCAGAACAAAAAGCTTTTAACAACCATCCGGCAAAGCCCCTCGGCGGCACCCGTGCCTGCGACGGACCCCGGCGTGGATACAACACGCATCACGGGAAAAATGGTAAAAGGCATGCGGAAAAAGCTCGGCATAACACAGAAGCAGTCGGCAAAACTGCTTGATGTCAGTTACCAGAGCATTGCTGTCTGGGAAAAAAAGAAAGGTCCAATCACGTTTCGCCGCCCTGAAACAAAAGCCGACATCCTTGATATTGTCAAGGCCAAAAAGACCGAAATCCGTGAAACTCTGGGGTCCTCTACGGCTCAACCCCGTGCCGGCATGAAGCGGGCAGAGGGGAAACAGCAACGGCACTATACCGTACAAGCGGCAATGATTAAACAGTTCAGAAAAATAATGGGTCTGTCCCAGGACGATTTTGCCAAACTTGCCGGTGTCACCAACCAGATGGTCTCTGTCTGGGAGCGTAAAAAAGGCATACTAAACTTCCGCGGCAATACCGGCGAACGCGTGTCCGCTGTTTTGAACATGGGTGCCGACACGGTAAAAAAAAGGCTGGCGGCGGAGAAGAAGAAACATTGATTCACTCCCGTGTTGATTGAAAAGGCTGTGCCCGGCACAATGTTTCCCGGTAAAAAAACAGCCTGCGCGACCTCAGAAAATAGTTATCCGGGTTTCGGTGCAGCCCCAGGATCCCGACCTCAATAAAGGGATAATCCCCTCCCCATGAGGCCGGACCTTTATTACATCAAAGGGGTTCCAGCGGCGGCGCTTTACGCCGCCCGCTGAAACCGGAACGTTCCCCGACAATTGTTTACTTTGGGACTTTGCTCAGTGGGATGCCCAGGGCCTTGGCCACCCCTTCGCCGTAGGCCGGGTCCGCTTTCATGCAGTTGCCGATGTGGCGAATTTTGATCATCTCCGGCGAATCGTCCATGGCCCGGGCGGTGTTGCCGAACAGGGCCTCCTGCTGCTCTTTGCTCATCAGGCGAAAGAGCCTGCCCGGCTGCGTGTAGTAATCGCTGTCATCCTCGCGGGCGTTCCAGTGGGCCGCGGCGCCGCTCAGTTCCAGAGGCGGCTCGGAGAAATCAGGCTGTTCCTGCCACTCACCATAGCTGTTGGGCTCATAGCCGAGGGTCGAGCCGTAGTTACCGTCCACCCGCATCTGGCCGTCGCGGTGATAGCTGTGGAAGGGGCACCGGGCCTTGTTCACCGGGATGAGGTGGTGGTTGACCCCTAGCCGGTAACGCTGGGTGTCGGCGTAGGAGAAAAGCCTTCCCTGGAGCATCTTGTCGGGCGAGAAGCCGATGCCCGGAACCACAGCGGCCGGATTAAAGGCCGCCTGCTCAACCTCGGCAAAGTAGTTTTCCGGGTTTTTGTTAAGCTCCATGACGCCCACCTCGATAAGGGGGTAATCCTTTTTGTACCAGACCTTGGTAAGGTCAAAAGGATTCTGGGGATGTTTGAGGGCCTGCTCCTCGGTCATGATCTGGACAAACATGGTCCAGCGCGGGAAATCCCCGTTCTCTATGGTGTAGTAGAGGTCGCGTTGATTGCTCTCACGGCATTTGCCGATCACCGCCTCGGCCTCCGCATCGGTGAGGTTTTTGATGCCCTGCTGGGTGCGGAAATGGAACTTGCACCAGTAGCGCTCGTTTTCGGCGTTGATGAAGCTGAAGGTGTGGCTGCCGAACCCGTGCATGTTGCGGTAGCTTGCCGGGATGCCCCGGTCGCTCATGACCACGGTCACCTGATGCAGGGCCTCGGGCAGGGATGTCCAGAAATCCCAGTTGTTTTTGGCGCTGCGCAGGTTGGTGCGGGGGTCGCGATGGACGACGTGGTTGAGGTCCGGAAATTTGAGCGGGTCGCGGAGAAAGAAGACGGGGGTGTTATTGCCCACCAGGTCCCAGTTTCCCTCCTCGGTGTAGAATTTAAGGGCAAAACCGCGGATGTCGCGTTCGGCGTCGGCGGCACCGCGTTCTCCGGCCACGGTGGAAAAGCGCGCGAACATCTCAGTCGTCTTGCCGATTTTGGAAAAGATCTTTGCGCGGGTGTATTTGGTGATGTCATGGGTAACAGTGAAGGTGCCGTAGGCACCGGAGCCCTTGGCGTGCATCCGCCGTTCAGGAATGACCTCCCGGTCGAAATGGGCCATTTTTTCCAGATACCAGACATCCTGCAGCAGCTGCGGGCCGCGCGGGCCTGCGGTCATGACGTTCTGGTTGTCCGGTACCGGAGCACCGGCGTTCGTGGTGAGTTTTTTGTCCTCTTTCATCATTGCCCTCCTTTTGTTTCTTGGTTGTTATAACTCGCTAATTATTCCAAGCATGTTTATTATTGCGAAATAAAAATTTAATACGGTGAGTTCTTTTCTTTAAGGATCGCTTTGCATGGCACACCAAACCTCGCAAAACCATCACCGGGGATTAACGGGAGTCACTTAATAAGTATATCTATAATATTGTAGGAATTACTAAATAGTATTAATTACTATTTGTCAAGAGAAAAAAAATTATTTTTTCTTTGTTCGGCAGGTTTCGCACAGGCCTTCCAAAACGACCTTTTTACCCTGAATGGTGTATTGCTTTTTCAGGCTTTCCGGAATACGCACGTTATCAAAGCTCTTGTGATAAATATCGGCAATATAACCGCACTGTACACAGCGGAAATGGTGGTGCGTCTGAAGGTTCGGATCAAAACGCTTAGGATCCCCGTGGCCCTCAACAATTTTGGTTATTCCGATTTCTGAAAAGGTGAGCAGGGTCCTGTTGACGGTGTCAAAGGAAAGGCTGGGGAATTTTTTCTTAATTTTTCTGTAAATGTTGTCCGCGGAAGGGTGGTCGGTGGCGTTGTTTAAGGCTTCAAAAACGGCAACGCGCTGGGGCGTCAGCTTGAGTTTATGCTGTGAACATTTCTCTCGAAAGAGCTGCAGCAATTCTGTCCCGTTTTTGTTATTCATATAAATAATTATATAAAAACAATTCTTAATTACAAGGAGAAATACCATAAAAACGACAGGGGACTGAGCAAGCAATTGTACACAGAGACGAAATCCTTATAAGCATGTATTGCTTTGAAAACCTTCGCCGTATATAATCATGTAGTATACCGCCTTGCCGCGATGCGGATCACGGGCCCGTCTTGAGCAGTATTCTGTCACCGCGCCGGGCACCGGTTATTTTTTGCGCGCTTTTGTTTTTAGCGGAAATTTCAAGACAGCCGCTGCTTCCCATGATAAAAAAGAGCACGTCGTCGCGCGCATCTATATAATTTGTCAGCAGTTCGGAAACCGAATGGCCGTTGACATCGGTGCGGATATCTCCGGTTTTCAACAGTTTTTCAATCATATCCATTCGTGCGTTTGTTATCAGGTTTCCGAAACGGTCGATATGTATGATTTCAGCTTCGAGTTCTTTTTCATTGATCATGTTCGGCGCGGGGAACTCCCTGATAACACACTCGGACACGGCATTGCCGAAGCAGGCGGGCGGTGTTCCCTTTGACAGGTGCGCGGCAACCGGGGCAAAGATGTCGCGCCCGTGAAACGTTGTGCTGATCTCGGGAAGAAAGTACCGGCTTTCGGTAATCTCGAAAATGTTTTTCTCCCCGGGTTCCGAGAACACAAAACTGAAAATACCGTTATCCGGGCCGATAAAAAAATGAGTTTCCGTTGCTATAAGAAGAGGGCGACGCGGGCCCCCCACGCCGGGATCCACCACGGCAACGTGGATGGTCTTTTCAGGGAAAAACGAGTATGACGCGGCAAGGGAAAAACAGCCCTCCATAACATCCTGGGGCGCTATGTGATGGGTGATGTCTACGATGGCGCAGCGTGGGTTGATGGAAAGGATTACCCCTTTCATGGCTCCCACAAAATTATCGGCGGTGCCGAAGTCGGTGGTCAGCGTTATTACAGCGGGTTCGTCCATGGGCTATAGCATAGGAAAAACAGAGGCAATGGTCAATAAAATAAGCTGGATCATTTCTCAAAATAGTATAGCTGGATATCCGGAAGCCACTATCGCCACCAAAGGTTGCTCCCGTTGTATAAAAAGCTGTACGGCTGCGATTAAATGAGTTGTTCTAAAGTTCCCGGAATGAGGATTAGCAGATACATTCTTCAATGTATACTTTATAATGCTCAGGGTTTGTCATGCTGACTTGCAGATTTTGGCACAGAATCTGGAATTTTGTAAAAATTTTCAGACCACAATATGTTGTACTGTTTCTTATTGTTTTCCATTTAGTATTAACGGCTAATTCCCCCCATTTTTTAATGTGCTATGCTTTTTCGTATATTTTAGCACTGTCCATACGAAAGCGGAATGACTCCAGGTGAGAGGTGAAACACAAAGCGGTGAACCGTTTACAGGATGCACCTGCTCGGCAAGCACGCCTGAAGGAAGCGCATTTTTTACGCACCATTCAATATACGGAAGAGTCGACTGAAGCTGCTGCTGATTTTCGGCTTGATCGATAAAATATTCTGCCAGCCACAGTGTTGAGATAAACCATGGATTTCCAGGGAGGTCTTTTGGACTATCCTCCGCACGCTGATAGACATCACCCTGGTATCTGGCGCAACCTTCAATAGGAGTGTTAAGCCACAGCTGCTCGCGGACAGCATTGGCTGTTTCAATCATTCGAGGATCTTTTGGCTCCAAAATTCCAAAAGTTGCCAAGCTTAACAGACTGACATCAATCACTTCATCAAGTTTATACCCCCTGTCTGTTCTGGAGCCTGAACGGGCAAATCGCTTTAATCCGTCATGATAAAGGTGTTGGCTAATCCCCCTGGTCATTTCATCGGCCACAGCATTATATTTCTTGGCCAGGGAGGCATCCTGAAAAAGTTTTGCAAAATTCGCAGCGGCTCTGAGCCCAGCGATCACGGATGCAACCGTATAGGCATGCAGTGCATAACGCTCTTCCCAAAGATCATAAGAAGGTAAAGGCAACAGTGTTTTAGGGTCCCGGTGATTGACTAAAAAATCAGCAGCTTTTTTAATTAGTATACTGTAAATCGGTCGAATGAACTCAATGTCCTTCAAGCTCTGGTAATGTATCCAAAGTGCCCAAATTGTCAATGCGGTTGAATCTTCCTGGATGGGAAGGACCTCTTTTCCGTCAACCAACCAGGGATGCCAATTGCTTGCAAGAGAACCGTCCGGATTATAATGCTGAAACAAATAGCCTTCGTCAGATAAAACACGAGCACAAAAGTCAAAATATTTTATACACACATGGGAGTACCCGGCCTTTGCTAAAGCGACGGCGACAAAAGCGCCGTCTCGCCCCCACATATACGAATAAGTATCTTTCCCAAAGCGAACAATATCAGAATCATTGGCGGCAATGATCGCTCCGTGGTTGTCAATCTGTGTTCTTAATATAAGAAGGCTTCGTTTAAAAACATCGGTCATGGATTTGGGCAAGCATTGAAACTGCAGTGAATCTTTATGTACCCATGTTTTCCAGTATTTTAACGAGCGTTTCAGGAGAACTTCCGGCGTTTTTTTGTGAACTTCCAAATTGAGCTTTGTGACTTCGGGATAGGTCATCCCCGCCGTTATCCAGTAATAAGTTGTTGCTTTTCCGCTGGCAGGCAAGTCCAGCCAGATACCAATCGTGGAATGAGGAGAACCCCACGCAGACGGCTCACCGCTCAGTTCGCCGCTTTCAGCCTCTTTTCCGGTCCCGAGGCTCCCCGGCTTCCCCTTTTTTCCGCATGTAAAATGTTTCATGCCCCACTGGTCATGAGCCCAGCAGCTGATAAGAAAATACCGGTTGATTTTGTAGTGAATGATTGAACAACTTCGCGGATCAAAATAAGCGGTACCCCCGATGTCGTTGCCATAAAGGTTAAAATCATGACTCAAAAATATCCTGACGTGACGAGGATTATTCTGAAGGTTCGTCACCTGAATTTTTTTAATGTAGATGTTCAAATCCACATCCACCACATCCGAGCATCGGAGCTCCAAATCCAGGGCCTCATTTTTCAGAAATACATCCGTCACAAGGCTATCATTATGATATCTTAAATCTTTTTTCCATTCAGGTCCCATCCAGGAATATTGTCCATCCGCCCAGATACCGAAGCGGAAAGGATGGCCGCTTGAATGGTTTTCCTGACCGATTAAAGGAAAATAAACGTCCCGGATCTGATAATCTGAATCAAAATTCAAAAGAAAAGACCCGTTGCTTACGGGGATGTCCTTAGGCATCCAATCTCCTTTCATCCACAATCCACTGATACAGCTTCGAATATTTTTCGGCCATACTTGCGATTGAGAAATTATCTTTAACGTGACTGCGGCAGTCACTGCGATTAATCGTGTGGATCGACCTAACGGACTCAGCCATCTCATCAATTGAATCCACGACAAATCCCGTTCTTCTATGGATGATAATTTCGGGCACCGAACCTTTATTGAATGCCAGCACAGGCGTGCCGCACGCCATGGATTCAATCATGACAAGTCCAAAGGGTTCTCCCCATTGAATAGTAAAGAGGGTCGCCCGCGCGTGCAGATACCAAAGCTTTTTCTGGACGCTGTCAATTTCTCCGATATAGATGATCTGCTTATCCGAATCCAAAATGGGTTTCATGACTTTTTCATAATAATCGCTACCAACGAAAGGTTTGCCCGCGTCAGTTACAAGGTCGATTGATTTTTCCAATTTCCTGAAAAATGCTCGGTCTTTTGATTTGTTCTGGACATTGCCGGCAAGTATGAGCCGGGAGCCGGTTTTTTTTGCAACTTCGATGGCTTTATCCTGTCCTTTATCCTGGGTGATTCTTCCAATTGAAAACAAATAGTCTTGTTTGCCGGAATTGCTTTTGAACGGATGGTCATCCACATCAATGCCGTGATGAACAACTTTCTGCCCGTTGACTAAACCGCAATGCTCCTTTTTCTGGTAGTCACTGATCGGGACAAAATATGCGTTGGAATTGGGAAAGAGCGATTCATTCCACCGCTTAAAGGGGCCCTTGTCTTCGGCAGGTACATGGAGCGTCATCACAATGGGAACAGGGCTTTTAAAAACCCCGTTAAAGATATATTTAACCATGGCGGAATCATGCATGTGGATAATATCAATATCACCCATTTTTGCCCTTTGTAGTGACATGACAAGATGTCTGCGCATATTTTCCCGCTGCGCGCGTGTGTTTTTACTCCAGTACTCACTGAAGCTTTTTTCAATAGTCGTGTACTGTTCGCCCACAACACAGGAATCACCTGAACAGGCAACAATCGAACGGTGGCCTAATTTATGCAATCCTTTATCGATGTTATAAACAACTGTTTCGATAGGCCCATAACCCAAATCCTGACTTATGGGCCGGTTGAGGGTTCCTATCTGGAGCACATTCATCTTTTTACTCGTTTTCATCATAGTGATCTCTTTCTAAAAAATGCCTACAGTTTTATGATTATCTTCCATTTGTCTCAATCGATTTCATTTTGTCTTTTTTTGCTTCCGTTTTTCCTTTAGTGTGATCTTGCTTTTTTTCTGTTCTTCGCGTTTGCCTTTATCTTTTTTTCCCTTGTCTCCCATTTTGTCCCTTTTTTGTTATAAATATGAAAATGACGTTAGTGGGAATCCGGTACCGCATTTTTTTCAAAATGAATAAGTGCCAGTTTTGCCAAAGCATCCGCGCTTTCCTGCTTTGGGACCACAGAATTCACGATGTTTTGAATCTGAGACCGGGAGTATTCAGCCTCCGGTGAATCCGGGTGCTCCGCGATAACCAGCCCATAAAGATTGAAAGCTTTTTGCATATTCTTTGACGTGTAGTGTGCATCATAAGCCTTCGCGTACTGTTGGCCTGCTTCTGTAAGTATTGTTTTGTTTTCCATGTCTAATCCTCCTGTCTCACAGCGATCATACGGTCGCTATCGCTTGGGTGTAAGGGCACCCCCTTCAAAAAATGGTCATTTTAATTTGCTGCCTTTTAAACATTTATACTTTTTTCAGTCAAAAAGAATCCGTCCGAATCAAAGAATATATTTTTCACATATCCTCCGGTAGTGATAGCCGTAGATTGCAAAGGTAACAGCCAGGGGCAACAGCCTGGGCTTGCACATCATCGTCCAAAGCAGCAGATGCCAGTACAAGAAACGTTCTTTGCCTAAAACACCGAGCCGCATGCCGGAGCGCAAAAGCGCTAAAAGCCGCTGCCAATTCAGCGGCAGTGCGAACGCGGGATTACTGATTTCTTTTAATAATTTCCTGACACGCCGGTAGTAGTTGCCCGGAGCATAAATCTGCCTCATGAGCGTTCGGTATCCAGCTGCGAGTTGGTCCTGACCCATGCGGGGGATGATATTGGTCGTTCCGTCGACATTATCCCCGGAGCCATTTCCTAGCACCCGATTATCCCGTTGTAATCGTTCATACAGCCTTGTTCCCGGAAGGGCCTGCAGCATGCCGACCATGGCGGTTACGATACCGCTCTTCTGAATAAAATCGACCTGTCGCTTGAAAATAGATAAAGTATCACTGTCAAAACCGACGATAAAACCGCCCATCACCTGCAGACCGGCACGGTGAATCTTTCTAACGCTTTGAAAAAGATCCCGGTTTCTGTTCTGAGCTTTATGACATTCAGCAAGGCAGGCATCGTCCGGCGACTCAATGCCGATGAAAACGGAATCGAAGCCGGCCCTGACCATCATATCCAGGAGTTCCGGGTCATCAGCCAGATTTATAGAGGCTTCCGTAAAGAAAACACAGCCTTTTTTTCCCTGACGCCACAGAATCAGCGCTGGCAGAAGCTTTGTTTTAAGGTAGTGCCTGTTTGCAATAAAATTGTCATCGACAAAAAAAATGCCGCTGCGCCAGCCGGAATTATAAATACGGTCCAGCTCCGCTATAACCTGCTGAGCTGTTTTCAGGCGCGGCCGGTGACCGAACAAAACCGTCACATTACAGAATTCGCAATCAAATGGGCATCCGCGGGAAAACTGAACACTCATGGATGCATAACGTTTCATATGCGCAAGATTCCACGCAGGAACTGGGGTGGCATGCAGGTCGCAGAAGCCGGAAGCGCGGTAGCGCTTTTTGGGTCGCCCATTCTGCAGGTCAGCCAGAAAGACAGGAAGCGTCAATTCGGCTTCATCCAACACGAGGTGATCCGCCTCGCCGAAGGCATCAGGCTCAGCGGTAAAAAGCGGCCCGCCGGCAACAACTCGAAGCCCCGAGGCTTTGCAGTGGGCAATGACCTGCCTGGCTGATTTTCGCTGAACTGCCATGCCTCCGACAAAGGCCAAATCGGCCCAGGCAAGATCTTTATCTTTGAGGCGCTCCACGTTCAGGTCCACCAGTCGCTTCTCCCATTTTTCCGGCAGCATGGCAGCAACTGTCAGCAGGCCAAGCGGGGGGAATGCAGACTTCTTGCCGATAAAGCTCAACGCGTATGAGAACGACCAGAACGTATCTGGAATTTTTGGGTATATCAGTAAAACGTTCATGTTGTCGACCTCCTTTTCATCTCACAGTGAAACACGTAAAACCATTTGCCCGCAATGCATCAGGGCACAATTTCTTCAGGCACCGGAAAGCATTCCGGCGCAACGTCGCTTTGGTCGATTTCATTAAGCACTTTTTGCACTTTCTTGCGTATCGTAATTGTACAGAGCGCGATTACGACAAATGTCAGTGTCAGGCAGATGCTGGTAATTACCAGGCCGACTTTTGCAAGAATCAGTATGAGCAGCAATGAAACAACAGTACTGTAGATCGTTTTGACCACTTTCGGCCTTCTCCAAAGATACATTGACGAATGACCCAAAAGGACCGAACGGTCATGCGATAGAAGTGTCCTTAAGCATATCCCGAGAATTATGAAGGTTGGAACCGCAAAGTATAAGACCCAAGCCGTCCAGCCAAAAATATGCTTTAGTGCAGACAGTTCCAGGGAACCGGTGCTGGCCAGAAAAACAATGATAAACATCGGCAGCAGCAGCAGGAGTAAGTTTGAATACTCGCGCTGGTATTTATATTCACCTTCTTGCCATACTTTTGTAATCTCTTCCTCGGCCTTTGCCGAAACATGCATGGATTTTAGAAGATTTTTTTTATTTTTTGATAGTTCGTTCATAATACGTCACTTTTGTTATATTGGCTTGTCTTCTGCTTGGACCATTGCCAAAATTCTTCATAAATGATCAGCGTAGAGAAACTAACTGCCAGCACGACTGTAACTAATATATAAATTGTCATGGGTTTCCTCCTTTGTATCTTGATGACGCATTAATAAAATTCTCCCCAAAAGGGATGAAAAAGGAGCCAGCTCTTTTGGATGATGTGCTATTTATGGGTCACTGCCTTGCAATAGTTTTAACTCAATTCAGCGTTGCAGTCGTCCGGACAGCAGGACCTTTCGCAGGGCCAGCTTCTTCACAATGCTGTCTGTATGTCGTTGAACTGCACTGGGACTGATCTTTAGCTTACGAGCAATATCCCCATTGCTGATCCCTTCCCCGGCAAGCTCAATGATTTTACGCTCACGCCCGCTTATTTTCAGCTCCTTCTCGTCTAGGCGCACCGAACCATTTCGTGCGGCATATTCGACAATCCTTAAAAAGAGCGACCCTGGGAGCTGATCCGGGATAACGCGTTCGCCATTTGCTACTGCCCGGATTGTTTCGAGGAACTCTTCAAGGCTTGCGTCCCTATTGATAAACCCTCTGGCTCCCGCCTCTACAAACTCGTCGATTTCTGCCTGTAGTGGAAAAACATCCATCACAATTATTACGTGTCCAGAATTGCCCCTGCTCAGTTTTTCTGTCATGCGCAGACTGTTTTGATCCTCAAGGCTTACATCCAGCAGGACCACCCCATCCTTGCATTTAAAAATCGAGGATTTAGCATGCTCAAGGTCTGCCGCTGCTTTTATTACTTTTATGTCCGGCTGCTGATTGAGCAGGGTTTCAATGCCCTCTCGCAAAAACGTGTTATCCTCTATGATCAGCACTTTGATTTCATTCACGAACTCACCTCCATACTGCGCCCGTACATAAGTTTACAGTTAATAGTATATAGAGGTTTCATGAGAAAGGAATCGGCCAAAAGAATGAAAAAGGAACTAGCTCTTTTGGGGGGCATCTTTCGCGGCAGAGGGGGGGGGAGCGTTGAAGTGTGCTGGTGCCCACAGGGCTGCACCAGCGTCTTCCAGGGAATCCACGCACCTGAGAGGTGGGCTGAATAGCTTGTCAAGCTGTGGATTTACTGCCTGTATCTCTTTGGCTGTGGGAATAGGCGGCTACCTGCAGGCGGGAATGAAGTGCAAGCTTTTCCAGGATGTTATGCACATGGCTCTTGATGGTGTGGGTTGCGAGGTTGAGATTCTGAGCGATTTCCTTGTTGCTCATGCCCTGTCCGATCAGGGCAATTATTTCCTGCTCGCGCTTGGTCATCTTGACTGCTTTTTTTAGCGGCGGCAGTTTGCCGGCCTTAACCACATTGTCGACTATCTGGGAAAAAAGAGAGTTTGTCAGAGGATCGGGGAGCACTTTTTCGCCTTTTGCCACCGTCCGGATGGTCATGATAAAATCATCAAGGGTTGCGTTGCTCAAAATGAAGCCGCTGACCCCTGCCTGCACGAACTCCATAACGTCTGTTTGACCGGGCATCAGGTCCATAACGACAAGCCCGGCCTCCGGGGCATCCTTTATTATCTTTTTAAGCACCTGCATGCAGCTTTGCTTTTGCAGCCCTCGATTCAAGAGAACCACCTGTGGCTTTAGCTGTAGCACCTCGAGAGTAGCCTTGGAAGACTCGGTAGCGGCCAGAACTTTTATACCATCGATTTCTTCCAGCATGGCGCAACCAAACCTTCGCGCAGAACACGATTGTCCTCTATGATGACGAGTTTGATTTGTTTCATCTTTAAAGATTTAGTTTAGAATTTTAAATTAAGACTCACGCTATATCTTAATATTACATGTTAACCATTTAAGATTACGACAAAAGACAGAAAAAAGAAAGACAGAAAAAACAACCCGTAACTGTTCATGAATCCGTCTCTGCACAGACCGGGTCATGCAATAGTGAGCAAACTTGTCGATTGTTAGTATGCGAAAAAGATCAATATATTGTGGGCTGCTTTTCGATGCAGAATGTCACTTTAGGCGTTAAAAATCTGTACCTCCACACCCCTCTCAAATTTTCATATATACATACGTAATATACTATACCAAAAATTGCAAGGTATTGAGTTCTTAGCAAGCCACAGCTTTTTGAAATCATAAAGGTTGTCTTCACAAGCCTGCACATTGACTGGCTGAAGATTTGATGACGAAGCCGGTATCTTTCATATATCCCGCTATGTTCAAGGTTAACCTAAGAACCTTCGGTTTTTTAACGTCAAAAACGAACGTGTTGCCTGTCAAATTTTTTAGCAAGATGTTTAAAATAGTGCTTGCTGTAAAGAAAACGGCTTGTTATTTTTTGCTAAAATGGGTTTTTATAGAATTTTTAGGGTGTGCAATGAAACTGCTCACGGTACCGGTATTATTTTTTACAGCAGCAGTGTGCATGCAGGGGTATGCTGTTGCCGGTGGTCCCCTGTATTCGTTTAACGGAAGGGCCGTTGTGTATCCACCAAGCCTTTTTCCCGTTCCGTTTTCTATTGACCGGGGAGCGCTTGGCACCATGAGCAATGAAGAGGCGGCCGCCCTGGTGGAGGGCTGCTTTCAGGTATGGCAGAATGTGCAGACGGCCTCCATAACCTTTCACAATGCGGGACATCTGCCGGTTGATGTCGACGCTTCCCATATGGGGGAATACGACAGTTTCTCCGACGGCATCAATCCCGTTATTTTCGACAGTGACGGTTCAATCATTGATCTGGAGTTCGGCGAGGGGGCACGGGAAGATGTGCTCGGATTTGCCGTTTCACGCTATACCGGCGAGGGGTATTATACCGAGGGAATGGCGGTTTTAAACGGCGTGCCGGCGTCCGAGCTTTCGCCCGGAGAATTCACGGCAACCATTGTCCACGAACTGGGCCATTTCCTGGGGCTCGACCACTGCCAGATAAACACCTCCTTCGTTCAGGACGGTGACACGGAAAACGACCGCTACGTGCCCACTATGTTTCCCCTTGCAACGGACAATGACACCTCCCTGGGGGACTTGAATCCCGACGATGAAGCGGCACTTACCCTCCTGTACCCCGGCGGTTCCGCCGATGCGTTCTACGCCGGCATACAGGGAACTGTAAGGCGGGAGGACGGATCGCCCGTGCTGGGGGCAAACGTGGTTGCGGTCAATAGCGCCGATGAGCAGATGGCCCGGTTTTCAAGTGTTTCGGATTACTACCGGCAGAAAACCGGCGCGTATGAAATGCTCGTCAGCCCCGGAACCTACCGCCTGTTCATCGAGCCCATTGACGAGCGGTTTACCGGCGCGTCGCGGATAGGGCCCTATGCCGACCACGCCGGCGACCTTTCCTTTATCAACCCGGTATCCGTGCAGTATTACAGCGATACCCTTACCGTTGCCGCGGGTGAAACCCTGTCCGGCATTGATTTTATCGTGCCGGATGACCCGGTATCCACAACCACCACCACTATTGCCGCCGACACCTGCCCCCCGGATAAACCCGTCGATTGCGGCAACGGGCTGTGCTGCCCCGTGGATCTTCCGCGCTGCGGTGAAAATGCCGACGGGGAGCCTGCGTGTCTGCCTGAAGATGTTGTTTGTCCCGTGGTGATGCTGCTGGGAAACGATTCCGCGGCAACGAACCTGCTGAGGCGCTTTCGGGATGACATACTGCTCTGCACCGAAACCGGCACAGCCGTGGTAAAGCTGTATGATCAGTATAAAAAGGAGCTGGCCGATGTTGTAATGAGTTGTCCTGCAGTGCGCGGCAGCGTTACGGATGTGCTGTCGGCACTGCTGCCTGTTATGCATATGATCCTGGGTGACGATGAGTGCTGAAAAACCTTAGTCCCGTCACTCCACATCGGTTCGGGGCGGCGCATAGGCAGTCGTCTTTCCCACGCCGGCATAATTACCCGTAAGTGTTGTAATGTCCATCCCAAAGAGCAGAAGCGGGTCGGCTGCTTTCAGCTTGTGGTCCTGGTCCTTGTCAATGAGGTCAGCATCAGCGGTAATGGACAGTATGTCTCCGACGAAATTACTTTGATGTTCGCTGGGGTGCATGACATGGTTTACCCGGCATTCAATATGCTGAAAGCATTCCTGTATCCTTGGGGGCCGGACCGCTAAGGAATCAATTGGTGAGAGGCCTGCTTTTTCAAGCTCATTTGTTCCTTCAGGATAGAGAAGCCCGGTTTGGGCCGTCTTTTCCAGCATCGGCCGTGATGTATAATTCAGGACGAACTCACCCGTGGTCTCGATATTTTGTGCCGTATGCCACACGCTGTTGGAGCAGAGCAGCATCTGGGGATTCTCCGGATCCGAGCAGAAAGGAAGCACAAGGCCGAAGGGTGCGGCGTTGACACGACCATGTTCATCAACGGTTGTAACAATGGCTACCTGAAACGTAAGCACTAATTGGTCAAGGTGCCACATGAATTCGGGGGTTATCTCTTTTTTTGTATCATGCATACATGACTCCTTTTAAGAAGGTTTGTGCAAAGCTTCTACCGTTTGGACTTGGCTGCCTCTTGCCGTATGTCCTGGCCAAAGATATTTTCAAAAGAATTCAGAATACAGGAGACGGAATTCGGAATTAAGAACAGGATGAACTTTGAGCAACTGGTTTTTCCTTCCGGATTCTGATTTCTGTCTCCTGACTCCTAATTCTTCATAGCAGAATTCCGGATGTAACGCAAACCGGAAAGCATTGTTGCCGGGACACCGGTCAGACGGCTGTTAATCCTTGCAATCCTTGACACAGCGTCTATAATGGACCGTTAATTCCCAGCACCGGAGGACGCGTTTTGGATATACCAGCCTTTTTGTTTTGCCTGAGCCCGGTTTTTTTTCTCATGTTTTTTGCCGTGTGCTTTAAACAGTCGGCCCTTTCTTTGTCTTTTTGGGGGACCCTCTTTTCAGCAGTACTGGTAATCGTTTATTTCAAAACACCGGTTGTGGTGGTGCTGGATGCCGCCCTTGACGGCATATGCACCACGCTTCCCCTGCTGCTTGTTGTTTTCGCGGGCATACTTCTTTCCAGCCTGCTGACGGCAACGGGCTCGCTGCAACGCATTGCTGACTGGATTATGCACATGGTGCGGGATTCCTTTCACCGGGGGACCCTCATCACCCTGGGGGTCGGCAACTTCATGGAAGGGGCCAGCGTTATTGCAGAACCCGTCATTGCCCCGATGCTCAGGGCATCGGGCGTCTCGCCCCAGGGCTCTGCAGCGCTTTCCATCATCGGCTATGCCGGGCTGATGACACTCGAGATGGCGGGAATAATCATCACGGTGCTTTCTCTGGTTACCGGCCTGCCCATACGAGAGCTCGGCATATGCTCTGCGTGGCTTTCCATTCCTGCTACCCTCTGCATGGCCCTGTGCGTCCCCTTTGTGCTGCCCCGGGCATTCGGCGGAGCCCGCAGAATTCCCCTTGCGGTTTGCTGCGGTATTATACTCGGTTTTGTTACCCTGGGAGCAACGGCATTCATCGGTGTGTCTGTCGCCGGAATGATAGGAGGCTGCGCGGTAATTTTCGTGCTGTTTCTGCTTGGTCCAAGAAAGCTGCCGGCCAACAGAACAATAGCCTGCGATCTGCTGCCCTTTGTGTTTATGCTGGTCGCGCTGCTGCTGGTCAATACGGTCCCTTTGCTCAAGGAGCTTACCTATAACCGCCTGACCCTTGCTATCACCATCGTGCCTGTTCATACCATAACACTGCGGCCTTTTTTCTCGGCCTACCTGTATCTGTTTGCGGCCTTTTTCCTGGCTGTTTTTCTTCTGCGGGTACCCCTTCCCCAGGTAGGGCGGATACTTGCCTCGGGAATGAGCAAAGGGTGGCGCGCCTCTGTTGCCATGGGGCTTTTCGGTGCCATGGGACAGATCATAGCCTATTCCGGATACGGGGCCCGTTTTCTACAGCTGCAGTATAACAACAATATCCCGTGGATACTGGCCAACGGGCTTCAAACATATACGGGCGGCATCTATCCCGTTTTTGTACCCCTTCTGGGCTGGGTCGGAACGTTTATCACCGGGTACGGCGTTGCATCGCTCATGCTGTTCGGGCTGCTCCAGGTACAAAGCGCGCAGCTTCTTGGGGTTTCCGCGCCGTGGCTTGCGGCCGGGCTTGCGGTGGGCGCTTCCCTGGGTTCGGTTTCGTCTCCCTTTAAAATAGCCATTGCCGCCCCCATGTGCGATGCGCAGGGCAGGGAGGGGAACATCCTTCGATGGACCATTCCCCTGGGGATAGCGGCATCTCTGGTTATCGGCTTAATCCTGCGACTCGTGCTCTTATGATCAATTGTGTTGCTATGCCCCCCTGTTTTTGTTAGGGTAGAGGGCACGGCTCACCGCGGCTGCATACTATTCACCTCTGACCGGTGCATCACGCATATTATGACAATATCTATTGTTATTCCAACATTGAATGAAGAGTTGACGCTTCTGGATGTCATAGAGCAGTGCAGGCCCTTCGGCGATGAGATACTTGTTGTTGACGGGCATTCCACCGACAGGACCCGGGAGGTTGCTCAGTCGGCGGGTGTCAGAGTGGTGCTCGACAACAAAAAAGGCAAAGGTGCCGCCCTTCGGCATGTTGTACAGTATGTCGCCGGAGACATAATCGTATTTATCGATGCCGACGGGTCCCATGATCCGCGTGATATTCCGAAGCTCGTAGCGCCCATTGTGAACAACGAAGCCGACCACGTCTCAGCGTCACGCCTTATCGGGGGGTCAAGCGAGCTGCACGGGGGATTTGATGAGTTTTTTCGTCTGGCCGGCAGCTCTTTTATAACCGCCTGTATCAACTGGCGCTTTAAGGTTAAGCTCAGCGAGAGTCAGAACGGGTTTCGGGCCATCAGGAAAGATATTATCGACCGGCTCGATTTGCAGGAAAATATTACCACCATTGAGCAGGAAATGATCATGAAGACCCTTAAAAAGGGTTTCAGAATGGCGGAAGTGCCGAGCCATGAACATGAACGGAAGATGGGCTACTCAAAGATCAGCGTTAAAAAAGTATGTTTCAGATATGTATATACCCTGGTGAAATATTTATTTTTCTAAACCCGGGATACAGCCCGACACATGAACATTTTACTCCTTAATCCTCCCACCAGAAGCAGCAAAAAATTTATCCGCGAGGGGCGGTGCACCCAGGAGCAGGGCGTTTGGGCAGCCCTGTGGCCTCCCGTGTCGCTGGCCATGATGGGTGCCGTTCTGGAAAACAGCGGTCACGGGGTAACCGTTATCGATTGCCCCGCCCGGGACGTGAACCGGGACGCACTCCTGGAGCGGATCGGGTCGCTTTGTCCGGGGGCAGTGCTCTGGAGTACCGGGACCCCGTCCATTGTCGATGATCTCAGCCTTGCGGAGGAAATAAAAAAGATAGATAAGGGAATTGTTACCGCTGTTTTCGGCACCCATGTAACCGCTCTTGACAGACAGTGCATGGAAGACTTCCCCCATCTTGACTGCATCATCCGCAATGAACCTGAAGTGAGCGCCCTGGAGCTTGTCCGGGCCCTTGAGCGCGGCGATGCTCCGGAAACGGTTGCCGGTTTAACCGTGCGGGATGCCGGTAAAAAAATTGTAGCAACCCCGCCACGGCCGTTTCTTGAAGATCTTGACAGCCTGCCCTTGCCGGCGTGGCATCTCCTTGCGCTTGACTGCTATCGGCTGCCCCTTAAGGGCAGGCGGTTTTTAATCGTTGCTCCCCAGCGGGGATGTCCCTTTGACTGCAGCTTCTGTACCTGTCAGGCCTACTATGGAAAGCGGCTGCGAAAGCGCTCTGCTGCCGAAGTTATCGCGGAGATAGAGCATGACATAAGCCGGTTTGACATCCGTGACTTTTTTATATGGTCCGAGACCTTTGTCGTCGATAAAAGCTACGTTGCCGAGCTATGCGCTATGATGCTTGATAGAAACCTTGACATATCCTGGACCTGCAACAGCAGGGTCGACAGGGTCGATGCCGACCTTCTTGCGCTGATGGCACGGGCCGGGTGCTGGATGATAAGCTACGGTATCGAGTCGGGTGATCAGGGGGTCCTTGACCGGGCAGCAAAAGGAATTACGGTGGACCAGATCCATACGGCGGTTCGCCTGACGAAACGGGCGGGAATAAAGACGGCAGCCCATTTTATCCTCGGCCTTCCCGGCGAGACGCAGCAGTCCATGGAAAAAACCATAACCCTTGCCAAAAAGCTGGGGGTTCATATAGCGCAGTTTTACGCAGCGGTTCCGTTTCCCGGGAGCAGGCTGTACGAACAGGCCCGGCAGCAGGGCTGGATAAAGGAGCAGGAGCCGGGGGCCATGAACCAGGACCATGCCGTAATGGAGCTTCCCGGGCTTTCCGCTGAAACCGTAAACCGCTACCGGCGCCGGGCCTACCGGTCATTCTACTTCAGGCCCGCCGCGTTGTTGAGAATCCTCGGGATGCTTGCGCCCGGGGATATCCCGAAAACCGCAAAGGCGGCATGGGACTTTATGCGCTGGTCCGCATAGGGCGGTGTTCGGTGGACGTGAACGACGAGGCATATCATGGGTACGGTTATAATCGGATCCACGGAGTTTGAGCTTTCCCTTCTCATTCAGAAGCTGGGGTGCAGAACAAAGACCCTGCTGCAGGGTTTTGTGGTGCATCATACAAACCAGCGGGGCAGGCAGGTCGCCGTTGTCCGCAGCGGGCCGGGCATTGCAAACGCGGCAGCCGCGACGGCACTGGCAATTGAGCGCTTCCACCCCGACCACGTCTATAATGTCGGTGTCTGTGGTGTGTATTCCGATGATGCTTCTCTGCTGGCAAAGGCCGTTGTGGGAAAAACGGCTGTTTTTGCCGATACCGGCGTGGACGGCGGGAAAGCGTTTCTTCCCATGCAGGAAATTGATCTGCCCCTGACAAAGCTGGAGGACGGACATACGGTTTACAACAGGATAACGCTGCATGACAAGGCCGCCTCCAGAAAGCTTCGGCGAGGGGCTTTTCTTACCGTGTCCGCTGTTTCAGGCACCCCGGAAAAAGCGGCCCGGATACGCAGGCGATTTATCCTTGCGGGCACGGGACTGGTCTGCGAAGACATGGAGTCTGCTGCCGTCGGACTGATGGCCCTGAAATCTTCTCTTGCCTGTAGCGTTGTTCGCGGCATATCAAACCGGTGCGGTGAGCGCGATTACGCGCGCTGGAAGCTGTCGGACGCAGCGGCTGCCGCCCAGAAGGAGATACTGAAACTGGTTTCCTGCCGTGATGGTTAAGAAAGATTTTTCTATGAGCGATATCCTGACACTCGGCATCTCCCCCTGCCCCAACGATACCTTTATTTTTGATGCGTGGGTCAATGAAAAGCTCGGCGTGTCTGCCCCCCGGGTGCGCTGCATTATGGAGGATATCTCCACCCTGAATGAGCTTGCCTTCAAAAAAAAGCTTGATATTGTTAAAGTCTCCTTTTATGCCTATGCAATGCTCGGCAGGCACTACCACCTGCTGAACGCCGGCGGAGCCTTGGGACGGGGATGCGGGCCGCTTATTGTTTCCGCTTCTCCCGATATGGGCCGCCGGGCCCTGGCTGAAAAAGATGTCAGGATTGCCGTTCCCGGCAGATGGACGACGGCCAACCTGCTGCTGAGCCTTTATCAGCCCGAGGTGCGCAAAAAAGTCTTTATGCGCTTTGAAAAGATCATGCCCGCCGTCGCAGGGGGAGAGGTTGATGCGGGCGTGATAATCCATGAAGGACGCTTCGTTTTTGAACAGTACGGCCTGGGCGTGGTGGAAGACCTGGGCGCCTGGTGGGAGAAAACAACGGGGTATCCCATACCACTGGGCGCCATTATCGCAAAGAAATCTCTGGGTGCAGACAGCCTGGCGGCAGTGGAAGCGGCCGTCAAAGAAAGCCTGGGGGCCGCCCTGTCGGACCCCGATGCCCCCCTTTCGTTCATGCAACGTCACGCCGGCGAGATGGAAACAGCCGTTATGCGCAGCCACGTGGAGCTGTATGTAAACGAGTATTCCCTTGATTACGGAAGTGACGGGATGCAGGCAATAGCGCATTTGCTGAAAAGCGCGGAGGAAAAAGGGCTGCTGGAGGGTTAAGCATCTTTCGGCATGTTTTGGGGCTGGAGGTGATCAAACAGCATTTTTAAGCTCCGGGGATCTGATATGGCCAGATCACCCCCTATCATGTGTTGGTATCCTTCACCGCCGGACAGGCGTTTTTTCCACCGCACGGTAACCGTTGCGTTGAGGGGCTCGTTTTTTTCGGGAAGTGGTATCGAGAGTAAAAGTTTCTGGCCGAACTCGACGTGCTTTCTTACATGTAAGCGTATGCCGACCCCCAGCATGTTCAGCTCAACGACGGAACACTGCATTTTTGGGTCGGTATGGTCAACAAGAGAAAGGTGCGCGTCCAATGCTACTGAAAACCGTTGGGAAGATCTGCGTTCTTCCATAGAGAGCCTCCTGCCTGTTTATTATTAAATCCTGACTGCCGCACCTCACCGGCCGGCGGCAGACGTTTTTGTATGCAGTGCTTTTTAACGGGTAAACATAATCGACGCGTAGCTCACCGCGTCGGAATAGTCCCCGATAATGTCTCCGGATGTGTAGTAGTGCAGCAGGCTGCCCTGCGATGCGGGCGGGAGCATTTTAAGAAAGACGCCTATTGCCCTGACCCCGCAAATGGTTGCGCCGGTTTCCTCCACATAGGCCATAAAGCCGGTGAAATCTTTGGCGGTTATTTTATTGATGGCCTCGCCGTCAAGCTTTGCCAGGTTATTTTTCACATCGTCCCTGAACGGAAGATAGCCGAAACGGGTACCGTAGTGCGTGAAGTCGGAGCTGACCACAACAACCGTCTGATCATCAATATGCTTTTTGAGCGCTGCGGCAGCCTCATCGTAATCCTTCAAAGATAAGTTGCCCACCACCAGGGGCACGATTGCAAATTCGTCAAGCACGGCCTGAAGAAACGGCAGCTCCATTTCAAGGCTGTGCTCGGGCATTTCCGCGTCCCGCGGGCCCTGGAACAGGGGATGTTTGCTCAGGGCATCGGACACATCGCGGTCGACGCGTATTTTCCCCAGGGGTGTTTCATATGCACGTACACCGGAGGTCGCAATACCATGATAGGGCATGTAGTGTGAGGGCCCGAGCAAAATCACCCGTTTATATCCTGTGCCCTGTAAGGCCTTGAATCCGTACGCGGCGGCCTGGCCCGAGAACTGGATACCCGCATGGGGAGAGATAATACCGAAGGGGCTGCCCTGGATGCGGGGCAGGTCAGCCTTTTTCAGCAGCTGCTCAATCAGATGTGTTAATTCCTGCCTGTCGCCGGGGTACCATGACCCGGCAATGGGAGATGTTCTCACGCTACCCTCCTCTGCTTTTGCCGCGAGACAAAAACACATTAAAATTATACTCAGGGATAGTGAAAATAAGAAAATTGTACGCATGATATGTTCCTTAATAGTACATATTCGACTCAATATCAACTTTTTATCATGGGGAAAATATGGTAGGCTCAGAACGATTTTGGATTGGGGATGCCGGATTACACGGTATCCGGCTGAGCGTTGAAAACGGGAGAGCGATGACACAAAAGAAACGTAATTCCTGGCTGTATGTTCCCACCCTCTATTTTGCCGAGGGGCTGCCCTATATAATGGTGAACACGGTCTCAACCATTATGTATAAGAAAATGGGCATGTCAAACGAGTTTATCGGCCTGACCAGCTTTTTGTATCTGCCCTGGGTCATCAAGATGCTGTGGAGCCCTGTTGTTGATGTGTGCAAAACAAAACGACTATGGATTATCGGCTCACAGATTCTCATGGCTGCGGTTTTTTGCCTGCTCGCACTGGGCATTCATTCCCCGCAGTTTGTCCCGCTTTCGCTTGGGGCCTTTATCGTCGTTGCCGTTATTTCAGCAACCCATGATATAGCCATCGACGGCTACTACATGCTTGCCCTTGATAAAAAAAAGCAGGCGTTCTTCATAGGCGTGAGGTCCCTGTTTTACCGGTTTGCCGTCATTTTCGGCTCGGGGCTGCTGGTGGTGCTGGCCGGGACCATGGAGAAAAACACGGGAGATATTCCCCTGAGCTGGTCGTTTGTTATGGCTGTCTGCGGCGTCATTTTTTTCCTGACCTTTTTCTTCCATCGGTTCTACCTGCCGTTTCCCGCGACCGACGTGCCCGGCGCTGTGTGCGGGCATGACAAAAGCTTTAAGGAAGCCTTCGCAACCTATTTTCAGCAGGAGCGGATTGTGCCCATCCTCGCCTTTATTCTTCTGTATCGGCTGGGAGAGGCAATGCTGGCCAAAATGGCCGCCCCGTTTCTTCTTGACGCGCCCGGGGCAGGGGGGCTGGGCCTTGCCACGGCCACCGTCGGCTATGTGTACGGCACGGTGGGTGTTGTCAGCCTTTCGGTGGGCGGCATACTCGGGGGCTGGCTGATATCACGGTTCGGGCTGAAAAAATGCATCTGGCCCATGGCCGTTCTGCTCAATGCTCCTGACCTGGTCTACGTGTATATGGCCATGGTAAAGCCGTTCCTGGGGGCCGTTTATTTCATGGTGGCGGCGGAGCAGTTCGGGTACGGACTGGGCTTTACCGCGTTCAGCGTCTTTCTCATGTACATTGCCCGGGAGCCGTACAAGACCTCACATTTTGCCATTTCAACGGGCTTTATGGCCCTGGGCATGATGCTGCCGGGGATGCTGAGCGGGTTGATCCAGAGCTCACTGGGATATGTCAATTTCTTTATTACGGTTTTTGTACTGACGGTTCCCGGAATGGCCCTTATTTTCTTTATCCCGCTTGAAGATATCAACAGCCGATAAAGCAGGTGAGGTTATACGGGTATTGATAATACGGTGAATCCCGAAACTCGCTTCGCTCAGACATGTCGACCCTTTAATCCGCCTGAAATCCCTGCACTCGGCTGCGTTGCAATGGGACTTAGAAAACCATAATGCCTCAGCCGTAAAAAACTTAAAAAAATCAGTGATATATACTTTTTAATGTGTCTCTCTTCAAGGGATTTGTTAATGCAGAGCACTATGGCTAAAATGATTTTTTTAATATCAATCATATGACACGGCGCTGAACAGGGCTTCCATGAGATAACAGCCGTCATATTTAACATCGCCGGCGCATGCTTCAACATCCTTGCAGCTTCCCGACTGTCCGTCGCTTTCCCATGAAAGCGTTTCATCCCAGACATTGCCGGTAACATACATGCGCGTCATGGTGATATCGCCGTTTTCATCACGATACTGTACCAGGGAAGGATCATACAGGTTGCACACATGCCGGCCCTCCGTTACGGCAATGTCGAAATCATCCGCGCTGATACGGGGCCCTTCTTCCATGGTGAAGGTCCTGGCGTCATCGTCGGTGATGAAACTGTAGATTGCGGTTCCGCCCTGCATGCCGTAGAGGCGGCGCTTGCCGGGCTCCCCCGTGGGGACGGTGCTGATGTCCACATAGGCATCGGAAGCCCTGCCGGTTGCGTCGTTGAGCACATTGTCGCGCTCCCAGGTGAACGTGTAGCCGTCGGCGCCGGCAACGGCGCGACGGGCATTGTTGTTGCCGGCAAGGTCACCCAGGTACAGCAGCACCACCTGGGGCTCGTCTGCGTGCTCAGCCACAAACGTGGTATAGACGCCCATGGTGTTCTCATCGTTGGGCCCGAGGCCGTAGCGGCTCCCCTCTTCGGAACAGAAATAAATTCCGTCCGTTGAAAAGCTGCTCATAAGTCCGGTGAACAGGGGTATGCCCGAGGCCTCGTCGCGCCGGAAGGTGAGAAAGTACATGCGCCAGCCGCTCCCGTCGGGCAGCTCAAGGCGCTCGGGGTGCGCAAAGTAGTATGTTGCATTACTGTTATCGCTGCATACACCGGCAACCATCTCGACCGTTACGGCATCTTCAAACGTTATACCGTCTTCTGAAAAGGCGTACCGGCTGCCGGGGCTGCCCCCGCCTTCTCCCGTCTCAGGGTCATGACTTTTATCCTCGTGGTATACATATGTTCCGACCCGTCCCAGTGACGGATCGTCATTGTAACCGCCCTTGGCATTGCCGGCATAATCAATACGGATCCCCGGCTCAACCTCGAATGCAGGGCCGGTGAGCCCCGTGCCGGGGTTCCGGGCAGCGGTGGTGGTTGTTGTTCCCGGGGGGGGCGGCATCGTGGTTGTTGTGCTTGCCGGCGCGATTGTGCTGGTTGTGGCGGGCTTATCGCCTTTTCCTCCGTTATCACACGCGCACAGACATACCATGACCACGGCGCACAGCAAAAGAAAAAAAGTGTCCGCCGTAGTAAATGGTTTTTTTGTTTCAGCACTATATGCGTTCATACCAGCTCCTTTTTCAGCAGGTTATGTGGTTTGGTCTGTAATACCAGAAAAAGATGCATATGTGAACACCTTAGTTGCGTTGAAAAGCAAAAAGACATGAAGTGGCCCGTGGTCCCGGTCCCTTTATATTGACACGCCGGAGCATTTTTCATATAGTTTTTTAAGGGTGTAAGAAAAACACCGGTTATTGAAAAGGGTATTCGTGTAAAAAACCATTTACAGGAGGAGGGGATATGACAAAAAAGCGTATTGTTACATGTGTTGCCGTTTTTTTTATGGTATGCGTTGCAGGATTCATGGGGCAGTCATGTGATGTGGAGCCCGAGCCTACGCCGACCCCCGAGCCGACCCCGACCCCCACGCCTGAACCGACCGAGTATTCATACGTGGGCACCAGCACATGCAGGGGCTGTCACAGAAACCAGTATAATGATTTTATAGATTCAGGGCATGCCTACGCGCTAAGCCTCATCGAACCGGATTCACCCGCCGCGCCCGAGTATCCCGACTTCGTCGAGAACTTCATGGCACTGCCCGCAGGTGCGGCCTCCTGGGCGGACATTGCCGCCGTCATCAGCGGGTTCGGGTGGAAAGCGCTGTTTGTCGACACAACCGGCATTGTCGCCGGTACGGCAAGTAGCATCATCAATCCCGGCGGCGGTGAAAACAAGCTGGACTTTTTCCCGGACTATGACGGGAAAGGAACATTTTCTGATTTTGAAAAAGATACAGCAGACAAGGAGTACGGCTACGACTGCTTTAAATGCCATACAACCGGTCCCGTTTCAGCCGATGAAACCGACGAGAACTGGCTGGAAGAACACCTGAACACAGCAAGCGACCGGGACCTGGGGACCTTTGAATTCGCCGGCATACAGTGCGAGGCATGTCACGGGGGCGGCAGCGATCACGTGAAGGGCCCGAGCCCGTATAACATCAGTTTGCCCGAGGGCGAGGAAATAAACGACCTGTGCGGTACCTGCCACACGCGGCGTGAAGATCATAGCGTCCAGGCAAGCGGCGATTTTATTCTGCAGAACCAGCAGTACGACGAGTTTATCCACACCGCGCACTATCTGGATGCAGGCATGACCTGCATATCCTGCCACGATCCGCACGCGGGCGTCATCGGGGACGGCGGGGGCATTGAAACGAGCTGTGAGACCTGTCACGCCGACACAACCGTCGCCGGTGTGCACGCGGCCTTCAGCTGCCAAACCTGTCACATGCCCTACATAGGCAAATCGTCTCAGCAGGTGGGATACCTGAAGGCAGATCTCAGAAGCCACAGCTTTTCAATCAACTCCGATACCGGCTATGAGATGCTCGGCGACCATCCCGCCATGGACAATGTGACCATCATGAACGTCGACGAAGACGGGCTTACCCACATTGCCCTTACGTATGCCTGCTACCAGTGCCACAATACCCCTGAAGGCGAGGGCGGCGGTTATTCGGCCAAAACCCTTGAAGAGCTTTCAACGTATGCAAAGGGGACGCTGCATCAGTAACAAAGCGTTCGAGTAGTCTGAATTGTGTGAAATAGTTTTGAGCGACACAGGTCCATGGGTGCATTATGAAACCGGCAATGCACCTGTGGACCTTTTTTATTAATAATATATAAACCATCGACTAATGATGAAGTTAGTCCGGCCTTTATATTTTACTTGACTGACGAAATATAAAGTTTATACTTTAAAGTATAAACTTTATAGCACGGAGGATATCATGAAAGCCACGGCAAAAGACCTAAGATTTCATTCCCGGGAATTGCTTGATACAGTAAGCAGGGGGGAGGAGGTTGTTATCACCTTTCGCGGCAAACCTTGCGCGAAACTTGTTCCTTTTCACGATACAAAAAAAACGAAAGGAGACGAATTGTTCGGCATTTGGAAGAACAATGATACTGTTAAGGATGTTGAAGAATACGTTAGAAATGTAAGAAAAGGAAGGTTGTAGCATGATTATAGATACCGATGTTCTGATCTGGTATATGCGGGGCAATGAAAAGGCCTATAAGGCTTTAGAAAATATAAACAATTTTTTTATATCGGTTGTGACATACATGGAACTGGTGCAGGGAATGAGGGATAAAAAAGAATTAAACACACTTAGAAAAACTCTTCATTCCTGGGACACTAAGTTGCTTTATATTTCCGAAGAAATCTCCGCAAAAGCCATGTTTTACGTCGAGCAGCATTTCTTAAGCCATTCACTGCAAATAGCCGATGCCCTGATCGGTGCAACAGCAGTAGTCTATGGCATTCCAATTTTTACCGGAAACGACAAGCATTACAAAGTGATTAACGACATACAGATCAGGAAATTCCGCCTGTAGAGTCCTTCCGAGTTCGTTCTTTTCTCTGGTACGCTTTTAGGTTCCTGAAATGCCGATACAGGCCTTTTTTCTCCCTGTTTTTGGAAACTTAAAAAAACAGTTTCAGTCACTCTGCTTGGCCCGACCCCAACGCCGCTGAATATTTTGTGCAATCTAGTTAAATAATATCCCAAAATAGGTATTTTCACCTATAGAAAAAAAGATAAAAATATGATAAGGCTTTTATTTAAAAACAATTATAGCAGCACAAAAACAAACATTTTGTTTTCAAGAAAACGATCATGCAATGACGCCGCCCCAAGAACTCGTCACCCTTGTAGAGCATTTCTCATACAACCTGGATACGTATAAGTCGGGCCATTATAATGAGACCCAGCTTCGTGTAGAGTTCATCGATCCCTTTTTCACAATGCTGGGATGGGACGTGCATAACACGAAAGGGTATGCCGAAGCATACAAGGACGTCATTCATAAAGGTCGGGGGCTTTACAAAGGCCCCCGATTACTGTTTCCGTATCGGCGGTGTGCGTAAGTTTTTTCTTGAGGCAAAGAAACCGTCGGTCAATATCAAGTACGATATACATCCCGCCTTTCAGCTTCGCCGCTATGCATGGAGTGCAAAGCTGCCCCTGAGTATTCTCACCGACTTTGAAGAGCTTGCCGTTTATGATTGCCGCCCCAGGCCGGTCAAAACAGACAAGGCCTCAACCGCCCGCATCATGTATCTTACCTTCAAGGAATATATCGACCGGTGGGACGATATTGCGTCCGTGTTCGGTCGTGAGCAGATTTTAAAGGGCTCGTTCGATAAATATGTTGAAACAAAGAAGGCCAAAAAGGGGACCGCCGAGGTTGATACCGCGTTTCTGAAAGAGATAGAAACCTGGCGTTTGCTCCTGGCGCGCAATATCGCCCTGCGAAATCCAGCACTTTCACAGCACGAGCTTAACTTTGCGGTACAGCAGACCATCGACCGTATTATCTTTCTGCGCATCTGTGAGGACCGGGGCGTCGAGGAATATAACCGTCTGCTGGGTGTTGTAAACGGCACCAACGTATACAAACGCCTGTGTGCGCACTTTAAGCATGCCGATGAAAAATACAATTCCGGTTTGTTCCATTTCTCCCGTGAGCAGGGCAGGGAGTCCCCCGACGAGCTTACCCTGAATCTTGCCGTTGACGACAAGCCGCTAAAGGACATCATCAAATCTCTCTATTATCCCGACTGCCCGTATGAGTTCTCCGTGCTGCCCGCCGATATCCTGGGCCAGGTATACGAGCAGTTTCTTGGAAAGGTCATCCGGTTGACCAAAGGCCATCACGCCGTTGTGGAAGACAAGCCCGAGGTCAAAAAGGCCGGGGGTGTCTATTATACACCGACCTACATTGTCGATTACATTGTGCAGAACACCGTCGGCACATTGCTTGAAAAAGCTCGCCGAAAGGTGCGGAAAAAATAAAAATTCTTGATCCGGCCTGCGGTTCGGGATCGTTTCTTATCGGTGCCTATCAGTATCTGCTCGACCGGTACCGGGACCGGTATGTGGAAAAGGGGCCGGAAAAATACACAAAAGGCAGAAATCCCCGTCTGTTTAAGGCCCAGGGGGGTGAGTGGCGGCTTACCACGTTCGAGAAAAAGCGCATACTGCTCAACAATATTTTCGGTGTGGATATCGATCCCCAGGCTGTGGAAGTAACAAAGCTGTCCCTTCTTCTGAAGGTGCTTGAAGGAGAAAGCGAACAGACCCTGTCCAAGCAGCTGAAGCTGTTTCACGAGCGCGCCCTTCCCGACCTCGACAAAAACATCAGATGCGGCAATTCGCTGATCGGTCCCGACTTCTACCACGGCAAACAGATTGCCGTGTTCGACGATGAAGAGCGCTACCGTATCAATGTGTTTGACTGGGAGGCAGAGTTCCCGGAGATCATGAAAGCCGGCGGTTTTGACGTGGTGATGGGCAATCCGCCGTATGTACGCCAGGAGATGCTGGGAGATTTGAAAGAATATTTCCGGAACCACTACGCTGTGTATCACGGTGTGGCCGATTTATACGCCTACTTCATAGAACGGGGCGTTTCACTGCTCAAAGCAGGCGGGCTGTTCTCCTATATCGTGGCAAACAAATGGATGCGGGCAAATTACGGTGAGCCCCTGCGCGTCTGGATGAAAAGCAGGCATATCGACGAAATCGTCGATTTCGGTGATCTGCCGGTCTTTCAAAAGGCAACGACATATCCCTGTATTGTCCGTATAGCCAGCAGGAAAGCCGCTTTAAAATTTTTCGCCGTGCAGGTAAAAGACCTTGAGTTTGACGATCTGTCTCATTATGTTTCCGAAGAAACATATACAGTGGATCAAAACGGTCTTGCCGACACGGGGTGGTCTTTGTCGGACGAGCGGACTCAGCGATTGCTGAACAAGATTAGGGCGGCGGGTGTTCCGCTGGGTGAGTATGTAAAAGGAAAAATCTATCGAGGTGTATTAACCGGGCTTAACGAAGCGTTCGTCATCGACACAGCGACAAAAGAAAGACTCATTGCCGAAGATCCCAAAAACAGTGAGATAATAAAACCGTTTCTCCTTGGGCGGGACATTAAACGGTATCAGCAGCCATTTAGCAACAACTATCTGATTCTTTTTCCCAATGGGTGGACCACCAAAAAATCAGGAAATGAAAGCAATAAATGGACCTGGTTGAAAAAAGAATATCCTGCAATAGCAAAACATCTTGAGCCTTATGAACCGCGTGCTGAAAAGAGGTGTGACAAAGGAGAATTCTGGTGGGAATTGAGATCCTGTGATTATTATGCTGAATTTGAAAGTCCTAAACTTATCCTGCCTGATATATCTCTTCGAGGAAATTTTATTATCGATATGGAAGGTGCTTTTTATTGTGTGAATACTGCCTATATTATTTCAAATGCCGATCCATATTTGCTTGGACTCATGAATTCTTCTCTTATTACCTTTTTCTATAAAAATTTATCAGCTTCTTATAGAGGGGGATATTTACGTTTTATTTATCAGTATTTAATCAAACTACCTGTTTCAGTAATCGATTTTTCTGATCATTTACAAAAAAACCGACATGACAAAATAGTAACAATGGTAGATCAAATGCTTTCATTACACAGAAAGCATGCATCATCAAAGACCGCCCATGAAAAAACAGCCATCCAGCGCCGGATCGATGATACCGACAGGCAGATCGACTTACTTGTATATGAACTGTACGGCCTGACTGCCGATGAGATAAAGATTGTTGAAGGTATGTAGACGAACAATCACAACAGGAAGGGTATGGTATGAATTTCTGGATCATTGTTACGTCTCCGAAAGAGGGGACGCTGGTGCAAAAGCAACTTGCTTGATTTAAAGAACTCGCAAACTTCGCAAACCTCCCCGCAACGGCGGGACCTTCGAAAAGGTCTGCCCTACATTAACTTCATCATCCCCGCTGGAGTGGCTTCTGTGAGAAGGTTTATCCTGCGGTTTGTTGTAATAAATTACTTTGAACGGAAAAGTTTTTCTTGACAAAGTTAACCTGCATGTTAACAATGAGGAAAGATGAGAAAAATTGTTTTCTATGAGACGGTATCCGGGAATTGTCCTGTAGAGGAGTTTCTGGACTCTCTATCATCGAAACAGGCTCGGAAAACAACATGGGTTTTAAGATTAATCGAAGAATTGCCGTTTGTGCCTACCAAGTATCTTAAAAAGCTCGCTAATACTGAGGACATTTGGGAAGTGAGAATTGAACATGGAAGTGACATTTTCAGGTTGCTTGGGTTTTTCGATGGCCCAAAGCTTGTCGTCCTTAACCACGCATTCCGAAAAAAAACACAAAAGACTCCTTTTCGAGCGATCAAGATAGCTGAAGATAGAAAAGGGGATTATTTTACAAGGAAAAATAAGAAATGAGTGACCTGAAAAAATATATTTCAAAACGAAAAGTGTGTGATCCTGAATTTGCCGAGAATTATGAGACCGGATACCAGGAATTTAAAATCGGTGCCATGTTAAGAATAGCCAGAGAGCAAGCAGGCTTGACCCAGGAGCAGTTGGCCGAAAAGCTTCACACAAAAAAAACGGCTATTTCACGCATAGAAAACCATGCAGAAGATATAAAGCTGTCAACGCTGAAAAAATTTGCTCAAGCCCTCGGTAAGAAGCTTCGCGTAGAAGTAGCATAATATCATAAAGAGAAAGAGAGGCCTTTGGTACAAAAACAACTTGCTTGATGGATAACGCTCACCCAACTTCACAAACCTCCCCGCAATGGCGGAATCTTCGAAAAGATTTGCCCTGCATTTAGTTTCCAAACTTCTCCGCAGGAGAGGAATAGCATCAACAAAATAAAATATTGAATTTAAAATTAAATGCATTTATATTAAAATGTAATTAAACAACAACTAATAGCAATGCCGACAGTTTTAAGAACAGGACCCTATCGTATCTATTTCCATAGCCACGAACCGAATGAACCGCCACATGTTCATGTTGATCGCGATGATTATTCAGCTAAATTCTGGTTGGATCCTGTTCGCTTGGCCAGGAATATTGGTTTCAGGCCTAATGAGTTGTTAAAGGTTGAAGAGATCCTGTTAGAAAATCAAAATAGTTTATTGGAGGCCTGGTATGGGTATTTTGGCACAAACAGCTGATGAACGCGTAACAGACGTTCATTTTACCGACGATGCCATAAGTGTTGACTTAATGGACGGCCGCACAATAACCGTACCAATTGTGTGGTACCCTAAACTTCTCAAGGCTACTGCGGAACAAAAGCGGAACTGGCAAAAAAGCGGCGGTGGTTATGGCATCCACTGGCCTGATATAGATGAGGATCTCAGTACAGAAGGCCTTTTAAGAGGGGCGCCCGCCCCAAGAAATCAATTTGAAAAGGGATAACTATTGATTTAAGCTTACGCCGGGGCATCCCGGCGTTTTTTATAATGGGAAGAAGTGGTCGCTGGTGAACAAGCACTTTGTCGAATGGAGAATGCTTGTCCTGCCTCGCAGACCTCCCCGCAATGCCGGGACCTTTGAAACGGGAAGGGCCGGTGCTTGCTGATAACCAACATGCATTCGGTGTGTGTCACGGCAGACAACACTGTCGGGACCGCTTTCATGGAGCATATGACCTGGATTCTACCGCAACCGCTTTGAAAAACGTATAGCAGAAAACGCCGTCTGCTTCAGCTGTCCTGTATAAATCCTTAATGCCCTGATCAAAGGTTTTTGCATCAACTAAACCGGCTTCAACGGCGGCTTCACGAACGCCTTCAATCATCGCCGTAAACGTCTTCTTTGTAAACCCGTCGACAAAATGAGGTTTGGTTGCATCAACGTACACCATTCGCGGCGACACGCGGACGGAGCCGAAGCCCGCTGCGTTTAAAAGCGGATAGAGCTCCCTGCCGATATTAGCATTGCCGCCTGCTCTTTTTTGCAGTTCAACCTGGCAGTGAATGGCCGTGTGGGCCGCCTTGCTGTCGGGATGGAAATATGTTGATCCATGGTCCCCCTCGATTACGGTGATTGTGCCGCCGGCTTTCAGAAGACGTTTAAGACAGCGGAGTGCCTCACGCGGCCGTGCCAGGTGCTCAAGAACAAAGCAGACAAAAATGTGGTCGAATGACTCAGGCTTAAACGGCAGGTTAAAGATGTCGCCCCCGCGGAAGCATACATTTGTGCACCCTGCTTGATGAACTTTTTTTCTTGCTTTCGCAAGCGAGTCTTCGGACAGATCGACCGAGGTTATACGCGCATGTGGACTGTTACGGGCCAGGGTGACGGTTTGTGAACCGACACCGCAGCCGGCCTCAAGGACCCTGCAGCCCGCGGGATACCGGGTGTCTGCATGCAGCAGTTCAACAAGGGTTGAGGCCTGGTCCTGCAACCGTATGCTTTCCCGTGAATCATAGCCGTGAACGTATGTGTTATTCATTCCTGATCATGATAGTTACGTGAAAAGATGTGTTTTCGTATGCCCCTGTCGTGCCGTATTTACGGCAGGAAAACCTCGGTCGGCGGTGATTCGGCATAGTGTGTGACCCTTTCACGGATACGCTCATAGATAGGCTCCATATCCAACGATATGGCCGCTTCAGGGCACAGCCGCACACAATTGCAGCAGATGAAACAGTCCGGCAAAAAAACCGGCAGGGGATTAAGCTCGATTGCTGCTGCCGGGCAATTGTCGCGGCAGTAACCGCAGAGCGTGCAGCGTTCCGGGTCGATCTGTCGGGGCGGCAGGATGGTTTTGGCCTTTGCAACGCTGAGCTGCAGCATTTCCGGCACATGTTCCGCAGGCTGATAATGCAGGCGATCGATGGACATCTGCGGCGTGCTGCCTGGGTCGGCATTTTTAATAACAGCAGATACCAGCGATGCGACCCGGCTCAGGTCATCGTCATTCGGCCTGCCGGCGCCGACCGGGTCCGGCAGCTGCCACATCAGGGAGTGAACCGCCATGACCTTTGCTGCGCCTGCCAGGGCAAAGCCCCTGCTGATAAGCCGTTCTCCCATCTCATGGAGGGCAACACCGCTGGTTGCTCCGCCCCAGGTCACAAACGGTACCGCCAAGCTGTTTTTTACCGCGGGCAGCTGATCAATAAAGCTGATGATCGTCGGGACCGCATGGGAGGAATAGACGGGCGAGCCGACAAAAAGCAGGGTTTCGGTATCGCCTGTCAGGGCAGAGACTACATCAGGCTTAGACGATTGCGTGCCCAGGTTACACAGAGTACATGATTCCCCGAGAGCTGCAAGGCTCGTTGCAATTGTTTCGGCAACCATTTCGGTGGTTCCGGCCGGAGAGATGAATACGATAAAGGAGTGGCGTTTTTGTTGAGACATTTTACTTCCTTTCATAAACAGCACGAAACAGCGTGCCGGTTCAGTTTTGCTGCAGGGTTACCTGTTGTTGAGACATAACGATGTCCTGCAGTTCCCATCCTTTTTGGTCGACAAGTTCAATAAAGGCCCTCCTGAACACAAGCGTTGCTTTTACGGTAATGAAATCAGGGCCGGCCGCGGTGAAGCCGTACGAGCTGGTATCGGCTTCAAAAGCGGCAAGGCGGTTATCACTGACAATGTGCGTAAGGTTCCAGTACGACCCGGTCGGGGAAATCCCCGTCCAGGATTCCTCCAGTATTTTCGCGAACGCTTTGCCCGGCAGACCGGCATAGTAGCCGTCAGCCGGTTCCCCGATGCCTGCCCATTCCGGCACCGTGGGGCCGCCGGTCTGCAGCAGTGATTCGTTATCACCGTCCACCGCCTCGACAAGCAGTATCATATGGCGCAACGGCGAATCCGTGGGTACGTGATGGCCTGTATTGTCATTGGTTATCGTCACATCGACCTGCACGCTTGCGTTATCCAGCCGTGCGGCAAGGTCCATGGTAACGGCATCTCGCAGGAACGCTTCGTCTGCCGCACCGGGCATGAGGTGGCTTGAGATACGCTCGGGGTTGCGGTAATGGCCGCCCTTTTCCGGATAGACGAAATAGTTGTAATCAACGGCCGGCATGTGACAGTCCTGGCAGGTTTGCCCGGTGAGGGGATCGCTGTACGGGCTGTCCAGCCACTCACCGAACGAGTTGTATATTTCAACATCCCAGAACGTGCCGTAGTGACAGGGGGCGCAGAACGCGCTTTCCTCGATCAGCGGAAGATAGCTCACCCTGCGGGTTACATCGTCGAAGTTGCCGAAGAAAAGCTGCTGTCCTTCATCGGGACGAAAAAGGCGCATGGAGAGCACGCCGGGCATATTGGGGTACGGCATCCCGGTCTCCTCATCGATGGTCACGTCCCCGATTTTGTGACAAAACTCGCAGAATACCCCTTCCAGCTCGATACCCTCAGCGTCGTTGGGGTCGGCGCCGTAGGCCATGCCGGGATGGGCGGCCATGGCGGGCACGTGACAGGCACTGCAGTTTCCGGCAGTATCGGGAAAATCAAGCTTGTAGCCGGGACCGTAGTAGGGACGGTTGGGGTCGGGGGCAAGGGGCAGTATACCGTAATCCTTGACATGGATATACCTGGTGAGCGGGCTCTGGTTGCCCTGGACATCCGTGCCGTTGTACATGGTGAGGAAACGCGGGTTGACGGCAGACTGCGCATGGGCATCCTCCGCCCATTCAGGGAATGAGGGCATGCAGTGACCGCAGCTTTGTGAGCCGTCGGCGCCCTCAAGGGAGAACCAGTCGTAGTCGTGATTGTCGCTGGTATAATAGGGTTTCAGGGTTATGGTGAGGTTGTCCGTTTCGTTGTCGGTATAGCTCCAGCCAACAAAATAGCCGTCCGCCCAGGCAGTTATTGTTACCGGCAATGATACGCCCGGCAAGATAAAATCGCCGAGCTCATCGGTCAGCGTATGATTGTCGCTTGTTTTTACCCGAACAACGGCACCGGGTACCGGGCCGTTCTCATCGACAACCCGGCCCGTAACCATGTCCGCCTGTTCGCATGCAGGTATGAGGCAGCCCAAAAAAGCCGCGGCGAGGATAACGATGCAATACTTCCTGAAATCTTTCATGGCAGAATCCTTTGCAAGCCCTTTTGGTGTAAAGCCAGCAGTAACCGTTCAGGCTATTTTCGTTTTGCCGCTTTCATAGGCCGCGTCCCGTGGCAGGTTTTTTTTGCTTGCCCATCCTGTTGCCAGATGGTCGCACCGCTCGTTCTCCTCGTTGCCGGCGTGCCCCTTTACCCATATGAACGCGACGCTGCGGCTGTCGCAGAGCTCAAGGAGCTGCTCCCACAGATCGTAGTTTTCCGCGGCTTCTGTTTTTGTCCTCATCCAGCCGTTGGAGCGCCACTTTTTTGCCCACCCTTTGGTAATACCGTTAACAACGTACCGGGAGTCTGAGTACAGGGTTACCCCGGCACCGGCCTTCAGGGCCCTGAGCCCCTGGATACACGCCATGAGTTCCATGCGGTTGTTGGTGGTCAGACGAAAACCCCCGGAGAGCTCTTTCCTTGTTTTTCCCGTCAGAATAACAGCGCCGTAGCCTCCCGGTCCGGGGTTGCAGCTGCATCCCCCGTCGGTGTACACAACAACTTCTCCGTCTTTTACGGCACCCGTTTCAGCGGGCGCGGGTGTCTTTTCCGCGCCGCCGGATTTCCTGCTTGCGGCGCGCCCTGAAGGCCCGGTCGTTTCCATCTGCTCAAGCCACTGCCGGGCCTCTTCAATGGTGAAAAACCCCTTGAACCTGGCCCCTTCAAAGCCCTTAATCTGGGCCTCGGCGTTTCCGGGCCCGAACCAGGAGGAAAAAATACCGGTTTTGCGGCCGCGTGCCACTGCATAAAACTTTTTCTTCTTTTTTTCAGACTTGTCCGACATGAGCTGTGTAAACCGTATACAAAGGTTTGATTTTGTTGGGCCGTTTAAACTGTTTAAGCGGTTTTCTAATCCCTGCTCCTGAGCTTTGCGAGCAGCCGGAGTATCTCGATATACAGCCAGATCAGCGTTACCATAAGCCCGAAGGCCGCATACCATTCCATGTACTTGGGAGCGCCCATGGCAGCAGCGTTTTCAATAAAATCGAAGTCCAGCACCAAGTTCAGCGCCGCGATGACCACCACAAAAAGGCTGAAACCTATTCCGATAATGCCGCTCTCGTGGATGAAGGGTATCCGAAGCCCGAAAAAGCCGAGTACCATGCTTGCAACATAGACCAGGCAGATACCGCCGGTTGCCGCTGCAACGCCCAGCTTGAAATTTTCCGTGGCTTTAATAAGCCCTGATTTGTATGCCAGGAGCAGGCAAAACAGGGTGCCGAATGTCAGCGCAACGGCCTGGACCACGATGCCGGGGAACCGTGATTCAAAAACTGCTGAAATGCCGCCGAGAAACAGTCCTTCCAGCAGCGCATACAGCGGTGCCGTTACCGCCGACCACTGTTTTTTAAAAACGGTTGCCAGGGCAACAATAAAGCCCCCGACAGCACCCACAATTATCCACGGAAAAACAGCTTCGGGGGTGCCGCTGCTGAAAAACCTGTCCCAGGTCCACGATGCCGTAATCAAAACCGCAACCAGGAGAATCCCGGTTTTGTTCACGGTCCCCTGCAGCGTCATGGAGCCTCCCCTGGCGGCGGGATAGCCGAGATTCGAGAATGTCTTTGCATGTAAGGCTGGATTAGCAGTTCTTATCATGGCAGGCTCCTGTATTGTCGGTTTTTGGTTTTGTGCATTGTGGCGGGGATTTTCACTACCGGCAATGCCTTCCCCTCACAGCTAGAATGAATCCATGTCCTTGCCGTCCCGGAAGATATCTATTATCTTGAGGAGCTTTTCCTTGTCGTGCCATTTTTCAAACAGATGCAGGACATGGTTCCTGTACTGTGAGAGGATATCCTTGCGTTTGATGACATAGATGTTTTTCTCCTCATTCCATACCAGGAAGCGCCTTTTGCGGTGCATGTCAAAGTGGTCATATGCCGATTGCACTATTTCCTTTGCGGTAAGTCCTTCAACATATCCGAGGTCTGCTTTGACATTTTTCATGGCGCTAACGGTTTTATCAACCCGCGCTAAAAGCTCAGATTCTGAAAGCTCCGTATCTTCCTGAAAGGCATATGCCAGAATTTGTGTGGGAAAAACGGCCTGAAGCTCACCCACCTTTTTCCTGAGGTCTTCATGCAGCCGTATTTTAAACCCCATCTTTTTTTGCAGCACTACGGGCTCCCCGAAGGTTACGACAACCCGTCCCCTGTTTCTCTGATATATCCAGTGCGTATAGTTGAAAAAATAGTCCGCAAGATAGGTGAAGGGCCTTGTCAGCCGGTTGGTCTTCATCTGTTCCAGTGTGCTGAAGGACTGGTCTTCAACGACCCGCTCATAGGAGACGTTGACCGGGACCAGTTGTATCTTTCGGTCTGTTTTTTTATTGATGTCCCGGATCAGTTTGAAGATAAGCGGGGTAAAGTCCAGGAGCCTGCCGGAATAGCTCCTGCCGTATTTTATTTTTTTCTGGGCGTTTTTCGTGTATTCAGGAAAGATGAGGATGTCTCTGCCTTCCACCTGTATCAGATGTTTCATGTATGCAATATAGATGTCCCGTGACAGTGTCTGATCGATGATCAGGGGTTGTCGCCGTTTACAGCGCAGTGCTGTGAACAGTGAGGATACCGCCGTATGCCGCCACAGCTTATCAAGCAGTCTGTACACACTGTCGGCGAGCCAGTGGGGGGAGAATATCCGGGCCTCTTTACGGAACACCTTGAAGCCGCCGAAATGACGCAGAAACGGGTCAAGGGGACCGATAAAAAGATTATCCCCGGCCTGGATAGTAGCCATCATACCGGTACTTGCCAGTGACCGCTGAATTTCCTGCCAGTCGAATTCGCTCAAGTGCCGTGCAATGTAGATGTTGACGGGCTTTGTGTCCTGTTGTTGTGCATCGGCACGTTGGGCGGCAAGTGCATCTAGGCCCCGGATCGCAACATCGGCAAAAAGCCTTTGCGTGAGAAGACAAAAGCACCGGTATTCAAAGCGGTAGTCCTTGTCTTTCAGGCGATGCTCAACAAATTTAAAATAATGTTCAATCTTTTCTTCCATGGTGTATCTTTCCCACACCTCTTGACTGATGTATGATCCATGTTACAACAAGACATGACTAATCACTATAATATCAAACGTTATTTATAGCAATGAATAATACCTCAGCAACAACCAGGATGTTTCCGGCTCTTTTGGCGGTTATGGTAGTATGCGGGTGCAATGTCTCGGACGCGCAAAAGGAGGTTTCCATGAAAAAGCAGGTGGGCACAGCACAATCGGAGGGGCGGGCGCAGGCGACCTTCGGCGCAGGCTGTTTCTGGTGTGTCGAGGCGGTATTTCAGGGCCTGCAGGGTGTCGAGGCCGTCGTGTCGGGTTATTCAGGCGGCAGCGTTAAAGATCCGACCTATGAGCAGGTGTGCACCGGCACAACGGGCCACGCCGAAGTGTGCCGGATCACCTATGACCCCCAAAAGATATCCTACGCGCAACTGCTCGAGGTCTTCTGGCAGACCCATGATCCCACAACCCTAAACCGACAAGGGGCCGATGCGGGGACGCAGTACCGGTCGGTGATTTTTTTCCACACCGATGAACAAAAGCAGCTCGCGGAGACAAGCAAAAAGAACCTTGGCGCGGCCGGTATCTGGAACAACCCCGTCGTTACCGAGATCAGTCCTTTTGACACGTTTTACCCTGCTGAGGACTATCATCAGGATTATTACCGGCTGAACGCGAATCAGCCGTACTGCAGCATTGTCATCAGGCCGAAGGTTGAGAAAGTTAAAAAAGTATTCGAAGAGCTGTTAAAGAACTGACGATTGACGCGGCTATGCTGCTATGATTTTTTTTACGAATCCCGTCCATGCTGCAAATCCGTTGCCCGTAAGGCTGTCAACCTGAAAGCATACGCCGGCAGGGTTCAGTTCCTTATAGACTTCAGCAACATGTTCCATATTGAAGTTCGTGTGCTCCATGAGCCCTGTCTTGGATACAACCAGGGCCGCTGCCTCTGAAAAGAGAAGCGGGTATTTCTCAATTTTATCGTCCCCCTCGGTCACGCTCAGCACGGCAATTTTTCCGTCCTCACCTATATCAAACTCGGCAGGACAGACCAGGTTGCCGATGTTTTCAACAATAATAAGGTCAAGCCCGGGGCCGTCCATGAGTTCCCGGAGCGCGGCATGCACCAGGTTCGCGTCCAGATGGCATGCTGTTCCCGTATTTATCTGGTATACCGGCGCATTCTTTTTCTGTATTCTTTCGGCGTCTTTGGTTGTTGCAATGTCCCCCTCGACAACTCCTATGGCAACCTCTCCGCCCAGCTGCTCAATTGTTCTTTCCAGAAGGGTTGTTTTGCCGGCGCCGGGAGAGCCGATTATGTTCAGCATTTTCGTGCCGTTTTTCTGCAGGAGTTTTCTGTTCTCTTCCGCCCACGCATCATTTGCCGCCAGCACTTTGTCCATTACTTTGATTTCCATCATTCCACCTCGAGACTTTTTAGATAAATGTCGTAATTTGCTTTTTCCCGCACGTTGCCTGAACCGCAAAATGGGCACACGACAAGAAGGGCGTCCTCCTTTTCAAATTCTTTATTACAGTCCATGCATGTGCACAGTTCCGGGACACGGGTAACCTTCAGCGTCGCGCCGTCGATATATGTTTCCTTTGTTATCAGATCAAAACAGAACGCAAGGTGCTCCTCGCTGACGCAGTTGTATTTGCCGCAGACAAGCTCGATGTCTGTAACCGCGGTAAAATGATGCTGCTGTCTTTCCTTTTCAATGATGTTGAATATGCCTTCCGCAATGGCAACTTCGTGCATTGTAGCAAACTCCTTCAAGAACGATATGCCGGTGTTAACAGATCCGGGGCAGCGGGTCCCCCTCCATCAGGGGCAGATAGCGCCTGGTACCCAGCCCCGTTTCCAGAGACACCGGCGGCGTTTCTTCGCTGAACGGATCATCGGTCACCGTGCCCACGATGGCCGCATCTTTTCCGAGGGGCAGACTGCGTACGGCGGAAAGAACCTCATCTGCCGCCTCATGAGCAACCACAAGGATTATTCTGCCCTCATTGGGCAGGTAGAGGGGATCGAGTCCCAGCAGGTCACAGCAGGACAGCACCCCCTGTTGTATCGGTACCAGGTCCTCGCCTATGGTAACGCAAACCCGGGACGCATAGGCAATTTCATTGAGTATGCTTGCCATACCCCCCCGGGTGGGGTCCCGCATGACATGGATGTGCCCGGCAAGGAACGCGATTTTTTCCACCAGGGGAAAGACTGCGGCAACATCGCTGTGTACGGGAAGTGAAAATTCCAGCTGCTCACGCTCGTTGAGTATGGCAATGCCGTGGTCTCCGATGGTCCCGGTTGTGATAATGGCGTCTCCAGGTTGTGCCCGGGACGCGGAAATGTTCATGCCGTCCATGACAGCGCCGATGCCGGCGGTGTTGATAAAAATTCCGTCCACCTCTCCCCGGCTTACGACTTTTGTGTCGCCGGTGACAATGGGAACGCCCAGGGCAGAGGTGGCCTCATGCATGGACCGTGCTATGGTGACCAGGTCATGTTTGGGGAACCCCTCCTCGATGATAAAGGCAGCTGAAAGGGCCACCGGCCGGGCACCCTTGACCGCAAGATCGTTGCAGGTCCCGCACACGGCCAGGTTGCCGATATTGCCGCCGGGGAAAAATACCGGTTTTATGGTGTACGAATCGGTTGTAAAGGCAATGCGTTTTTCACGGACCTCTATTTCTGCGGCATCATCAAGCCTGTTGAGAATATCATTGCCGTATGTCTCCAGAAAGATGTTCTTCACCAGGTCAAACCCGTGTTTCCCGCCGCCGCCTTCTGAGATGGTTATCCTTTCCTGCTCCATGTAGCAGCCTTTCTACGTGTTGTAATTGGTGTCGCCTACCAATAAAAATAAGTGTATCGAATCCTGGCGGTCCCCCAGAAAGCCGTCGATGGAGTCATTGCGAGGAGCGAAGCGACGCTGCAATCTCGCTTTTTGCGTTACCGGAGTGTGCCGCGAAAGCCCCGCTTTGTAAGCGGGGTAAAGCGGCACGTATCTAAAAATAAAATTTAAGCACCGGGATGCCCCGCCTTGCCCCGTGGACACACGGGATTTCAATAGGCGGGGAGCATCACTTACAGGATGAGATTGCTTCGCTTTCGGCTCGCAATGACCTTTAAAAAATACTTTTTTACGGAACCGTCAATCTTTTTCGCTGTATCCGGAATCCAGAATGATTTTTTACAGAATGCCAACACCTTGCCCTGTTGGATTGCCCAAAGGGCACTCCATGCACCAGGGCTGAATTCTGTATTCTTTACCCCATCTACCCGCCGTATTTATAATACGCAGCACAGGTCCCCTCGCTTGATACCATGCACGGGCCGATGGGCTGTGAAGGGGTGCACGTTTTTTTGTACAACGGACACGCGGGTGGGATGCATATGCCTTTTATGACGTCACCGCATCTGCATCCCCCGGGTTCGGGAGCAGGTGCAACGTGAAAATCTATCAGCTGACGGGCATCAAAGTGCGCAAAATCGTCCCTGAGCGCCAGGCCGCTTGCCGGAAGCATGCCCAGCCCGCGCCACCGGGCATCGGAGGGGGTGAAGACGCTCTGCATTGCCCGGACAGCCTTCAGGTTGCCCCGCGATTTTACGAACCGGGGATAGCAGTTCTTGATTGCCGCCTGTTTGCCGGCGATAAGCTCAAGCAGGCCGGATATCCCCGCCAGGATATCCACCACTTCAAAACCGGTAACTACCCCGGGTACGCCGTATTTTTCGGCCATGAACCGGTAGACATCCGCACCGATAATGCTGCTTACATGGCCCGGAAGCATAAAGCCGTCAAGCGTTACATTACCGGCAGCGAGCAGGCTGTCGATTGCCGGCGGAATGAGCTTGAAAGCGGAAAGCAGGTACAGGTTTTTCACCTCTTCCTGCCGTGCTCTGAGCAGTACCGAGGCAAAAAGGGGCACCGTTGTTTCAAAGCCGACGCCGAAAAGAATGGTCTTCTTGTCGGGGGCCCGTCGTGCGAACTCGAGGGCTTCCATGGGGCTGTACATGATTTTGACGGCGGCGTCCCGCTTGGCCCGGACCGTCTCAAGGCTGTCGCCTGCGCCGGGGACCCGCAGCATGTCGCCGAAGCAGAACAGAACAGCATCCTTTCTGCAGGCAAGTCCGATGACCTCTTCAATTGTCTCAACCGGCGTGACGCACACCGGGCAGCCCGGTCCGGAAACCAGGTTGATATTGTCGGGGAGGCCCGCCTTAATGCCTGTCTTGAACAGGGATACCGTATGGGTCCCGCAGACTTCCATTATTGAAACACGCTTTGTATATGCGGTAATATCTGCAAGCAGCCTGCGGGCTATATGATTGTCCTTGTACCCGGCGAGCAGTGTTTCCGGGGATGTGGTACCATTATTCATTGTTTTTCATCTTCGCCGTCGGTTCATGTTTGCCCCGGGTCCTCTGCCGCCAGGATCTGCCTGAAGTATTCGATGTTTTCAAGCGCATCCTCTTCATTGAGCTTTTCCAGGGCAAAGCCGGCATGTACGATAATATATTCCCCCGGCTGTGCTGATTCAAGAAGGTCAACGGCAATCCTTTTCGTGACACCCATAAAATCGGCAATAACGAACCGGTCGTCAAGAATTTCGGTGATTTTTCCAGGGACTGCTAAACACATGGGACTTTCCTCGTTTTGTGCGTTATCATATATAATGCCTAGAACATATATACAGATATACATGAAAAGATGAATAAACATTGATTATACAATATTTTTATTATTAAAAAAAATAAAATTTGTAATTATTTAGAATAGTCCTGTTAATACTGTTTTCCGGATCCCGCTCCCCGAACGGAGTCGGGGACAATCTTCTCGGGAATGACAAAAAAGTTCATAACTGCACAAAAAAGCATGTCATTCCCGCGCAAGCGGGAATCCGGTTTTTTTAAAAAAGGTCTATTACATAGGTTAACCGGAGTTTCCTAAATAACCGGATAAGAATTTTTGAGCAGTTATAGAATGCTGACAATGAGGGGAACGGGGCGCCTTTGATTGCCGAATATCAGAATTAATACGTTGTGGGGGTTGTTTCTTCAGCAAACAGTATGAATTGAGGGAAGCGGCAGCTGACATCAGGACCGCCGAGGCCGCATGCCTCCACGCAGGTGCCGCATTCAACACACAGGTGCTGATCTATATAGGGTCTGTCATCTATGATGCTTATGGCTGTTACAGGGCAGAAATTAAGGCAGCCGAAGCATCCCGCACATTTTTCAGGGTCGATTTGCATACCGGTATGTCTCTTTTATCCTGTTTCATCACTGTTATGCCTGCAGTGAGGAGACATATCAGCAAAATGTTTACCAACGGGGAACCGTTGAGAAAAATATTCTATCATCCGTTTTGTGGCAAAAGGATTTCCATCTTTTGCGCATTCCTGCAGATCCAGTCGCGTCTGCCACTTGTCGAGAAAACGCTCTGAAACATCCTGCTCCCCGCCTATGGTGTCGATCATCCTGACGGCTCCCGTGGGGCAGACGAATACACAGGAACCACAGCCGATACATTCCCGCGAATCCCGTGAAAATGGAACGGAGACTTCCTTGTTTATCCCTGAGTGGGCAAAGTTTATGGCATGCGCTCCCACAATTTCACTGCACGTTCTCACACACAGACCGCACATGATACACAGGTCATCGGAACGGGAAAAGGGCGTTGCAGCTATTCCCATGTCACGGGCAAGCTGCTGTATGACGGGGGCATTGGGAGATCGTGCCAGGAGCAATTCAACGATGAGCCTGCGGGCTTTTTTTATACGGGCACTATGTGTTGTTATCTTCATGCCCTCTTTGACATAGGTGTTGCAGGACGAGACGATTTCTGTTTTGCCCGCGGTTGAGACTTCAACGATACAGAGCCTGCAGGCGCCGTAGGGCGTCAGCGCTTCGTGATGACAGAGCGTTGGAACGGCGATGCCGTGTTTGCGTGCAACGGCGAGAATCGTTTCGCCTTTTTCCGCTTCTATTGTTTTCCTGTTGAGAATAATCTTGCACGTGGACATGTGGTCTGCTCCGTTTGTTTATGATATTTTTTTAGTCAGCACGGCAAGCTTGTCCGCCTCCCGCTGCAGCTGCGCAATTTCGTCTCGGTGTGTCTCGGCGGCACGGGGCTGCAGCTTTACATATTCAGTTACCGGCAATGGCCGGCAAACGGGTACACTGCCGGTCAGTATCCCGTCTTCAACCCGGTAGAGGGGGAACAGGCCCGATTCCACGGCCCGCCTTCCCGATTCAAGGCTCAGTGACGGTTCATACCGACACCCGGAAGGACACGGTGCGAGAACAGCAATGAAGCTGATACCTTCCGTATCCAGTGCTGCGTGAACCTTCTCAATGAGATCAAAGGGATATGAGGGACATGCAGTAGCCAGATATTCTGGCCCTATATCTTGCACCGTCTCTATGATCGAGCGTATGTGATGAAAGCGCTGGAGAAAGCCTTTTGTCCGGTCATGGGTATAGCACGGTTCGGATGCGGTCTTGTGGCGCTCTAAACCTGATTCATTAAACAGACATATATACAAAAAACGTTTTCTTTTTACTCTGGCTTGCTGCAGGAGGTGAAAACCGTCGCTAAACGTACCGGATTCACCTGCCGCTGCCGTTACGTTGTCTGTATCAGGAGCCGGCAGGGCATGGCCTGCCTTTCTTGAAGGGGGGTACTTCCACTGATTGTACGGCACTGCCGATGCATGCAGGCCGGGGCCGTGGGACCCGTAGGGTATTTTCCTGTAATGCGTCATTGCCTTGCCGATGAGCCTTACAGAAGCGGCCTGGCCGCAGCCCGGGCATGAGCGAACGGCGGGAAGAAAGCCCTCGGTTTTGGGTAAGAGCTTTGGTGCAAATACTGAAAAACGATCCATTAGCGCCGCATCTCCTTCTTTATAAACCGGCTTGTGGGAAAAATATCCCGCTCTTCACGTGTCATGGTTATTGCCTCGTTCAGACATTTCTCAGCACATATGCCGCACCCCTTGCACGCATCCGCATCAATGTCATAATAGCCCTCGTCAATCTCACGGATGGCGGCATCAGGACAGCTCAGGTAGCAGATACCGCATTTGAAGCAGCGATCCCTGTCCCAGACAGGCCTTTCATAGCGCCATACAGATGCACTGTATGCATACGGTGGTAAGCGTTTATCAAGTCGGTATTTCTTAAGGGTATTCGTCAGTATTTTCTTCATGGTGTTTCGTCAACCCGTCTGAAACAAGATACTATTTTTTTGCCTTGCTTTGAATCAGCTTGTCGTGTAATGACGGGCGCTCTTTCTTGATAATGTCCATGTTGTTTGGGACAATAAGCTGGGGGATTCCGATTCTGTCCCCAAACCGCTTATATATGAAGTCTATGTCTTCATCAGTGCTCACCCTGTTCAGCGGGTACAGCCCCTTGTTCAGCTCGAGATATTCGGGAGTGTTGAAGGCAAACGATCGCTGCCACCACTGGATATAGTCCTCATAACCCCGGCGGCCGTCGAGTTCTTTCTCAATGGCCTTTACCGCCTGAAAGCCGCAGGCGAGTGCACCCTGCACCCAGGTTTCCGACGGGGCACCGGCATCGCCCACAACAACAACATTACCGGCAACGGGCCTTTTTACGGGGGTAAGGGCACCGAGCCTGCGTCCCATGGTTGCTTCGCCTTTGACTATTGTCGCGTTGCGGAACCACGGGGCGAATTTCGAGTGTTTGATGAACCTGTCTATAAGGGCGGGCGCCGGGACATTTCCCACGGTCATACATCCGAGAACCCGGGTATCGTTTGCTCCGATACTCAGAATCATGTTTGCAAAGGGATTGATGCTGGGAATGGTGAAACTGACAAAGGATGAGTCGGGAAAATCATCCTCAACGCCTTCCATGACGAAGTGAACGAATTTTCTGCCCCGGGGGGCAAACTTCTCGCGCTGCTTGTTCAGCCCCACGCTTTCCACGATTTTAGAGCGTTTCCCGTCTGCTGCAATGGCTGCTTTTGCCTGAAAGGTTTTTTCGCCCGATTTCGTCCCCACGGTAACCATGACACCTTCGGAAGTGTTTTCAGCTCCAAGCCCGATTGTTTCTTCGAGAATTTCCACACCTGCATTTTGTGCTGCAGTGAGCAGGTCAGCGGCAAGGGCCTCCTTTTGGAGGAAAAAACCCCAGACCCCTTCGTTCACCGGATATCGGTGTATTATATGACCCGAAGGGGAAACCTGTATCCAGTTGAGATAGGGCCGCAGGTTGCCCGTAAAGTCAACAGAGAACCCCGGTCCGTGAAAGTTCAGTTTTGCTTTTTCCGACTCAATGTCCACGGAAACAGGCTCAAGGTAGCCGTCTTTTTTTCGCTGCCCGGTTTCTGCCGTGCCCACGGGGGTAAGCTTGCGCAGATAGAATATCTGGGTACAGGCCCGGTTGATCTGCGTTATCCTGCGTCTCCTCTCGACAAGAAGGACCTTGAGTCCGTCCTCGGCGGCTGTCTTTGCGGCCATGAGGCCCCCGGGCCCGCCGCCCACAACAATCAGATCATATTTCATGATGTTTCCCTTTTCTTCATGTTTCTTTGGTCTTCTATGATACAGCGTATATATTCACCATCCGCTGCGCCGGAGAAACAGAGGGCACAGAGTAAAGAAACGTTTTTTCGGCGCTCCAGGTACGTTAAGCCCGGTAATATGCCTCCAATGCTTCCAGCAGTCCCCGCATGGTAAAGTTTTCCGGAACAATGTCGACATTAAGGCCGACCTCCCCGCCGGTTTTTGAGGTGAACGACCCCATATAGGCAACAACCGATTTGTTAACGATATCCAGCCTGTCTTGCAGATGATTAAGAAAACTGAATATCTCTCCTGAACTGGTAAAAATACAGATGTCGATCTTTTCATTGAGAAGTAATTCCTTTTCAACGGGCCCGATTTCTTCCACCGCCATGGTGCGGTATACCTCAAGGCGTTTCGCGGTCATCCCGAGGTTCTCAAAGTCGCTGATGAACTGGGGGATGACATAGGGCTCGACAACCCCTGATACCCGGGGACACGGGACAATGACGCTGCCGTTGGTTATGCCGCGGTTTCGGAACTCTTCAATCACGCCGCCCGTGCTCATCTCCCGGGGGATCAGATCGGGTGACAGGCCGGCTTTTTCCAGCACCAGTGAATCCATGCGGAATGCGGCAATTTTGGTTCCGGCCCGTGTAATGGCCGATGCGTCCAGCCCAAGGGCGGTGAGTCGGCTGCAAAACGGCTCGATACCGTTTTCACTGCTGAAGGCAAGCCAGTCATAGTCGGACAGATTTTTTATGACCTGATCAAGCTCATCGTAATCAGGCATGGGCCAGATCTCAATGGTGGGCATCCACACCGGCCGTGCCCCGCGCTGGATCAACAGCTGTCCAAGGGGCACCGCGTAGTTTCTCGGGGAGGTGAACAGGACGCGTTTCCCATACAGGGGAAGGTCGTCCCTGGCAATGAGTTTCCGGTCAAAATCTATTGCCCGTATAGTTTTCATTGTGTAACTCCTTTAATGTGGTTTTTTCTCTTTGTTGGTGCCCGAAGCATGCCGCATCGGGATTCAGCTCTTTTTTTTCCACATGGTCTTTTTCGTCCGCCGGGCTATTTTTTTATACAGCTCCGGCCGGTCCTTTTTTATTACGGCAAGCTTTGTATCGACCATGACCGCGGGAATGCCGATGTCGTCTCGCAGCAGGCCGTAGACATAGTCGAGCTCCTCGTCGTTGCACACCCGGTTCAGGGCATAGCCGTCGCTGAGAATTTTGAAGTAGTTGGGTGTGTTAAACGAATATGCCTGCTGCCACCAGTCTTTGTATTCCTGATAACCGTTACCGTTGTTGCGTTCTTTTTCAATGGCCTTTACGGCCTGAAAGCCGCAGGCTACGGCCCCCTGTATCCAGGTTTCGGTGGGTGCCGTTGAATCGCCTGCAATCACAATATTGCCTGCCGTCAGGTCCTGTAAAGGGCTGCGCACAAAATTGGTGAAATGCATTTTATTGACCACTCTGGCCCTGCGGAGCATGGGGGCAAGCAGGGGATGGGCGGCAAGGGTTTCAAAGGGCAGGACACCGGCGGTAACCGAATGCATGTTTGCCCCCATCTGACCTATGATAACGTTGCGCTCGTAGAGACTGGGCACGGTAAAGGTGAGAAGGGACGCATCGGGGTAAGGCGACTCAAGCCCTTCAACAAGATACCAGATGCCCCGGGCAAATTTAGTGGATATGAGTTTTCGCTTTTGTTCTATCCCGAGGGTTTCTGAAATTCTTGATTTTATCCCCTCGGCAACAACCGCGTTATGTGCCTCCAGTGTCCTGTGGCGCCTTGATATTTCACCCCTGATATGAACCCTGACCCCGCTTTTTGTGTTTTCGGCTGCAAGCCCTGCTGTCTCACGCAGGACGGTAACCCCGAGACTCTCAACCTCAGAAAGCAAACCGGCCAGGAACGCCTCTTTCCAGTAGTGAAAACCCCACACGCTGTCGTTGACCTTGAAGCGGTGTACCACGTTTCCTGAGGGGGAGACCTGGAGCCAGTTGAGATAGGGCCGGAGAGGACCGTCATAGTTGACGGAAAATCCCAGTTTGCGGAAATTAAAGCGAGTGTAATCAGAGCCTGTCTCAACCGACACCGGTTCGGTATAGGTCTTGCCCTCGGCGAGGGGGCTTATCCCACGCACGTACAGCAACTGGAGACAGGAGCGGTTTATCTGGCAGACATTTTTTTTTCGTTCAACCAGAGCGACTTTAAGGCCGTCTTCCGCCGCTGTTTTTGCAGCCATAAGGCCTGCCGGGCCTGCACCGATAATGATTACATCATAGGTCATAGTGATTTCCGGAAATCCGCCGAGAAGGCCCCTGAAAACCCCCATTCATAAAACAGCGGGATATGGAACAGACAGGAATTACCGCTTCTTTCACCCTCTAAAGAACCTTTTGGAATAACAGGCAATATATAATAGGCATACCTAATAATTAGCAAAAAACTATGTTTTGTCAACATTTTTATTCATCCCTGCCTTGCAGCGTATGCCTTTGTGTAGCGGCCGATGATCCGCCGTATAAGAACGCATCCGCACTCCCGAGAAAAAATCTTGACTTTGATGAATTGCTGCAATAGGCTAAAAATAGGTATACCTAATAAATACACTTTTATTTCTGGACTAAAAATACGGGAGAAGAGATATGGATTTTTTTCAAAACCCTGTTGCCAGGCTGAGCGCTCTTTTTTTAATGGTCTGTTGTTGTATGCAGTCTGCTCATGCAGGTGAAAAAAAGGAGTTTAAAAAATTAGATGTCGGCGCTGGGGAAATGGGAATACATGCAACGGTACTGGAGGGACCGCCTATCAAGGCAGGCCAGGTGCTTACCGGTGACCATCCTGAGTATACACGGGGGATGGTTTGTGTTGAGTGTCACGCGGTTGCATTTGATGCGGTAACATCCTCAACAAAGCAGTTTTTGCTCAACTATAATCAGATGGCCAATGCCCGGGTGTGGGAAAAAATTGAAACATTTCTTCCCGGACGGGAGCGGTTTGTGCTCACAACTGTTGACGAGGGTGCTCCCACGGCAACCACCGTTGATATGGTTCTGGACAAAGATGAAAAGGTTTTATACGTACTCTGTGAGAAGGGCACTGAAAAGCTTATGCACATTAAGAAAAACCCCAGGGTGTGTGCGGTTCGTTTTAAGGGCTGGACCCTGGCAGAGGCCCGGGAAAATAAAAATCTAAAACAGCAATGGATAAGTGTCCAGCTGAAGGGGACTGCAGAGGTGATCTCCTCGGATAATCCGGAATTCATAGGGCTGGTGAAAAAATATAAACCGGTCCGGCTCACCCCGCTGCGGGCCAGGCTGCGTTTTGACGTGGTCAGGATCACTCCTGATAGCATTATATATTTTGATACGAACCTGACAGAGGAAGCGTTTGGGATTTATCAGCAGTGGGTGCGGGAAAAGTAAGTTTTATAATTATGCCCGAATTACCTGAAGTAAACAACCGGGCTCATCGCAGCTCCCGCGCCTGTGCGGGGAAGAGCCGGGTTTTGGATTGCGGTCCCGCTATAGCGGGATTTCCTTTTGCCGCCCCGTGCGGAGCACGGGGCGGCAAGCAAACAATGAAACCTCATAGCTTTTCTTTATCTATTTCGTGCAGTGAATGAATTGTGGTCTGTACGATTTCTTCTTCAGGTTCAACCTTTATAGTAGACGCTCCGCAAAGCTCTACGAAGGTAGCAATTCCCTTATGCATCAATTCAATATTTTTCCTGGGCGTTTTTTTTAGATTCATGAGCAGGTGTGCCATCGGCCCCAGGGGAGCGTCTTCAATGATCTTTTTCCCCTTGCCGGTAATGCCGACCTCTACAATTCTTTTATCTGTTTTATTCCTGCTTTTTCTGATCAGGGATTTTTTATGGAGCCTGTTGACGATGCCCTCAACAGTAGTTATGTGGGAGCCGATACCGAGAGCAAGTTTTGAAAGTGATATGCCGGAATTTGCATTAATGAATTTTAGCACTGAAATCTGCTGCCGTGTAATACCGTAATTTTTTTGCAGATAATGTGAATACTGATAATTACCTATTTCAACTTTTCGTATCATCTTCCTGAGCTCCAGAAAGACCTCTTCCTCCCACGATGATCCTTTCCCGGGCATGGCAGCACTCCTGTGATGATGTGGCATGTTTAAAAAATTGAGTACCAACAGCACCAGCCGTTCGGTAACGTTTGCAATGCAATATTAGGAATACCTAATATTATGTAAAAAGGCAAGCATAATAATGCCGCGGTGTCCCGGAAAACAGCACAAAACCGCTCCCGGCACTGCAAAACCTTCTTGCCAAATTCGTCGGCACCGGTTATTTTGATATCTAAAAAAAATCGAACCCGTAAACATTACATTCACCGGGTCGGGGTGCAGGCATGCAGCAAATCATGGCAAGGGTACTTGCATACAAGGCAGGGGCGTTTATCGATGTCGGGGCAAACAAGGGCCAGTCACTTACGCAGCTGCTTTGCCTTGACACCAACCGGCAGTATATCGGCTTTGAGCCCGACCTGTCTCATTGTGCGTCCATAGAAGCACTCATTGTTCAGAACGGGCTTAAAAACCATCTTGTCTTTCCCCTGGCCCTTTCAAACCGTTCCGGCCTGGCAAAGATTTTCATACGGCAGGGTACGTCCACCGTGTCAAGCCTTGTAGAAGGATTCCGGCCGTTATCCTTTTACTCCCATATTCAGTATATTCCCGTCATGCCGGGCGATACAATAATTGCGGATTTACAGCCCGCCGCCGTGGCTGTTATCAAAATCGACGTTGAGGGCGGCGAGCTCGAGGTCGTTGAAGGCCTCAGCCAAAGCATTGCACGCTATACACCCTTCATTATTTTTGAAGTCCTGCCGCACTATCTTGCGCTGATCGGCGAAGCAATCGACGAGGAAACGGTGCTGTTTCGACAGGAAAGAGTGAAGCGCCTGGAAAATGTCTTGAGAGAAGCACGATACGCACTATACCGGATTGAGCCTGAAAATGTGCTTAAACACATCAGAAACATAGACCCCGGAACCAAACCTGATTTGTCACGGACCAATTACCTGGCAATCCCCATGACTGATAAGGAAAAATTCCTCGGGGAGAATTCCGGTGGGCACGCCACATACTACCGGTGCTGATGTTTTCCCGTAAAAAAACCTTGATAGTGCCCTGCAATACCTCCCGACTGACCTGCATCGTGCCTGAGAATTTTCTTTTGACAGATACGTTACAGTGTGGTATCTATGAATATATTAGGTATACCTAATAAGGGGGATGATGATAAACGAGGCACTTTGCAAATGTATTGCTCAACGCACGGCTGATAAAAACATCCTGCTCATAGGCGCCCGGGGCAATGTGGGCAACAGGGCGCTCAGGCTGCTTCTTCATTGTGGTACCGCGTCATCCATTACCGCGTTTGACAAAAAGCCGCCCCCTGATACCGGGCTTCCCGCACAGGTAATCATCAGAACAGGCCCTGCCGGCGACATTACGGATTTCGATGCCGTGCGGGAAGCAACCGCAGGAAAGGACACGGTTGTCTGTGCGGTGGGCGTGCCCCGCCGCAGCCCCTCCGGTGAGAAAAAGCCGTCGCCCTATGATATCGAAGAAAATGGCATGGAAAACATCGTGCAGGCCTCACGTCGCTCCGGAGCCGGCCATATTATCTATATAAGTGTCCTTGGGGCGGCTCTCGGCGACGGGATACCCCCCTTTCATCACGGATGCCGGGCAAAGCGGAACGCTGAGCAGGTTCTGATCGGCTCCGGCATTGCCTACACCATTATCAGGCCGACCGGCTATTTTAACGATTACCGCGAAATCCTGTACCGTGCCATGGCGGGCACCTACAGGATCGTCAATGACGGCAGCGCTCGGGCCCAGCCCATTGACGAACAGAATGTCGCCGAAATGCTCATTGCTTCAATCGGCAACGGGCGCGCGCGCAACAGCATCATCGCCGCCGGCGGCCCTGAAGCCTTTACGAAAAAGCAGTTTGCCGACGTCTTCGGCAGGCTGCTGCACGAGACAGTCACGCCCCTGTCAATGACCCCTGAGCAGTACAAAAAGGCGGTGTTCAACAGCGACCTTCTTCTGTTCAGGGCGCTGTCGGACAGCGTGCTCAGCGATGCGGAGATGGAAACGCTGCGCAGGGTGTATCCGGAAATACGGCTCAGGTGCCTTGAAGACTACCTTAACAGCCTGAATGATCCAAGGCTGCAAGACTATTTTAAAAACAAGGAGGAGAACAATGGCCAGCTATGATCTTATCATAATAGGAGCGGGACCGGCCGGGCTTATGGCCGCCCGGACCGCGGCAGGTGACGGCCTCAGGGTGCTGCTCATTGAACAAAGAAAAAAAATAAGCAGGGTGAGGCGCTACTGCAGCCAGCTGATACGTGTCGGCGCCGGGGGCTACAGCTCGGCAAAGAAGCCCACCGACATGGAGATCAGGTCCGTAAACGTAACCTTTGGGATAGACCACGGCCGTTATATGTTCAGGCTGCATAACCTTGAAGATAGTGTTGAAATTGCCTACACCGGCTACCTGGGCGCGTACTACAACGAGACCCATGTGTCCCCGTCGGGCCGCAGCTTTGACAGCGACCGGTCATGCGAACATATTTACGGATTCCAGATCGACAAAGACGCGCTTATTGCGGGTATGCTCGATGAGGCCGCCGCCGCAGGCTGTGAGGTCATGGGCAATGCACGGTGCACCGGCCTTGCGGAACAGGCCCGGGGAGTTGCCGTGAGCATTACATCGGGTAGGGGCGAGGAGACGTTGCAGGCAGGGCGGGTTATTATTGCCGACGGTGCATTTTCAAAACTCGTGGAAAAGCTGGGATTCAACGAGGGTCGTCCGGACGGGGGCCCGACACTAAAATTCCTTAATTACATCCTGGACCGTGTGGACATTCCCTTTCGTGAGGCCCGTCATATCAAGCTCTACGCTCCATCCGTCTGTCCCGGTCCGGTCAACCTGGGGCTGTGGGCACACGGCGCACACCAGATCTGTATGGCCGTGCCGGTTTTTACCGGGGTACATCTGCCGGAGCTTCTCGACAGGGTGATGAAGGAGTCTCCCTTTTCGCCCTGGTTTGAGAAATCACGCGTTATTGACCGGCTGGGCTGTAATATGCCCCTGCGTCCGGCAATCCGTGAGCCGGCCCGGGGCGCCGTCATCTGCTGCGGTGACAATGCGGCCTTTGCGGAAACATCCATACGGGGCGCTCTCGGGTGCGGATACACCGCGGCGAAGGCAAGCAAACAAGCACTGCAGGGCGGTGACGGAAACAGCCGGTATAACGATTTCTGGCTGCATGCCTTTAATTTTCACAGCGCGCAGTACCGCGGTTTCGGCAAGAAAATAGCGCCTCTTGCCATGGTGCTTGATGACGCTGAAGTCGACACCCTGTTCACATGGCTGGGTGATAATGGCCTGTGGGGAATGCCGGGAGATGTGCTGACCGATAACATCGACCGATTGAGGGCCGCACTTCCCGACATAGCAGAAAAGGTCATTGCAACGGGAGGCAGCCCGGGAGGGTGAACCCGGGAGCCCGGCCATGTTGTCGGGAGACAGCGAACAGGAGATCACGGGAACAGGTCTCCGGTTCGGCGGATCGTATTGATATAACTGAACGTTTCACACAAGGGGAGACCGGCAGACAGCACGCTTCCGTGCCATGCATGCATACGTTCCCCGGGCTCGCTGATGCAGCACATTGTGCGGCTGACAATACAGGCGGCAACAAAAGCGTCGTGAAGCAGCGAGCATCTGCTGCCTGAACCGTAAGCAGCATGGTTGCTCTTCCTTCCCCCCCCTCAACGCAAACAGACAAATCTCTAAAATTCTTAAAAAAAATATTATTTTTTTTTTATCTGTTTACAATAGATCATTTTTATGTTATCCAGCATAAAGATGTAAAGATGCAAATGCAACCATATGTAGCAGCAAAAAAAACTTTTTTTATGTTTACGGTTTGTTATAATCGGTTCGATACGTATAGTTTATATATGGCGGGTAACTATCAGGCAAGAGATAAAAAAATGCGGAACCACCTGGAGGGGATGGTCTGCACAGCCGTTGGGAAGGCTTTTCGGCTTACCGCCAAGCGGGGAAACAACCCTATACATCCTCAGTGTTCAGGTGCGTTTGCGCACCATGCGACATTGTATGCCGCACATCAAACAGTTTTAGTTGAAAACCGGCCATTTTTCTAGTAATGTGTTGAAGGTGTGTCCTGTCCGGGCAGGGACAGCTCATACTACATGTATGTTCCTTGGAAAAGCACCGGCCAATTCGTATGCACCCGACACGACAAGTACCGCATTGCCCCGGTGGATAATGTGTCGCACGAACTGCACCGGCAACCGTTTTAGGGATACCTGTTATGGATAACGAGGCTCAATCACTGATAAAAAGAATAACGGCCGGGATAAAACAGTCTGTTGTTCTGGAGAGAGAAAGCCTTGCCATGCTGTTCGGGCTTGCGCTGATTCTGTATGCATTCCTGGTTTTGGGTATCCTCGGCGTGGTGTATATGCGCAATGAGACCGGCAACGAAAAGCGCAGGCTGCTTTCCGATGGTGCCGTGCTGGTAAATATGCTTGCCCAGTATGCGGGGGCGATAGAATTGTCCGACAATAAGACGGACCTGATGCGGGTCGTTGATTTCGTGTGGCGGGGCAAGGGCCTGCATTACTGTATCATATCCGACAGCGCGGGCAGGATGATCGTCGGTATGGGCGATGCACTGTCCCGGCATGCACGGCCCCCGGGTGTGGTGAAAAGGGCGCTCGGCTCGGACTATCCCCTGGAGCAGACCTTCTTTGATCCCGTTGCGAAACGAGATATCTATGAATTCTCCAAGCCCGTCTTTTCCGGGGGGGTGAAAACGGGTGTTGTTATCCTGGGGCTCGTAGAGACGCCCGACACGCTCTTTTCACGGGTGACGGTCGATGCTTTGTCCGTATCGCTGATTGCCGTTTTTATGCTGGTGCCCTTCTTTTACTATCTGTTCAGGATTATGCTGCGTCCGTTCAGGACCCTGCAGGCGAAGCTCAATGAAGCGATGCACTCCGGTGAGTTCAGCCGTATATCCGTGCAGGCATTCGGCGAGCCCGGTAAAATTGCCGACCAGGTCAACAAAACCATTACCACCATAGCCGACAAATACGAGCGGGAAAGCAAAGCACAGCAGGACCTTGTGGTGGCCAACCGGATCATCGGTTACGAGAAAAACAGGATGGAGGCCATGCTGGACAGCCTGAGCGACGGTATTATCGCCGTCAATCAGTCACAGGAGATTATCTGTGTAAACAGCATTGCCGAGCATCTTCTGCATGTTTCGCGGGAGTCGATCGTCGGCAAACGGGCGGAAGCGTGCGTGCTGCATGAGACGGTGCGCTCTTTTATTACCGAGGGCAGCAGTGAGGATGACGGATTTGCGCTCAGGAGGCAGTCGGTAGGTACGTTTACCATAAAGGGGCAGGGCACCTACCGTATGGTTAAAATGCCGGTGGGCACGGGCCCGGAAAACACCTTCGGCGTTCTGGTGGTCATAAAGGACATTTCAGCCCAGCTGCTGGCAGAGCAGGCCCAGTCTGAATTCATATCCAGTGTCGTGCATGAGATCAAGTCGCCCCTGAACACCATCAAGTCCTACACTGAAGTTCTCATGGACGGTGATGTCACCGACAGGGAAACCGAGAAGGAGTTCTACAACATTATTACGCTGGAAACGGACCGCCTGGCAAAGATCATCGAAAACCTTCTCAATATTTCAAAAATTGAAATGGGAAGCATAGATGCAAAAAAAAGCATTACCAAGCCGACCCGTATCATGCTGAACTGTATCGATGCCGTCAGGGCACAGGCCGAACGGAAACATATTTCCCTGCAGGAAACGGTGCCTGAAAATCTGTCAAGCATTAATATCGACCGTGATTTAATGGAGATAGCGGTGATGAATATCATGAGCAACGCCGTTAAGTATACCCCCGAAGGAGGAAAGGTCTTTGTGAGTGCCGAGGAGCAGGAAGGGCATATGCTTTTTCACATCAGGGACACGGGGTGCGGCATTGCCGAGGACGATCAACCCAAAATTTTTGAAAAGTTTTTCAGGGCATCGAGTAAAGAGGTGCAGGATGAAAAAGGGACCGGGCTCGGGCTGGCACTTTCCCGGGAGATCCTGATCCTTCACGGCGGCAATATCAGTGTAAACAGCACGGTGGGTGAGGGAACCCTGTTTACCCTTACCATACCCAAGGAAACCGACTTTACCAAGCTGTTTTAACCGGCAGCAGAGGTGCGATGGACACACGGCGGCTGAAAATACTTATCGTTGAAGATGATATGTTTATGGTCCGCGTGCTGAAGATGAAGCTTGAGCAGGGGGGGTTTGAGGTATATACCGCCCAGAACGGTGCAGAGGGCTTTATAATGGCAGACCGGCTTAAACCCGATGTAATAATCTCCGACGTCACCATGCCCCAGGTGGACGGCCTTTCAATGTGCACCAAGATCAGCCAATCGGAAGATTTACGGCCCGGGCTTTTTATTGTTATTACGTCCCTGATCGAACGGCACGTCAGGCATCAGGCAGAGCAGCTTGAAAACGCGTGCTTTGTTCCCAAGCCCGTCAGCCCGAAAAATATTGTCGGTATAATCAGGAAACATTTTGATGACAGGGACCACAGCACGGAGAAGCAGTGATGATGTCCGGTGAGGACGTGCGGGAACTTGAGCAGCTGCTGTCACGCCTTGCAGCGTGTACGGGGATCGGCTGGGACATTGTCCGGGGCCGGGGAAACGTGGGCCTGCAGGACGGAAAACAAGGCGGCACGGGTATTGATGATGCCCTGTCGGCTGCTGCAGATACCGGCGGGCCCGTTGTTCTGGAGCACGACGAAAACGGTAACAGCTGGCTGGTTCCCGTGATGTGCGGGGCGGACCGGGCAGAGCTGTTCGTCATCGTACGCACAGCCGGCACGAACAACCGTTTCGGCGACGGGCTGCCCCAGGATGTGCTTCTGGTCCGGGATATCTGCTCTCTGGTTGCAAAGGGCACAAATCATGAACGTGAGCTTGAGTCCTTTACCCGGGAGCTTTCCAGCCGATACGAGGAACTGAACTTTATATTTGAAATAGGCCGCAGTATTGCCGATATTGCCGACCAGGAGAAATCACTTCTCGTTATCCTGGAGAATGCCCGGGAGCTGGTTGAAACGGAGGCGGTCTGTATCAGCATACCGGCCAAGAACATTTTCCAGATTGTCGATGGCGGCGGCACGGAGGGGGGCATCAGCCTTGCACATCAACGGATTTTTAAATATGCCTCGCCCATGCTCATTGAGAGCTTTCGCGGGGGCAATGATTATCTGACCCGCCGGGACCTGCAGGGCTTTACGCCGATAAATCAGTGTCTGAGCGGCAAAGGGGACGTGCTGGTGCTGCCGGTGACGCTGAAAGGTACCGTGCAGGGGGTGGTGCTGTTTTCCCATGCAGGCTCCGGTAAAGAGTTTACCTCTTCCGACAAACGCCTGATGAACATTGCCACCGATATTATTGCCATACGGCTGACCAATGCCGAGCTGTTCGAAAACCTTGAGGCTTTTCTCATCAGCGTGATGAAAAGCTTCGTTAAGGCTATTGAAGAAAAGGACGCCTATACCCGGGGCCATTCCGAGCGGGTGAACGACTATTGCCTGATGATGGGTGAGAGCATGGGGCTTGACCGGGAGAACCTGAAGGCCCTTACCATGGCAGCCATTCTTCATGATATCGGCAAGATCGGTGTGCCTGAGACTATTCTGAACAAGCCCGACAGACTGACCGATGAAGAGTATGAAAAAGTAAAACAGCACCCGCGCCAGGGATTTGAAATACTCAAGCCCATAAAGCAGCTGGAGGATGTCTTGCCCGGGATCCTGTACCATCACGAGCGGATAGACGGCAGAGGATATCCCCTGCAGCTCACCGGGGACGAAATCCCCCTGATTGCCCGGATCATTGCCGTTGCGGACGTTTTTGACGCCATGACGTCGACCCGGGCGTATCGCCGGGCCATGACCAGGGAAGATGCAATCCTGGAAGTCCAGCGGGTACGGGGCAGCCAGCTTGACGAGGAGCTTGTGGGAGTTTTTTTGCATGACTGCCTGGCACATGAAAAAGGCTTTTCTGTTCCAACGGCTGAACAATCAAACGCGACACACGGCACCATGAGGGGCCTGGGGGAGAAACCATGAGCATAGCACGGCAGCGCCACGGTAACGTTGAGGTAGTTGTGCCGTCTTTTCCGCTTGCTGCAGAGTATCTTGAAAGATTTTCAGCAGAGGTAAACCGGCTGCTTGACGACGGAAGGGGACGGATCGTCGTCAACTGTGAAAACATACCCCGAATCGACAGCAGAGGGCTTGAATGCCTGCTGGATGCGTCCGATAAAGCCCGCAGAACCGGCGGCGCACTCAAGCTCTGCTCGGTCAACGGGCTGTGCCGAAGTATCCTGACGGCGACACGGCTGCTGGCGGTATTTGATCTTTACGATGAGCCCGACGAGGCTGTGAGGAGTTTTCTATAATGAACGCACCGGCAATGCACAAGCGATTTGAAAAAAACAAAAAACTGGGAGAGCTCCTGGTCGAAGCCAATATGATCAGCCCTGAAAAGCTGACGGAGTGCCTGCGCCTCCAGAGGCAGACCGAAAAAAAGCTGGGGACCATCCTCCTGGAACAGGACCTCGTGTCCAGCGAAAAGCTTGTAAGCGTGCTGGGACTGCAGCTGGGCATACCGCACATCTGGCTGCGCAAGGGACTGGTGGACCGGGACATCGTGAACGTCATACCCTATGAAAAGGCAAAATCCTACCAGGTGCTGCCCCTCTTCAAGGTCCGCAACATACTTACCCTGGCCACCTCCGATCCCCAGGACGTCTTTTTATTCGACGAGCTGGAAAAACTGACCGGGTGCCGCATTCAGCCGGTACTGTGCCGGGCCGATGATATCCGGGGCGGCATTGAGGAATACTACAGCAACGATGACGGTCTTTCCGGCCTTATTCCCGAGGTCGACGAGGTTGATCTTGAGCTCGTGGAGCGCAAGGTCGACGCGGACATTCAGTCACTGGAGGAACTGAGCGAGGACAGCCCCATCATCAACCTGGTCAACAATATTCTGATCAAGGCGGTACAGGACAGGGCGAGCGATATCCACCTGGAGCCGGACCGCAACCAGTTCCGTGTCCGGTTCCGCATCGACGGCGTGCTGTACGAGGCAATGAAGCTGGGGCTTGAGCTGCAGCCGGCGGTTGTTTCACGCCTTAAAATAATGGCGGCCCGGGACGTTGCCGAGCGGCGGATACCCCAGGACGGACGGATACAGGTGCGGGTGATCGGCAAGACGGTCGACCTGCGGTTCTCCTCCCTGCCGGGCATCTTCGGCGAGAAGGTGGTTTTGCGGGTCCTTGATAAAAGCAATGCCATTTTGGACATACAGAAGCTGGGGATGGGGGCGGCCGTGCTTGAGCGCATGAAAAAGATGCTCAGGCGGCCCCACGGCCTGATACTGACCACGGGGCCCACCGGCAGCGGCAAAACAACCACCCTGTACGGGGCCATCTGCTTTCTGAACAGCATAGAAAAGAACATCGTTACCATCGAAGACCCTGTTGAGTATCAGCTTGATATCGTAAACCAGAACCAGGTCAACGAGAGCATCGGGCTCACCTTCCCGCGCATTCTCAGGCACGTGCTGCGCCAGGACCCCGACATCGTCATGGTGGGCGAGATCAGGGACCGGGAAACGGCGGAAATCGCCATCCAGGCATCCCTTACCGGCCATCTGGTCCTTTCCACGCTGCACACCAATGATGCGTGCGGCGCGATAAACCGCCTGCTTGACATGGGTATCGAGCCCTATCTCCTCGCCTCGTCGGTCATCGGTGCCATCGGCCAGCGCCTGGTACGGAGGATCTGCCCGGAGTGCAAAACCGACTATTTTCCCTCCGCTGCCGTCCTGCAGAAACTGGGTTGCAACGCACAGGAGAACATCAAGCTGTCCAGGGGAAAGGGATGCAGCGCCTGTTATGATTCTGGATTCAAAGGCCGTCTGGGCCTGTATGAATTTCTTGAGGTCGACCAGGACATTCAGCGGCTGATCAATGAAAACGCAACCGTGGAGCAGCTGCGAAGCTGTGCCGTGGGTAACGGCTTCAGGACCATAAGGCAGGAGGGGATGAGCAAGGTGATGGAAGGGGACACGTGCATGGAAGAGCTTGACCGTGCTATTATGGCAGGGGAGTAACGCATGGCCATCAATATGACGTCGGACACGGAAACGACTTTGGGCGGGGCTGCATCAGGCAGCACTCAGCCCGGAGCGCTGATGCGACGGGTTGCGGGCAAAATCGACCTGGCAGTGCGCAGCGTATCCGAGCGCCTCAGCTCAAAAGAGCGCATGTTTTTTTATTCCCAGCTGTCCCTGATGATGGAGACAGGCTCACCCATGAACCGCAGCCTCGATGCCATCAGGAGCCAGACCGAGAACAGCTACCTGCAGACGGTCATCGGTTCGCTCATAAAGGATGTTGAAGCGGGGATGCCCCTGTCCGAAGCCCTTGGGCGGTATGAGCGTGATTTTCCCGCCATTGCCGTGGGTATGGTGCGCGCAGGCGAAATCAGGGGTACCCTGTACGAAATGCTGGCCCAGGCAGAGCAGCTGGAGCGCCAGAGAAGAGAGTTCTCGTCGAATATGACCCGTGCACTGGCCTATCCCGGCCTGCTGATCCTGTTCTCTGCCGCCGTCGTGGTGTTCATGCTTGTCTATATCTTTCCCAAGTTCTCATCCCTGTTTCAGGACATGTGGGAGGTGCTTCCCCTGTCCACAAAAGCGCTTATGCTGTTTAACAGCCTGATAACCGGCTACTGGCACGTGCTTCTGGGCTGCGGCGCGGCGGCCGCCGCAGGGCTGTGGCGCGTGTTACGGGTAAAGCGGGTGCGCCTGGCATGTGACCGCCTGATGATCGCCGTGCCCGTTGCGGGCAAAATGGTGGTCATGATCTATACCTCACAGCTGCTGCGCACCCTGGGCTTTCTTATAAGCGGCCATGTCCCCCTGCTGGAGGCGCTTGCCATCGCCCGGGAAACGATCAGGAACACCCTTTACCGGGCCTTCGTGGACAGCCTCGCCGAATCGGCACGGGAAGGCCACGGCATTTCAGCTGCCTTCTCCCGGAACGCGTTTATCCCGGAAACGGTGAAGCAGGTTATCAAAACAGGCGAGGAATCCGGCAGGCTCGATTTTGTCATGCTTCGCCTTGCCCGGTATTACGACGAGGAAATCGAAAAGCAGCTCAAGCTGCTGACCGTCGTCATCGAGCCCCTGGCCCTGATCATCATGGGGGCTGTGGTCGGATGTATCGTCATGTCCATTGTGCTGCCCATTTTCAGGATGTCCCGTGCAGTGCACTGAACGGGTATAAAAAAGGACACCGCCCGGGTGTATCCCCCGGGACAAGGAAAATAAAAGCTAGTATGATAACTAAACAGGAGGCTGAAGATATGAAAAGACGTGTCACAAACAAAAAGGGGTTTACGCTTGTTGAAATTCTTATCGTGGTCATCATCATGGCAATTCTCGCCGGCGTCATGATACCCCAGTTTACCAGCTCCAGTGATGAGGCAAAGCTCTCAACACTGCGCACTGATCTTGTAGCCATGCGGGCGGCCATTGAGCTGTACTACATTCAGCACAAAAGCACCTACCCCGGGGCAAACACCAGCAACTACGGCGGCCATACAACAGCTGCCGAATACTTCGTCGACCAGCTGACGCTGTATACCGACATCGACGGTGAGGCGGTCGCCGTCAAGGACGGCACGCACAAGTACGGCCCCTACGTGAAGCACGGGATACCGGTGAACCCCTTCGACGACTCAGACACGGTGGTCGTGGACACAACCACCGACGATTTGTCGGCGGCAGCGCCCGACGATACGGGGGGATGGATATTTTTTACCATAACGGGCCAGTTTTTCGCCAACGACGGTGCTCACGGCGACATGTAATGGGCATGCTGCACGAGGGCATGAAGCGCCCCGGGTTCAGCCTGCTCGAGCTCATGATGTGCGTGCTTATCCTGGGCATTGTCTGCCTTGCCGCCGCCCCCATGGTAAGCAGCATGTTTGACGACCGAAAGCTCAACGGCGCGGCCATGGAGGTCGCCGGGGCCGTCAAGTACGCCCAGATGCTTGCCGTGAGCCGCCAGCAGGTACACGGCGTGTACTGCGACACGGCCGGCGAGATCGTGGAGTGCTACGAAAACGGGGGCTACGCGGGGGGCGGTCCGGTCCGGAACCAGGTGCTTGACCCCCTGACGAAGCGGCAGTACCTGCTTGATTTTGACGGCGGGGGGATGTTTCGCGGCATTGACGTGGTGAGTGCCGATTTCGGTGCGGGCAGGCAGTGGGTTGAGTTCGACCATACGGGAACGCCCGTCGACATGAGCGGCAGTCCCTCGGACAACGGCACCGTGGTGCTGGCGCAGGGGGGCAGGGCGGTAACGGTTATGGTGAAACAGCTGACCGGAAGGGTTTCAGTGTACTGATGGGTGTTGTACTGAATATGCGGCGGTCCGGCCGGGGCAACGGCCCCTGCAGGGGGTTTACGCTGCTGGAGGTCATGCTGTCGGTGACCATCCTGCTGATCGTCATGGTGCCCATGGCCCAGGTGTTTGCCCCCGCCTTTACCGGGGCCGACGACATGGAACGGCGGGCGGTGCTGCTGCAGCACGCACGGGGCAAGATGGAAGAGATGCTCGCCATGGCATTCGAGGACATTCCCCTGGGTACGCCCCTGGGGGCGCCCTATTCGGACACCGTAACCTACAACGGAACCGTATACCAGCGAACGGTAACGGTGGTGCTTGCCGATGCGGATGTGCCGGGAGAGCCGGGATACGGTACCCCGGATGAGGGCCTGAAAAAAATAACGGTGAATATGGACGACGTGGAACTGGCAAGCATGAAGGCACGCTGGTAACCGTTTTTTTTATGTAGCCGTGCATAATGGCGTGCCGGAATGGGGGGTGCGGGCGTTATGAACACCAGGAAGCCGTTCAGTAACAGAGCCGGCCGCGCAATCGGCCCGCGGCAGTGCGGCATGAGTCTGATCGAGCTGATGATCGCCATGACCGTGACGCTCATTGCCGCCGGGTCCCTTACCTATGCCGTCAGGAGCGCCCTGGCCGGGTGGGAGGCCATGGAGCGGCGGGAGCTGCTGCTGCACGGGGCGACCCTGGCCGTCGACCGCATGGCGGCGGCGGTAAACAGGGCCGGCACGGTGCTGGTCCCCCAGCCCGATGTTCCCGTCCGGGACGTGCTTGCCGTGCCGGGCATGCTTGATAACGACGGCGACGGTCTGGTCGACGAAGACGTCGGCCAGGACATACATAATGATACCCAGTCGGGTATCGCCGGCCTTGACGACGATGGTGACGGTCTGGTGGACGAGGATTTGATGGGAGACGACGACGAGGACGGCCGGACCAATGAAGAGTTATTCAACGGCCTTGACGACGACGGTGACGGTCTGGTGGACGAGGACCTTATGTCCGACATAACCAACGACGCCAAGGCAGGCTACGCCGCGACCGATGACAACCGCGACGGTTTCGTTGATAACGGAGCAGGAGCAGCAGATGATGATGAGGACGGCAGCGGCGACGAGGACTGGTTGGATCCCGTGGTGTTCACGCTGTCGGGCACCCTTTTACTGGAACGACGGGCAATGAAGGCAGGGGGATACCGGGAAAGCGTTCTTGCCGAACGGGTCACGGCCTTTGAGGCACAGCGGCTTACCGGCCCGGGCAACAGATGCCTGGTGCGCATCAGCCTTGAACTCGACGACGGGCAGGGCAGGCGACTCGCCCTGACAACCCACGCGTTTCCCCGGAACAGGGCGTACTGGAATTCCGGATCAATGAGGTATTATGAGCCGCAGCAATAAAACGGCCGGGACACTCATGCTCTGCAGCACACGGGGCTTTTCCCTTATATTTGTGGTGTTCTTGAGCGTGCTGGTCGCCGCAGCGGGCCTGGGGGCGGGCAGGGTTGCGGTGCTGCAGGCGCGGCGGTCCGACGCCATGGTGCAGGGCGCCGTGGCCCTGTACGCCGCGGAGGCCGGGCTGCAGCGGGCCGTCTGCAAAAAGCTGGGCGACCCGGCATGGGACGCGGGGTTCGACAACCAGAGCTTTGCCGGGGCAACCTACAGCGTTGTCGTGGACCAGCCCACACCATTCGACGACCTGGTGATGACCGCCACGGCCAGGGCGGGAACCAGCCGCCGGGAGGTGAGTATCCGGGCATACTTGCGCATTGACAGGGTGTGCGGCATGGGCTGGGGGGGGTACAACGGCGACGGCATACCGGCATACAGCGCCTTTGTGGACAATCCCGAGGGCCTCTCTCTCGACGCGGCGGGAAACCTGTACGTTGCGGACAGCGGCAATCACCGGGTGCGCAGAATAGACCGGGACACCTCCGTAATCACAACGGTTGCCGGCAACGGGACACCGGGCTTCGGCGGCGACAACGGCCCCGCGGCCCAGGCAGCGCTCGACACGCCCACCGACGTGTTTGCCGTCGCGTCGGGGGATATCTATATCTGTGACCGCGACAACCATTGCATCAGGATGGTCGACGACGCCACCGGGGAGATAACAACCGTGGCGGGCCAGGGGACCCTCAGCGGATATGACGGCGATGGCGGGCCAGCTGCAGATGCCCTGCTCAACGCTCCCTCGGGCATATGGGTGACGCCGTCAGGAACCATGTACATAGCTGATACCGATAACCATATGGTCAGGAAGGTCGACGCGGGAACAATCACAACGGTTGCCGGCAACGGTACCTCAGGCTACAACGGCAACGGCCTGCCGGCCGTCCAGTCGTGGATAAACGCCCCCTCGGGGGTGTGCGTTGCGCAAAACGGCGATGTCTACATAGCGGATACCTACAACAACCTGGTGCGGCGCCTGTCGGCGGCTGACCAGTGCCTGTACAACGTGGCGGGAACGGGATCAAAGGGGTACTCAGGCAGCGGCCTGCCGGCGCTCAGCTCAAAGCTTGAATCACCCTGGGACGTGCTGCTTGGCCCCGGCGACACTGTCTATATTGCCGATTTGGGAAATGCTCTTATACGGCGTGTTGACGGCGCGGACGGCTGCCTGTACGACATCGCCGGCTGTGCGCGCAAAAGAGGATACCGCGGCGACGCAGGGCACGCACGTTATGCCTATTTAAACGTGCCCGTGTCAGTGGTCATGGACGCCGGCGGCACAATATTTTTTTCAGATAAATATAACGCTCTGGTGAGAAAGATCCAGCTGCACTTTCTCCAGTGGAGCAGGAGCTAGTGTCGTTATGACAGCGTTCGGCAGGTTTTTGAACAAAAAGAACTATTCGCCCATCGGCTTTGAGATCGGGTCGGCGGCCCTGCGCATGGTGCAGCTGGTACGGGCCGATGCCGGCGTCGGCATGCAGGCCATGGTCGATGTTGCGTTGCGCGATGCCGACGGTGAGCAAGAAGCGCTCGCAGGCACGATCCGGGATCTGGTCAGGGAGCACCGCTTCAGGGGTAAACGGGTGGTATCGGTACTGTCCGGCAGGGACGTTGATTTTCTTCCCATGCAGATTTCTACCGGCCCCGAACAGGCAATAGAAGAAAAGATATACGAAAACGCACGGACGCGGCTGTCCTTTGATATCGCGGACGCTGTTATCGACTACCTGCCCATTGACCCCGGTCCCCAGGAGGGCGAGAAGAACAGGCGCTTCCTGATTGTTGCCTGCAGGAGAAGTGTCGTGGAGCGCCATGTGCACATTGTAAAGTCTGCGGGGCTCAGACCCGTGGCCATAGACATTGCGCCCTGCGCCCTGCTCAGGACCCTTGAGATGTGCGGATGCGCAATACAGGGCCAGTCCATCATAATCTACCTGGGGGACAAGGGTGTATTGTTCGTGTACCTGTACAACGGCAGCATTCTGGCCGTGCGAAGCTATAACAGGGGCTACCGGCACCTGGTCGAGCGACTGACTGCAGGCCTCGACATCGACCGGCAGAGCGCCCGGCGCCTTCTCGGCGATTACGGCCTTTCAGGAAACAGCGTGCCCTGCGACGACCCGGGGGCACCGGGCACCGGCGGGATTGCGGCCGTTACCCGTGAGATCATTGTCCCGGTATTTCATGAGCTGCTGGGTGCCCTGAATGAGTTCTGCACCTACTGCTGGGGCATCGTGCACGACGACGCACTGGACAGGGCATTTTTGACCGGAAAGGCGAGCCGGGTGCGCGCCATGGGCGCCGCCGTTAACCGGGTCCTGGACGCTGACACACACATTGTCGACCCCCTGCAGGCGGTGTGCGCCGATGTGCCGGCCGGCGGGCACGGTGCCGTGGCCCACGGGTCGGTTCTGTGCATGCCGGTGGGGCTTGCGCTGAGGGAATGGATGTCATGAGACAGGTGAACCTGATACCCGGCGATATTACCCTGCACGAAGCGGCAGTCCGGCGGCTCCGGCACTGGGGCGCTGTTGCCGTGCTGCTGGCGGCGGTTGTGGCCGTGCTGTTTTACGGCCAGAAGCGCTTTATAGCGCGCAATGAGGCGGAGGTGGACCGGCTTGAGCGCAGAAACGCGGCCCTCAAAACACAGTACGCAGAGCTCAGGAGCCTGCAGCAAAAGCAGGTGGAGCTGGCACGCAAGGCCGCGCTGATAAAGGGGCTGTTAAGCAGGGGCAGGGTCACCGGGATGATTGCCGAACTTGAGCGGGCGCTGGCGCCGTCCGCGTGGCTTACCTATCTGGAGCTTGAGCTTCGGGAGCGGGGTGCGTCCGGCCGCGAAGGGACCGGGGAGGAGCAGTGGACCGATACGGGTTATTTCGTGGTCAAGCGGCGGCCTTCCCGGGAGGCGCAGAAAAAAGACGGGGAAAAAGACTCGAGCGGGATTGTTCTCCGGGGAGTGGTTTGCGACCCCGAAGACCTTTCCCGGCTTCTCAATGCACTGGACCGATCAGGCAGGTTCCATGATCCCCTGCTCACGTACTGCCGTGCCGGGGCCGACGGGGAGTCCCTGCTTGAGTTTGAGGTCTCCTCGAAGCTGAAAGAATTTTGAGGGTGTGATGAAAATGATACCATGGGGGCCCGGGAAGATAGACCGGGCCGCGGGTTTCCTGCTGGCCGCGGCGGTTGCTGCTGCGTACGTGCTGTTGTTCCACCAGGGCATAAGCCGGTTTTTTTATCTGAGGACACAGGAAAGCATGCTGAAAAAAAACCTCGGGGCGGCCGCGTCCCTGGCACACGACTCCCGGGAGATACGCAGCGAAATAGCGGACATAGAGCATAAACTCGCCGAATACAACAGCCGCCTGCCCAGGGAGAAAAACATAGACGATATTCTCCGGCAGATACACGGCGCCGCAGCACGGGCGGGTATGGCAATAACGCTGATTGAGCCGTACGAGATGCAGCACGAAGAGATGGTCAGCAGGCTGCCCTTTAAAATTGCGTGCAGCGGCAGCTTTGCCGGCTCCTTCGCGTTTTTCGGCGCGTTGGAACGGCTGCCCCGGATACTGCGGTTTAACCGGGTGATCATCAGGAAACAGGAGGGGGCAACTGCCCTGGACATTGAAGTGGAGGTTGCAGCATGCGTTCTCAACTGACCCCCCTGAGCCCGGCACCAAGAAACCAGGCCCCAGTGCCGCCGGGTGCCGGCGGGCGCTTTGCGGCGGACTTTGCACGAAAAAAGCGGCGCTGGATTGCCGTGGGCGTTTTGTGCTGCGTGCTTTTCGGGGTGGGCGTGTACAATATCTATTTCTTTGCGACGAAAAACAGCGCGGCCCGTGCGCCGGCCCCCACCGGCATAGCGGGCAAACGTTCCGGTACATTGCCCCAAAAACTTCCCGACCGGAACATTCCTCGCCCCGCCCGGGCCCCGATAGCAAAAGCGCTTGCCGATATCGCCGTTATTGATGAAGCGCTGCCTCCCGTGCGCAGGGACCTGTTTAATCCTTCCCCGGCGGCGGCCCTGAAAACGCAGAAGGAAAATGAAAAGGAAAAAGAAGAGCCCTCGTTCGTGCTTTCCGGCACCATGATTACCGAAAACGCGGCGGTTGCTTTCGTAAACGGCATTGCCCTGGGTCAGGGAGATCTGATCGAGGGGTTTACCGTGGCGGTTATACAAACAGATCGTGTGGTCCTTAAAAACGATTCAGAAAAAATAACGGTATATGCGGAGGACTGAACAATGAACGCTCACGCATCAGGAAACATGCGACGGCAGCTGATTATTGCCGCAGTACTTATGGCGGGCTTTTTGAGCGGGGGGCCGGCAGTGCTTTGCGCCGAGAACAACCGGGCCGACCCCGCACGCAGCCTCATTTCGGTACATGTTCAAAACGTCGATGTCCAGGAATTTTTGCGGGGGCTTGCAAAGGAGGCGGGTATCAACATCGTTACCGGCAAGGGCGTAGCGGGAACCATATCGGCTTCGCTGCACGCCATACCCCTGATGGACGCCCTTGAGGCCGTCTGTCGGGCAAATGGCCTGCTGTGCCGCCGGGAGAACAATATTTACCTTATCGTGAAACAGGACGAAAGCAAGGAGCGCCGGGAAGTCGGCACGGAGGTCAGGGGATTTCGCATCAACTATGCCGACGTCAACCAAATGAGAAAGGTCATGGAAGACATGGTCGGCAAGGACCGGGTCGCGGTACACAAGAAATCACGGACCCTGATTGTCGAGGACGCGCCCGAAAATTTCAGCAAAGTGCACAGCATCCTGCAGGAAATCGACTACCAGCCCCAGCAGGTGCTGATCGAAGCAAAGATCCTCGAGGTGACCCTTGGAGACAGCCTTGCCCTGGGCGTCGACTGGGAAAAGGCCTTTACCCTGGGCGACATGGAAGGGACCATGGAGTCCAAGGACTTCTCCCTGTCAAAAGAGACCGAGGGGGTGCAGGGATTCTTCTTTGACATTATCAAGAACAACAGCCGGCTCAAGGTGGCCCTTGACGCCCTTGAGCAGCAGTCGGACGTTAACGTGCTTGCCACCCCGAAACTTATAGCCCTGGACGGCCGGCCGGCGGAAATCATCATCGGCGGCAAGCTCGGCTACTACCTTGTTACCACCACGGAGACAAGCACGCTGCAGAGCGTTGAGTTCCTGGACACGGGAACACAGCTGAAGATGACCCCCCACGTGAGCAAGGACAACAAGATCCTGCTGGAGATCCACCCCGAAGTAAGCGACGGCACGGTTGATGCCATAGGGCTGCCGTCCACCAGGACAACCGAGGTGTCGACATCCCTGCTGGCCGAGCACGGCGATACCATCTTTATCGGGGGGCTGATACGCAGCAGCAAGGAGCGCATCAAAAAGAGGGTCCCCGTTTTGGGCAGCATACCCCTTTTCGGGGCACTGTTCGGCCGCACCGAGGAAAAGGAGAACAAAACGGAAATCGTCGTGCTCATTACCCCGTACATCGTACAGCCGGGAGACATGTCGGCAGCCGGGCAGGGCGTCAGGACCATTGAGCGTGCAGAGGCCGTGCTTGGGGAGAAGCGGGGCACGGTGGAAAAGCTGATGGATTCCAAGCGGATGATTGAACAGGTAAAGCCCGCAGAGTGACAGGCGCACCGTTATTGTTTTTTGCGGTTATTGAGCATGCTCCCGTTGTCACTGTTTTCCGGATCCCCGCTGCGGTGTATCCCCATGTATCGGGACGGGTATGACAATAACGTTCATACCGACACAAGAGCACATGTCATTCCCTGTGGAAACGGGAATTAATTTTTTCGGAAAAGGTTTTTACTATTCACCATAAAGGAGACGCATATGAACTGGGATGAGGATGCCCTGCAGGCCATAGAGGTGCTGCCCGTTCCCCCGATGATGACCGGCTATGCGCGTTTGCAGGCAGAAAAAATTGCCCGACACAAAGGCCATGGCCGCGTAACCATGGAAACCGTTGCAGAAACAGAACAGCTGTACCGTGTTTTTGTGGGCGAGGAGAAGACGCAGGAGCTCAGGGCGTTTATGCAGGGCACGGGGCCCGCTCCCGAGATGGAGGAAGAGCTCTTTTTCGACGATGACGGCGTTCTGTATCACATTGAAACATGCTACACGAAATACGGAGAGAGTACGAAAGAGGTCCGGGACCTGCTCAAGGACGTTAAGCGTGATATAACGGCCCTCATGGACGGCGAGAACCTCACGGAAATTATGGCCGACCTTTCACCGGAGGCCCTGCACGGCGCGAGCCGGTTCAACGTGGTGATGACCGGGTGCCCGAACTGCTGCGTGAGCCCGTATCTGCGGGATTTCGGCATCATTATGCTGCACCGGGTGGCCGTAACGGACAGTCAGTGTACATCCTGCGGCCGGTGTGTGAAGATATGCTTTGACAAGGCCGTTTCCCTGACGGACCGGGGCCCGGTAATCGACGAAAAAAAGTGTGTTCTGTGCGGCCTGTGCGCCCGTGACTGTCCCACCGGAACGCTGGCAGAGAAGGAGCTGCGCTTTCGGGTCGTGGCAGGCGGCTCCGGAGCACGGCATCCCGTGCTTGCCGTTCCCATAGAATCCTTTGTCCGAAAAGACCGGGTGCTTGAGCTGCTGCGCAACACCATTGCCAGGCTGCGCGATGCCCGGCCCGGGGAAACCCTCCGGGACATTATCCAGCGCGAAGGCCCCGGGGCCCTTCGCGGTAGAGAGTCCACTGTATAACGGTAATAAGCGCTGGGAGTCTGTACCGGAACTGCCGGACGGGCAGCATATTGAAGGGTCCGAGGGGGCAAGGATTCAAGGATCCAAGTGAAAAAAAGATCACAAAAGGGTCAACAGATGATCTTTAGGAATTTGAGAGGCTTTTCATAGCAGTATAAAATCACTCGAATCCTCGGCCCCTGGAATCCTTGGATCCTTTTGTTGTTATTGCAAGCAGAACCATAAGCGCTGTTCATATATGATTACTTACATGTATTCCCGGGCTAGGGTTTCAGCCTGAGTTTTTGTCCCACCCGTATCAGATCCCCGCGAAGCCCGTTGAGGGCGCGAATCGTTGCCGCAGAAATACCGGTGCGCAGGGCAATATGGCTCAGCGTGTCCCCCGGCTTTACGGTATACACCCCGCCGGTCTGTTTTTTCAGGCGCCCAACGGCAGTGCCGGTAAGCTCTTGTATCGCAGCTTGTGCCGCCGGACCGGTCCCGGGGGGTGTGCTCAGGGTATAGCGGCCCGTGGGCAAATAGTAACCGTTGATCTGGGGGTTGAGCTCCTTTATGGTTTTAAAGTCGGTTCCCAGGGCCCGGGCGACATCTGTTATGTGCAGCGGGATTTTCATATCGACTGAAATAACGTCACACGCAATGGGTTTATACGTACGTTCGGGTTCGACACGGTACCCATAGCGTTCGGGGCTTTGCATGATAATCTTGGCTGCGAGGATCCGGAACACATACCGCTCGGTTTCAAGGGGAAGGTTGAGGCGGTAATAGTCACGCACCTTCTGTTCCCTGATCTCTTTCTTGACCCGGGCCTCACCGCAATTGTACGCGGCAATTGCCAGGGTCCAGGAACCGAACATATCCCTGAGGCTTTTCAGGTAGGTGAGTGCCGCATCGGTAGAACGTTCAAAATGAAGGCGCTCATCCACCATGCGGTCCTTTCTGAGGCCGTTACGGCGGCCGGTATCTTTCATGAACTGCCACGGGCCGCGGGCGCCGCTGATTGACCGCACATAGGTGAGCAGAGAACTTTCAGCGATGGGGATGTACTTGAGATCGTCGGGCATTGACTCTTGCCTGAGCCTTTTTTCGACATGGGGAAAATATCTCCCCGCCCGCTTCAGCCAGAGGATGACCTGTGCCCGGTCCCAGACGGCAATGATAAATTCCCGCTCAAGCATTTCACGGACGTTGGCATTGTCCAGGGGGACCTGTTCATTGCACAGGCTGAGCGAACCGGGAAGGGGAACGTCCTCATACAACGGCGGTATTTTTTCACCGGCCATACAGGGGGGCACCCGCACGGACAGTGCCAGCACCATAGTAAAGATAAGTGAAAACAAGCGGTTGTAATCATAAAGGGGGAGTTTCATCAGGCTGCTCCATTGTAACATCAGCACTTCAAACCAGTACGACTCTTTAAAAAAACATAGTATCATATTAAAGGACTAAATCAAGGCCGCAGCAGGGTAAAAAAAAGCAAGTAAAATAAGCCGGTTGGGTCAAAACCGGAGCGGCACCCCATAAAAAGCTTGACAAAACATGGAGATTATCATATTTCAAACTTTAAACAGTTAGACAATCCAACTATTCGATGATCGTAGCACATTCATTCCCGAACAATTTTCCTATCCATGCAGGGCGGCAGTTATGGAACCGTAACAGACGTTTCTTTCAGCTACAACATTGTACGTAATTCCATGCGGAGGGGGCATACGTGTGAAAAAATTTGCCGGTTTTATTGTGCAACATCGCATCTGGGTGCTGAGCTGTATTGCCGCAACAACACTCTTTTTCCTGTACGAATTTTCACGCCTCCCGGTAAAGACCAATTTTGCCGACCTGCTTCCCCAGAAACACCCGTATATCCAGGTCCACAATAAAATACGCAACATTTTCGGCGGTGCCAACCAGGTCATTATCATGGTCCAGGTGCGCACGGGTGATATTTTCAATGCCGATACCCTGCAGAAGGTGAAATGGATTACCGGCGAACTGGAAAAAATCCCCGGTGTGGACCCGTATAAGATCAGGTCCATTGCCGTTTCAAAGATGAAGGATTTTAAATTTACCTCAGGGACAATGGAAATCAGCACGCTCATGTTTCCCGATGTCCCCGACAATGAAAAAGAAATGCAGGGGCTGAAGGACAAAATTTACAGCAATTCCCGCTATTATGGAAATTATGTGTCCTATGACAGTAAAAAAACGCTCATTACCGTTGATTTTTTCGAAGAAGCAATCGACTACCGGGCCGTTTTTAAGGGGCTCAGCCGCATCAGGAACCATACCGAGGACGACAATCATATCATAAGCATTGCAGGAGAACCCATGCACCTGGGCTATATCGATCACCATACCAAACAGGTGTTAATGGTGCTCGGAATAACCATCATCGGTATCGTCATCATGCTTTTTCTGTATTATAAGAGCATTCGCGCCGTACTGATTCCCATCGTCGCCGCCGCACTCAGCGCCGTGTGGGGCCTGGGCTTTATGGGCCTTGTAGGCTTTTCCCTTGATCCGCTCATTCTGGTGCTGCCCTTTCTCATATCGCTGATGACCGCCCGGCACTCCATGCAGTGCATAAGCCGGTACCTTGAAGAATTTGAAGAAACAGGCGACATCCGGACAGCAGCGGTCCGGACCGTGGAACACATGTTTTATCCAGGGGTCACCAGCATTATTACCGATGCCGTGGGTATTGCGCTGGTGGCAATAGCGACGATACCCATCCTGATGAACATTGCGATAGCATGCAGTTTCTGGTGTGTGGCAACGGTGATTCTTTCCGTAATCTTTACGCCCCTCACGCTCGCCTGCATTCCCGAAAGCAGGCGGATGCGAAGGTATATGGAACAAAAACTCGACAGCACCCGCGCCGGTTTCCGGGAACGTTTTCTCAGTTGCATCGGGCAATGGATTCCCCGGCGGGGGAAATGGTATGTTGCCGCAGTTGTGCTGGTGACAGCCGTTGTGGGGTGGAACTACGCCGCGAAGATCCAGGTGGGCGACTTTCTGCCCGGTTCTTCCATCCTCTGGCCCTTCCACCGGTACAATAAAGATGCCTTCCGCATCACCTTCACCAACCCGCTGCTCAATCCCCTCTACGTCATAATAGAGGGAGAAGAGGGGGGCGGCTACATCACCAAGGGCACCACCCTTCGGGAGATAAACCGCTTCCAGCGGTATGTCAACAAACACGAGCGGGTAATGTTCAGCCTTTCAATTGTAAATTCCCTGCCGGGGTTTTTAATGGCATCATACGAAGATGACCCACAGTGGAACCACCTGCCCAAAGAAGACAAAGTGCTGAGCTTTTGTGCCAGGAAGCTTATCTATACCGGCGAACCCGGTACGTGGGACCAGTTTGTGGACATGCAGGACAGGTATGCAAATATTATTATATATTGCCGGGATAAAATGCCTAAAACCGTAGAAAGTGTGATACAGTACATCCGGGACTATATAGATAAAACCCCCGGACCTCCAGGGGGCAGGTATCTTCTGGCAGGGGGCGCCGTGGGTGTTCAGGCGGGAGTGCGGGAGGTTATCGCCGACGCGCAGATATGGAACCTGCTTTTTGCGCTCAGCGGCATCTTTATCTTTTGTGCCATCAACTTCAGGTCCCTCACCGCAGGACTCATCCTGACCATACCCCTGGCCATTTCCAATATTCTGACGTTTGCCCTTATGGGAGCATATCATATCGGTCTGACGGTTAATACCTATCCCGTTTCATCGGTGGGTATCGGCCTGGGCGTTGATTACGGCATTTACTTCGTCAGCCGCCTTATTGAGGAGACAAAACAGGGCGCTGAGCTTGATCACGCCGTTTTACAGACGCTTAAGACCAATGGTAAGGCAATTATCCAGATAGCAACAACGCTTACCATCGGGCTTGTTATATGGATATTCTCTTCGCTTAAATTCCAGGCGGAGATGGGGGTACTGCTTGCGATTCTGCTGTTTCTTAATATGCTCGGCGCGCTGTTTCTGGTTCCCACGCTGATCTGTTTATTGAAACCGAAGTTTGTTGCCCGGCACCGTGCCCGGCAGACAGCGTCCGGGTAAACGAGGGGGGGGAACACTGGTTAAGAAAGGAGTGGGGGGTATGAACAAAAAGTTTCTTGCGTGCTTTTTCCTCGCGACGGTGGTGCTGCTGACCGGTGTGCTGTCCGACCGGTGCATGGCTGCATACCATCTTTTGGACAACAAGCTGCGGGTCAAGGGAAGCCTGTACGAGTTCATGATGTACCGCACTGATTTCAAACGGGAAGAGCGCCAGTACCGTGATACGGAATGGGGCCTGATGCGGACAAAGGCCACCCTTGAACTGCTGTACAAGGCGGTTGACACCAACCGGCTGATTGTAAACCTGTTCGGGTTCTTCCATTACTGGCATGAGTCTGTTCCCGATTTTGACGATGAGTACCGACGCTCCATTCCGGCAGGCAACCGAAAAAAATATCAGGGCCCTTTTTACGACCAGGACGACTGGATAAACGAACTGTATGCAGACATCTACTGGGGCCCGTGGAACATCAGGCTCGGCAAGCAGATAGTGTTCTGGAGCGAGGTCGAGATGGTGCGGACCATCGACCGGATCAATCAGCTGGACCTGCGCTACACCACACCCGGCATCGACCCGTGGGACGAGATGAAGCTGGGGCTGTGGATGATGCGGGGCTCGTATGAATCGGAGCTTCCCGGCCAGCTTGTTTTTGAATGGATATGGATCCCCGGTGACTATGAAGGCGTGAGAACCCCCCGGGAGGGATCAAGTATGGGGGCCAGCCCCGCCCCCGAAGGGCCTGATGACCTCAGGCCCCGGCCCTTCGGCCAAGGCGCGGCGGTTGAGCGCATGTGGAGCCGCTCCCAGCCGTCGTTTACGCTGTCTAATTCCACCTTTGCGCTGCGCATCAGGGGCAATTCGGAAGTGGCGCTTTTTCATGAGACATACCTTCTTGACTGGACGCTGACCTATTATCACGGCATGAACAACACGCCGGTTCCCAACAGGAAGACCATGGGGGAGGCGTCGGTTCTCAACATGGACCCCGCGACGGTCAACGGCTACATGAGCCTGGTGGCGGTGAGCAGGGTGTTCGGACAGCCGATTCCCGGGGCGCCGCGGGGGCTGTGGGAATACAAATTTTTTGATGCCATCGGCGCAAGCCTGCAGACCTTTGTACCGCCCCTGAAAGGGGTTGTGCGCGCCGAGCTTTCATATGAGATAGGGCTCCCCGAGATCAAGGCAACCCGCTACCATATCGACCCCACGCCGGGATATCAGAAACTCATGACCGGCACCACAAACCGGGACGTTATAAATGTAGGGGTGACCTTTGACCGGCCCGTCAGGTGGCAGTGGCTGCAGCAGCGGTGGGGTGCCAACGGGGTGCTTGACTGCACGCTGGGCTGGTTCGGACAGTGGCGGCTGGGCAATGTCAACCGGATCAGGCGGACCTTTGCCTACCGGGACCGGTCACAGACAAACGTTACCCTCACCGTACGAACACGGCTGTGGCACAACGAGCTCTGGCCCACCATCCGTGCGCTGTATAACACCCGCAACTGGGGCTACGGCGTTATGGCGGTTCGCTACACGCCCGGCAAGCATATGCGCTACGAGCTGGGGTTTCTGTGGTTTTTCGCCCGGGAGGCGTATGACTTCAGGGAGGCCAACGCAGAGAACAAGGATTCCATCTACTTTCGTATAGGCTATGAATTTTAACGACAGGGGGACGGCATGAAAAAAAGTGTACGGATTATATGCTGCGGTGCCATCGTGTGGGCTTTTTGTCAGCAGGCCGCAATCGCAGCAGAGGTTTCCTTCCCAACGCCGTGCTATGAGGGTGAGGAGCTGGCACAAGTGCGTGCGTGGGAAAAGACATGGACGGGCAAGAAAATAGACGGCGAAAATGTTGATCAGATAAAGGATTTTGTACACGAGGCCGTGTACAGGGCCGTAAAGGAACCGGACCTGTTCGGGGCAGAGTCCATCTGGTTTGAGATTGTGCCCTACCGGTCCTTTCAGGTATCAAAGGGTATGGTGGAAGCAACAAAAAAGTATGCGCCGGCGAGCAGGCTTGATGAAAAGGAAAACCTGGTCGGCTACGGTGATACGGCGGGCATTCCCTTTCCCCGGCCGAAAAACGGCGCGGAACTGGCGTGGAATTTTGATTCAAACTCCAAGGGCGACAGTCATCACCTGTTTCATACCGGCAGCGTTGTCGACTGCCGGACAAAGCATGAACGGGAAGCCGGCCACCTGCGCTGGGAGCTTCGCTGGACGGGCCGCTATGATGTGCCGCCGGTTCCTAAATTCGACGATAAGGACAACCCCCGCGGCATTACTCTTTCCTTTTTTCAGCGCCACACGGCACCGGCCGATTTTGTAGACACCACCATGCTGGAGCTGAAATACAAGGACACGCACCGGGAAACGGATTTGTGGGTCTATACGGCAATGTTTCGGCGTATCCGGCGCTATGCAACCAGCCAGCGCACGGATACCATCGACGGTACCGACATGATCTATGATGACCAGGACGGCTGGTACACGCATCCGACCCACAATACGTACAAGGCCATGGGCAGGGCCGATCTTCTGTTCGCCCGCCATCAGGATGTAAAGACCCTTGAACGAATAAAGGGGCAGGGGTTCTGGAGCGGCGTTCAGCGGGAGCGGGTCAACCACTGGGCCGTCGAGGTAATCAACAAGGACAAAAATTATATTTACAGCAAGCAGATCTGGTATCTTGATCCCGAAGACTGGCAGATGAACTTCAAGGTCATGTACAACCGCCAGGGGGAGCTCTGGAAAATGTATGAAATGTTTACCAATGAATACCCGTCCTACGGCGGAGAAAAGACGGCCATTTTTAACGGTGAGCATGTTGTCGATTTTATACGGCGTCACGGAAGCCCCGGCGCTCGTGAAATGAAGGGGGTCGGTATCGACCTGCCGCCGGATATGTTCCAGGTAAAGAGTCTGAAGAAGAGAAGCTATTGAGATGCGTGATGTGAGATATGAGATGTGTGATGTGGGATATGTGGGTATGACAATTAACCAACTTTGAATCGCGAGTCGCGACTATGATTCTATCATGTATAAGAAATGCAGCCCTTTTTGTCTGTATCATTGCGGTGACTGCCGGGTGTGGGAAATTCGACCACTCGAAGATAAAAATGCCAGAGTTTACCTTTGTCACATCCGAAAACCTGCATGCTGTTGCATACGTTGACGAAAACCACCTGTGGGTGTGCGGCAACTACGGGACAATCTGTTTCAGCTCCGACGGGGGCAGAACATGGCAACAACAGGACTCCGGGATAAAAGATCTGCTGCTGGGCACCATGTGCTTTATCGATGGAAAAGCGGGATGGGCTGCCGGCGTCAAAGGCACCATTGTGCATACCAAAGACGGGGGCAGGACGTGGAATGTGCAACAAAGCGGTACGCAGAACGATCTGCTGGACATTTATTTCCTGGATGAGCGCAACGGGTGGGCCGTGGGCGAGTTCGGGACCATAGTGCACACCGATGACGGCGGGACAACCTGGAGTTCCCAGATTGAAGAGCAGGACACGCTTTTTAACGATGTATTCTTTGCAGACGCCGCAACCGGCTGGGTGGTGGGTGAGTTCGGCACTATTCTTCACACCCTGAACGGCGGCACGACGTGGCAGCGGCAGGAGTGCAGGGACATTGTCCCGGAGAGAAGTGAATATGACTGGGAACGCCCCCTGCCCGCATTGTACGGTACATTTTTTCCTGACAGGGACCGCGGATGGATCGTGGGGATGGACGGTGTCATTATAACAACAGTGGACGGCGGCACAACTTGGACAAAAGTGAACTCGGGTACCGATATGCCGCTGTATTCTATCGTTGTCAGAGGGGGCAAAGGCTGGGCCGTGGGAAACAAGGGGACCTATTTGATGTCCGAGGACGCCGGGGACACGTGGATCAAAAAGACCGATGCCCTGAAAACGAAATTCTGGCTGCGGGAGGTGTCGTTAATGGATGAGCGCCACGGCCTGATCGTCGGGGCCCGGGGAACCATTGCCAGGACCGATGACGGCGGAACGACCTGGACGCTCATTTCCGGATTCAGATATGATATGGAGGAGTTCGGGCTGGCAGACTTTTAGCAGGCTGTCATAAAAAAAAGCATGGTCATTGCGAACGAAGTGAAGCAATCTCAGCCAGTGTAAGTTTTTGGAAAAACGAGATTGCTTCGTTGCTGCACTTCTGGCAATGACTCCCGTGGGGATTTTTTGAGAATTTGTCTAAGTAGAATGTTGAATGAGTGAGCCATGGACGAGGAAAAATTTTTAGAATATTTAACGACGTTGCGGGATTTCGGACGTATATACAGCCAGAAGCTTTTTGCGGGAATGTATGAAGAGCTTAAAGTGTCGCAGATGCGGGCGCTGTATGCTTTTCGTTATAATGACTGTCTTTCGATGAAGGAGCTTGCCGTGAACCTCGGGGTCAAGTTCCCGAATATGACCATGATGATCGACAGTTTAAGCAAAGAGGGCATTGTGAAACGGGGACGAGATCAGACCGACAGAAGGAAAGTAATTGTCTGCCTTACCCGGAAAGGGAAAAACATACGGGACAATTTTCTTGAGCAGCGGCGTCAAATAGCTGCGCTGGTCTTTTCCCGCCTGGACCAGAAGGACAGGAAACGGCTGCTTGAATCCCTGGACATTGTGTGCAACATCCTTGAAAACAACTTTCACAAGGATTTGGTAGATATGCCAAACGGGAAGAAAGAGAGGTCTCAAGATGAATAAATACGATATCGTTATTGCCGGAGCAGGTCCCGCAGGTCTCATGGCCGCACGTGCCGGGGCAGAGGCAGGACTGAAGGTTGCACTGCTTGACCGGAAAAAGGATATCCCAAGGATCAGCCGCTCATGCGGGGGCATGATCAACGTTAAGGAGGAACCATTCGGTGAGGTAGTCCTCTTTGATGAAGAAAAGCGTGAGCTTGACTTTACCGAAAGCGGCTTTACCATTGAGTATAACGGTCCCTTTCAGAGCGTTTACGGTTTCCAGATCTATTCGCCGGGCGGCAGGCGCCTTGAATTCGGTGATTTTTCCCGGCTCCGTGAAGATCCTGCCGCCAACAGGCTCGGCCTCGCGATGAGCAAAGAGGTGTTGCTGCGCGGGATACTTGAAGAGGTGGAAAAGCTCGGCGTTGCTGTTTTTCCCAATGTGAATGTCTGCTCAGTGCAGCAGGAGGCTTCCGGGGCCGTTGTTGCGTGCGAGGACGGCAGCACCTTTGCGGGAACGTTTGTATTGGCTGCCGACGGGATAAACTCACGGATTGTCAGGGCCCTTGGCCTGAACAAGGGGCGCCCGTTCTGGGGGACCTCCCGCACGGCTTCAGTTGCCGTGAAAGGGACCGACTGCCCGGATCCTGAAGGATTCCTGGTTATGGTCACCCCCAAAGGCATCGGCTCCATGATTCCCGTGGGCGAGAAAGACTGCTACCATATATATGCGTCAACCTACGCCCGGGATGTTAAGCCCATGGAGTTCTTGCACTATTTCATCCACGAGGACCCCACATTTTCCCGCTGGTATAAAAACTCGACACTGCTTGATGAGCGCACTGCCTGTATCGTCAATGTGATGAAGCCGCTTGAAGTCCCCTTTAAGGATAATGTTCTTATTATCGGGGACGCGTGCTGGCGCAGGGAAATAAGCAACGTGGGCGCCCTGTGCTCCGGATGGCAGGCGGGCCGGGCCGTTGCCCGGGCACTGGGCGCGGGATCGGCCGGCAAAGAAGCGCTTGAGGAGTACATCACCTGGTATCAGGAACATTTTTACGGGCCCCACGGGGAAAAGATACCCGGGGGCAGAGACATTTTTCACTATCTTGAGGCAGAGGAAATTGATTACCTGGCCGAGCTTCCCAAGGGGGAACTTCCCCAGTCCCTTGATATTTTCAGAGTCATTCGGTGCATCGGGCGGACCTATTCAGAATTGCTGACCCGGATATATGAAGAGCGGCCTGACATTATGGACAAGCTCATGAAGGCCCGGGAGAATATGGACGATGATATGGCGGAGCAGGTGAAGTGGGGGTTTAAGAACGTTTGACAGTCCGGCCGCTGTTCGATTATTTCCGGTCCGGGGGCGGTTTTTACACTGCAAGAAAAAGATAGTATGTATTAACCATAAGGAATTTGTTTTTTTGAAAGGAGTTGGGTATGCAGAATATTTACGATGTCGTAGTTGTGGGCGCGGGCCCCGCAGGGCTCATGGCGGCAAAAACTGCGGGTGAAAACGGACTGAACGTTGCGCTGCTTGAGCGCAAGGAAAGCATTACCGCCATACAGCGCAGCTGCCAGACGATGGTGGCCATTGAGGATGAGTACTATTTCGGCGAGCGTATGTATCTAAACGAGGACAAGCACATGCTTGTCTTTCCGGTGAACAACTTTACCGTTCGCTATGACGGGCCGCACCGGAATTTTTATGCCTGGCACGTGTACACGGCGGACGGCGAGCACTGCATCAGGCTGGGAGACTATGAAAAGAACAAGGCGGGCGGCAGCAAGACCCGGCTGTCGGCTTTTTACAGCAAGCAGGTGCTGCTGGAAGGTCTGTACCGGGACGCTGAGGCGGCAGGGGTACACATGTTCCCGGGATCAAACGTCATCGACCACCGCAGGGTGGGGGACGTAAACCAGGTAATGACCGCGGAAGGGCGCGTTTTCAGCGGGGTGTTCACCATTGCCGCCGACGGGATCAACTCCCGGCTGATGAGGATACTCAACTTAAACAAGGAGCGGAGCTTTTACGGGACCCTGCAGGGGGCGGGATATTACATGACCGACGTAGACGTGCCCAATCCGGAATCGGCCAATTTCCCCATGGTGTTTGACAAGAAGACCCAGTATCCGGTGATGCTGTGGGTGGGCCTGAGCCCCTACAACGAGGATGAATTCTGGGTCTATGCCGGCGGCCCCACCCATCCGGAGATCAATTATAAAGACATCCTTGACCGGGCAATGGCCGAGGGCCCCTTTGCCAAGTGGTTTACCCGGGCCCGGATAAAACGCAACCACGGGCACGTGGCAAACGTGTGGTCCCCGTCGCCGACGGCGTTCAAGGACAACGTGCTTATTGTGGGTGACGCGGGATGGACCGTGGAGGCCGAATGCACCGGCTCCATGATGAGCGGGCGCAAAGCGGCAAACGCCGTAACCGAAGCATTCAAGGAGAACAAGCTCAATGGTGAAGGGGTGCATCGCTACACAGACTGGTGGCAGGAGAACTTCCCGGGCTTTATGGATTATACGGAGTTTCTGACCATTATGAGCGGCGGGCTGATCGGTGAGGATGCCGCGACCTATCTGTACAAGATGGTCACCGATGTTCTGCCGTGCTCGCTGAACCCCTACAATCTGTTCAACAACGTAAACGCATCAATAATGAAAAATATCCCCAAAATCCAGCAGGAGCGGCCGGACATACTTGCCAGGATGCAGCAGATGGCAACGCTGCCCCCCGAGGTGATCATGAAGGATTTTATCAGGTACGGTTTTCCCAACGCGTAAGGCCGCCGGTTGATGCCGGGGATGGAAAGGAGCATAGAAGCACACGATGAAAAAAAAATATGATGTTATTGTGGTCGGCGCAGGACCTTCAGGGCTGCTTGCGGCCAAGGCCGCCGGTTCGGCAGGCCTTTCGGTTGCGCTGCTTGAGCGCAAGGATGATATCACCCGGATGAACCGGATGTGCGGTCAGACCATCGTTTCAATGAATGACTACTATTTTGGCGACCTGGCGTTCTACAACCGGGCAGGCAAACGAATCGGGTTTTCCACGAGCGGCTTTTCCTTTGGCTACGACGGGCCGGTAAAAAACTGTCATGCCTGGCACATCTTTTCGCCCAACGGCAACCTGCTCCCGCTGGGCAATCCCGAAGAGACCAGGAAAAAGGGCGATTTCGGGTCCGTGGCCCTGTCCTACGATAAGGAGATACTGTTTACGTGCATGCTGGAAGAGGCGACTTCGGCAGGGGTTGAGGTGTTTCCCGGCATTGATGTCACCGAGGTGAATCCCTCTGCAGACGGGGTGACGGTAAGCGGCAGCGGCAAGAGCTTTGACGGCTCCTATGTGATCGCCGCAGACGGCACCAACTCACGCGTGGCACGGATACGGGGATTCAACAGGGACCGGACATTTTACTGCTACCTGTTCTGCAAGGGCTGGTACATGGACAGTGTGAAGGCGCCGTATCACGACGTGCTGATGTCGAGCATAACCTTTAAGAGCGAAGCGCCGGGGCTCATGTTCATCTTTCCCCGCTGTTACGGAGACGAGCTGAACGTGTGTTTTTTGAGCCTTGATCCCCGGGTCGACCTTGATGATGTGGACACCTATTTTACCCGGGAAAACGAGTTTTTCTCACCGTGGTTTGACGGGGCGAAGCGGCTGAAGCAGTACGCAGCTGCCCAGTATATCTATTCGCCGGTGCTTAACCCGTATAAGGACCGGGTGCTTCTGGCAGGCGATACCGGATCGTGCCAGGAGCTTGAGAATTCCGGGGCAATGATCAGCGGCTGGCGGGCGGGCAATGCTATAGCCTCTGCGGTAAAGGAGGACAAGGTGGGCATTGCATCGCGTGGTATCGCCGAGTACCTTTCGTGGTGGAAAACGGTCTACATAGAGGGCCACTCCCACGAGACGTACCTGATGAACTTTGCGCTTCCCTATGTGATCGATAAGGAGGAAGACCTGAACTACATATTCGGGCTGGTGAAGGAATACCTGCCGCCGTGCTGGAACCCGTATGCCGCCGTTCAGTACATGGGACAGCTGATGCAGGGCCTGGTGCCCACCATTCAGCAGGAGCGGCCGGACCTGATGCCCAAACTGGCAGGCATGCAGCAGCCCATGACGAAAATTCTTGAATCGACAACCAAAGCATGCATGCCCCTTCTTGATATTGATTAGCCAAAAAAGATTTTATAATAACGGAGGATAGCCATGAAAGACAGATATGACGTAACCGTAATCGGCGCCGGGCCATCGGGTCTGCTGGCGACAAAGGCGCTGAAAGAACACGGTCTTGACGTTGCCGTAATAGACCGGCGTGAAGATCTGGGAAAAACCGGCAGGACCTGCGGCCAGACCCTGCTGCCGCCCAATGAATATTTTTTCGGCAGTCTTTTTCATTATAACCCCAAGGACAAACGGTTCTGTTTTACGGAGGCGGGGCTCACCTTTCCCTATACCGGTCCGGTAAACAATATTTACTCCTGGCACATGTTCTCCCCGGGGATGAAGCAGATCCAGTTCGGCACAGACGGGGACCCGACACCCGAGGCACCAAAAGCACCCATCGCCCTGTCATATGACAAGGAGAAGATGCTTGCGTGTCTGGTAGAGGAGATCCAGAGCGACCACGTTGACGTTTTCGCCGGGCATGAGTTTACCGAAATAGGCTGGGAGGGGCCGGATGTGGTTGTCCAGGCCGGTGACAAGGCATTCAGAAGCACCTACGTCATCGCAGCAGACGGCACCAACTCCCGGGTGGTGGAAAAGCTGGGATACAACAATAACCGGCGCCTCATTGCGAACCTTTACGTTAAATCATACTTTTTAAAAGGCTTTAATGCCCCCTATGATAACGCGCTCACCACCGGCATCACCCATATCGACGGCAAGCCCATCTATCTGTTCATCGTGCCCCTGCCGAACAGAAAGGACTGGAATTTTCTTATTCTTTCATTCGCCAAGGAGGTCGATCTGAACACGGTGCTGGACAAGATCAAAGATGATGAGCGATATGCCCCCTGGCTTGCGGGCGCCGAAATCGAGCGTGAGTTTGCAGCCTTCGAGCATATTTATTCGCCGATAATAAAGCCGTTCAAAAACAATGTTGTTGTTGTGGGCGACGCCGGTTCATGCCAGGAACTGGAATGCCTGGGCGCCATGGCCACCGGCTGGAGGGGCGGCCTTGCCGTTGCCGGGGCACTGAAAGAGATGCAGCTCGGCATTCCGCCCCAGGCACTACAGCAGTATCTGGACTGGTGGCTCAACGTCTACATCAAGCAATATGACTATCAGGATTACCTGTCGGTGTTCGGGCTGGCATATGTATTTGAAAACCCCGAGGTGATCGATTACGTGTTCGGCCTTCTGGGCGAGCCCTTTCCGCCGACATTTAATCCCTACACCGCCGTGAAGCATCTGGGGATGCGCATGCAGCAGATTATCCCGAAGATCATGGCCGAGCGGCCCGACATCCTGATGCAGATGGTGCCGAACATGCTCCTTTTCCCGTCGGATGTTTTGAGTAAAACCCTTACCGACTAGGAAGGAAGGGTCATGGTGTGCATCCGGCAGGGGTGCTGAAAGGGTACCGGCAGACGGGAGAAGACAGCTTCATGGTTGTCCGGCGAGGATTTCCGCTTCCGGCGGCAGAATCCTCGCCGGGAATTCATTGATTGCGGCGCTGCACGGGTTGTGAGATCCGGCAGCAGCGCGGGGGATATACGAAGAAAACCTGCTTTGCGGGACTCTCTTATTCGCTCTCTGGTGAAAATTTAAAAAAGAGTTGACAGGACTGTGGAAATCGTTTAATTATTTCGAACATCAAACTATTTCTTATGTAAACAGTTTGATAATAAAAATAAATATTGTACCAATAAAATCCAACGCAAAACGTGCAGGTGAAAGAGGCTATGATGAAACGTCAACAACAGGGCACCGGTAACTGGACGAAACTCGTTGACCGGATACTCAGCGCATATAACGACATTTCAAAGAGCCTGAATCCGACCCAGCTTTTGAAGATCGATCTCACCTCATCCCAGGTAAAGGTCATCATGACGTTCTCCGAGCATGACACCTTTACCATGACGGAGCTGAGCAATGCTCACTGCGTATCTGTTTCAACTATGACAAGTATGGTTGACAGGCTCATTTCGAACGGATTTATGGAGCGCCACAAGGACACGCAGGACCGCAGGATTGTACGTGTTAAGCTTTCGGAACACGGCAGGAAAATGATGCGGCAGCTGATGAAAATGCGCCGCCAGGAGCTGGAAAAATTTCTTTTAAAGCTGCAAGACAGCGAGATAACGCAGTTCGTCAAGTCAATTGAAAATGTTGCCCGCTATCTGGCAATAGCCAAGGCAGACAGAGAATAACGACCTGCTCGGGGGACCCGGAGGCGGCGGCCCGGCACTGCTGCCGAGCCGTTTGCGCAGTGCGCGCCGAAGGGCTTTTCCCTGCCGGCCGGGGGCACGGGTTTTTTAACAAGAACGCTAACAGGAGAGGACAGGAGTATGGTTACAGTCGACACGACAATTTGTGTTGCATGCGGGGGATGCATAGACCTGTGTCCTGCCACCGCCTTACGCATGATTGACGACACGGTATCGGTGGACCAGGAGAAATGTACCGAGTGTGCAATATGTGTAAAAGTATGTCCGCTTAATGCACCGAACATAACAGATCGGCAATAGTGTGTAATCCATGGCGCATAAGGGTTATTACGTACCGGTTATTTTTCAAGGATAAGGAGGTATTTTATGGCAGAAACATTATCAAACATGCAAGAGCTTACCGGCAAGCTGGAGGCGATTGTAGACAGCACAAGGATTTTTACCGACGCTGACTTTCTTGACACCTACAGTACCGATACGAGCTACGGCAAACCGAAACGGCCCGACGTGGTCGTCAAGGTTTTGTCCACCGAAGAGGTCCGGAAAATCGTAACACTGGCCAATGAGTATTGCCTGCCGGTGGTGCCGCGCAGCTCGGCCATCGGTTTCTACGAGGCGGCAATTCCCGAGCAGGGCGGCATTGTGGTGGACATGAGCGACATGAAGAAGGTCCTGCGCATCGATACCCGGAACAAGTGGGCCATGTTTCAGGCGGGCACCACCTACGGCGAGCTGCAGGCAGCGCTGGCAAAGGTCGGGTTCAGGGCCCTTAATCCGCTGCTGCCCCACAAGGACAAGTCGGTCGTTACCAGCACCCTTGAGCGGGAGCCGAAACTCACCCCCAAGCACCATCTCGACGAAACAATTCTCACCATGGAGATGGTGATGCCCAACGGGGAGTTGTTTCACACCGGTTCCATGGCAGTGTCCATGGGCCCGCCTGAAAAGGTGCCCGATGATACGCACTGCGATTTGTGTAATGCCATGGGACCCGGCCTTGACTGGTACCGCCTGGTGCCGGGGAGCCTGGGGACCTACGGCATCGTAACGACCATGAACGTGAAGATCGCGCCGCTGCCCGCACAGCGCAAGCTGCTCTTTTTCGGGTTCGACAGCCTTCAGGACAGCGTTGAGCCGACATATCACATCCTGCGCAAGCTCATCGGTGACGAGTGCTTCCTGATGAACAGCAGGTGCCTGGCAACCATCCTTGCCGACACACCTGAAGATATCGGGCCTGTCAGCGAGGCACTTCCCGCCTATACCCTCATTTTAAATCTTGCAGCGGGAGAATGGTATCCCGAGGACAAGATGGCATATCAGGAAAACGCAATTAAGGACATCTCGCGCACGTTTCTTCTAAAGCCCATGGAGACCATTCCAAACGTTGCGGATGCAGAAACGAAGCTGTCGGAAATGCTGTACAGCCCGTGGCAGGGCGATACGTACTGGAAGTTCAGGGCCAGGGGGGCCTCGAAGGAGGTATTTTTCCTGACCCAGCTGCAGCGCGCCCCGGAGTTTGAAGATATCGTCAACTATGTTGCTTCTGAAAACGACGTTCCCATTTCCGAAATCGGCGTGTACCTGCAGCCGAAACAAAACGGCCGTGCCTTTCACATGGAAGTGAGTTTTCCCTTTGACCCCGAGGATGCGGACGACAAGGCAAAAGCCGAGGCGGTGTTCAGCGAAACCAGCGAGGCCCTGGTGGGAAACGGCGCGTTTTTTTACCGCATATACGGCGAGTGGGCAGATATGGTCTATTCACGGACCGGCAACCTGCATGAAACCCTCAAACGCATCAAGCGGCAGCTGGATCCCAACAAGGTCCTCAACCCCGGGAAATTAAATTTTTAATGAAAGAAAGGGAGCATTATGGCACTCGAAAGAATAGAATATGATGCAAGTCATTGTCAGCGCTGTTCAACCTGCAAATGGTCTCACCTGTGGGAGGTCAAAAGCCACCGGTTCGCCCGGAACTGCCCCTCCCTGGTGTACGGGCAGTTTGATGCGTATGCGGCGCAGGGCAAGAACGATATAACAACGGCACTTCTGAACGGGGAGCTGAACTGGGAGGACAACGTGGACACCCTGCTGGACGTTATTTACCGGTGCCCGGTATGCGCGGCCTGTGACATCAACTGCAAGCGTGTCATGGACCTTGATATTATCGGGGTGCTGGAAGCGCTGCGGGAAGAGGCGTGCGAGCGGGGCTACGGGCCGCTGCCCGCACACAAGGAGTTCATCACCAGCATTATGAACTACGACAACGTCTGGAAGCAGCCGCGCACCCGCAGGGCCACCTGGGCCAAGAAGCTGGGCATCAAGGACCTGTCCAAGAAAGACGAGAAGGCGGACGTGCTCTATTACGTTGGCTGCACCTATGCCTACAAGCCGGGCATGGAGACGGTACCCAAAAACACGGCGGCGATTCTTAAAAATGCCGGCATTGATTTCGGTATCCTGGGAGCAAAGGAGATATGCTGCGGCGGTATTGCCGACAACGTGGGCGACAAGAAAACCTTTGAGGAGGTAGCCGAGAAGAACCTCAAGATGTTTGCGGAAACCGGCGCAAAGACCATCGTGACCAACTGCCCCGGCTGCTTCATGACCTTTTCGGAAAAGTACGCGAGAATGCAGAATATCGACACCAAGGACCTGCCCTACGAGGTGAAGCACTCGACCCAGTATATCGAGGAGCTGATCACAGCAGGCAAGATCACCTTCAAACAGCCGGTCAACAGGACCGTGACCTGGCACGACCCCTGTCACCTGGGACGGCGCGGAGAGCCGTACACACACTGGGAAGGAACCCGGAAGGAGTTCGGGCTGTTTGACCCGCCCCGTGAAATGAACCGCGGCGTAAACGGCGTGTATGATGCGCCCCGCAATATCCTGAAGGCGATACCCGGCATCAAGCTGGTGGAAATGGAGCGGATCAAGGAATACTCCTGGTGCTGCGGCAGCGGCGGGGGAGCAAAATCCGCGTATCCGGACTTTGCCCTGGCAACGTCAAAAGAGCGGATCGAAGAGGCTGAAGCAACCGGTGCCGGCAGCATCATAACGGCCTGCCCGTGGTGCGAGGCAAACCTGAGCGACGGCATAGACGCAAGCGATTCACACCTGCAGGTCGGCGATATTCTTGATCTGGTTTGCCGGGCAATGGGCGATGAATAAACGGAAATAACATACTAGCGAGGGAGGCTTTTTTTATGGCTTTTTCAGATATTGCGTATAAAGCGTTTCAAGATATTGTTGGCGATGAAAATGTAACCAATGACCCGGTGCTCTGTCAGGCATATTCCCGCGTGCAGTGGCTTCCGGCCGGCGTTGTGCAGCGGGAACGATGCGGCCTGAAGATGCGGCCCGTGTGTGTTGTTATGCCCGGGTCCGTGGAAGAAGCACAAAACCTGATAAAGGTCGCCAACCGGTACAAGGTGCCCTTTATTCCCCGGGGATCGGGCTTTACCCCCCAGGCCTTTTCCACCCAGGAGGGCACGGTGATTGTCGATCCCAAGCGGATGAACCGGATACTGGAGCTGAATGAGAAGGACATGTACGCGGTGATCGAGCCCTACGTTGCCTTTGTGCAGCTGCAGGCGGAGGCGATGAAGTACGGCCTGTATATTCCCACGCCCCTTGCCGGGAGCCAGGTCTCGTGCCTTGCCAACTACTCATGGCACGGCGCGTACGGCAACAGCTGGATAACGGGAATCGGGGCCCAGAACCTGCTTGGCTTTGAGCTCATTTTGCCCGATGGTGAAATCGTCAGAAGCGGTTCCATGGCACAGCCCGGCGGGGGCAACTTCTGGAACGACGGCCCCGGCCCCGACCTGCGGGGATTTCTGCGCGGGGGCATGTTCGGCCATGCGGGCGGCATCGGGTTTGTGACCAAGATTTCCTGCAAGCTGTGGCAGTGGGCGGGCCCCGAGGTATTTCCCACCGAGGGAAACGGCAACCTGAAGTTCTCGGGCACGCTCGGAGAGGACTGGAAATGGTACATGATCGAGTTTCCGTTCGCGTACCCGGAGGAAGAAGTGAAAGAGCTCAAGGCATCGGCCGAGCTGTTCTACGAGATGGGCAAGGCGGAAATCGGCGAGGTTGCGACCCACCTGGCCCAGCAGTTTCTGCTGACCTACTCGTCGGTGACCAAGCAGGACCTGCACGACAACATGAACAACAAGGTGTTTCCCAAGGGCTACTGCGTGGTGGCCCTGGCAGGCAAAACCTCCAAAGAGCAGCTCGCCTATGAAGAGAAGGTCCTGAGGGGAATCGTTGAGAAGGTGGGCGGAAGTTTCGTCAGTGAAGAAGACCCTGCCTACCGGACGTGGATCAAGCGGGCGGCAAACGAATGGATCAGGTTCGGCAACGCCCAGCGCCTTGCCCGTCCCTCGGACAACTTCAGCATCGGCTCCTCCAACGTCGATTCCATCGACCAGATTGTGTATGAAATCAGGGAGTCAAACAAAGTTGAGCGCAAGCTCTATGATGAAAAGAAACTGGGCGAGGGCATGGTGCAGCCCCTGAGCCTTCACGGCGGCTGGATCAGCCCCCAGGAGTACGGGCACTGGTGCCTGCACACCACGGACGTGTTCCCGGAGCAGGACCCCAAGATGTGTAACGATGCCATGGCCATCATCGGCGAGGTGACAAAGAGCATGTTCGAGCGGAAATCGGCGGCCGAAGCCATTCACGTGCTGGGGCCGGCCTATGACATGTTCGGCCCGATTCTCGGTAATGTCCATGTGTATGTAAAAGCGCTCAAGCGAGAGTTCGACCCCAACAACATTTCCAATCCCGGCTATGCGACCACACCCGATGTTATGTCGGAGGAGGAATGGAAGAAGATGATGAGCGCCATGAGCGGCGGCAACTAAAAGTTTTTACTGTTTTATCCTTCACAGGGAACCATCGCCATGATCGATGGTTCCCTGTACAATTTAAAACAGCGTGTTAGGGGGGACACCGTCATGATTCTTATAGCAGGGTGTAACGGCCATGTAGGACAAGAGATCGTAAAAAAAGTTGCAGCGCGGGGCATGAAAGCGCGGTGTTTCGACATCCGGCCCCTCGACCTGCCCGGGGTCGACACGTCACATCTTGACATCGTCACCGGTGATATAACCGATCCGGAAGCAGTGCGCGCAGCAATGAAGGATGTTGATGTCGTCATGTGCGTCATCGGAATCAAAGATACGACCAACGTGACCCATGAAATGGTGGAGCACGGGGGCATGAAGAATGTAATCCGGGCCGGCAAAGAAAACAATGTTAAGCATATCATGTACATCAGCAGCCTCGGCGCAAGGCAGGATTCTCCCGCACAGTCCCAGGCCGCGAAATGGCGTACTGAACAAACGCTGCAGCAGTCAGGTATTACCTATACCATATTCCGCCCGTCGGGCTATTTTATCGATGTTACCGAGTATCTGGTAAAGGAGATCAAGACAAAAGGCAAGCTGTCGCTTATCGGCGACGGGCAGTATCGCATTCAGCCCGTTGATCCCGTTGACCTTGCTGAGGCCTTTATACAGTCCATAGACAATGAAAAAGCACACAATAAAATTTTTAAATTTGCCGGCCCCGAAATTTTTACACAGCTTGAGATGATCAACCTGACGGCGAAGGTTATGGACGTTGCTGTTAAGATCAAGAAGCTCCCCTACTGGCTGTTGAACGGTATGTTCTCCCTCATCGCGTTTTTTACCGGTAAAAAGGCACTCAAGGACCTGCTCTATCGCATGACACGGCACAGCTCCATAACCGAGCAGGAAATGGCTGAGCTGCATGACGCCTTCACCATAGAGTCCAAGCGCCTTGAGCCGTGGCTTCGGGAGCAAATTGAGCAGGGCAAGGCCTGAGGATTTACATGTACGGGTGGCAGTTCTGCTCGGACCTGACGTCACAATCAACTATCCGATGATATGACGAGCGTGTACTTTGTTACAGGAGGGGGTATGAAAAAAAAGATAATCCTGTCGATTTTTCTCGCAGCAGCCCTTTTCGGAACAAGCAGGGCGGCCCAAGAGGGCCCATCCGAGAACATTGTCCCGGTCTCTGAGCGTGATATCAAAACCAGGGTTGTGCGCATACGGGGGTATGAGGGGGTTTCTCCGCTGAATCTCTTTATTGCGCCGGGCACGGTTGTGGTGTGGCTCAACCAGTACGGAGGTGAAATTAAGGTGCGGTTTCCCGGGAAAAAGGTCACCCTGGCGTGCAAAAGCCCCGTCAATTTCACCGTCAGTGATGAGGGGACGTTTGTTTCCAATGACATAGCCTACGGTGCCGTTGCGAGCCTGTGTTTTGTGGAGCCGGGGTCTTTTGATTATTTTATAGAGCGTACCCCGTCATCCATCAAGGCAAAGACCGAGGGCTTCAGGTTTGAAGGCAAAATAGTTGTTCAGTGACCATGAGGAAACCGCCGCCGGCCTGCGTTGCATCCGTACGACCTGCCGTGACGGGTCAGTGTGTGACGTTGACCGGAATGCCCGGAGAATCACCTTTTTTACGTCACTGTTCATGCACACCGTGTGTGCCGGCCCTACCCGTTTGCAGCAGAGCGCCGGTGTATACATGGCTGACTTTTTTATAACAGAAACAGGAGGAACGAATGAATAGAAAACCATTCTTTGCCGGAATACTTGTCTGGTTGTGTGTGCCGGCGTGGGTATATGGTGCCGTTGCAGAGGACTGGGAGAAACATGTTATAAGCACACAGGAAACGCCTATTTATCTGTATGTTGCAGATATGGACAATGACGGCGACCTTGATGCCGTAACAACAACAAACCGGCACCCGGGGGTATACCAGTCGGAGGTGGCATGGTTCAGAAACAATATGGATGAGGGCGGGCAATGGGACATGTTCACCATCAGCTCGAGTGATGCCGGGGACGATCCCATAACCAACGCGAACGGCGTGGTAACCGCCGATATCGACGGTGACGGCAATGAAGACGCTGTGGTGGGAACGGGCGGGGTCGGCAGCGCTGCCTCCACGGGCAGCGTGTACTGGTTCAAGGCCCCCGACACTCCTGATGGAGCGTGGCAGCGTTTCCTGGTGAGCTTTGATGAAGATAATACCTATTTTAAGATGTATGCAATGGACGTTGATCAGGACGGCATGGAAGATATTATAGCCGGCGGCAACGGGGGGACCAGCATCTTTATAAATCCGGGAACCCCCGACGCACCCGGAGCACAATGGGAACGCGTGCAGCTTCCGGGGGTTACCGGAAGCTCCCTGTATGTAGATGATCTTAACGGTGACGGGACGGCGGACATTCTCAATACACACCTCGGCGAAAGCGCCCATGACTATGAGGACGGGGTTGTGTGCTGGTTCGACGTGAAGCAGTCCGGCGGGGATGTGGTGTTGGAAAGAACAGACATAGATGATCAGCCCTATAAGCCCTTTGACATCAACTGTCTGGATATAAACAGCGACCTGAGAAAAGACGCGGTTGTTTCCACCTTTCAGGGAGATGAAATATACTGGTATGAGGCCCCGTTTTTATCCAGCGGAACATGGACAAAACATATTCTTACCGACACGTTCAGCGGCACGGACATCTATACCGGCGATGTCGACAGTGACGGTAAAGCAGATATTATCATATCCGGGCTCTTTATCGGCAGAATTTCATGGTTTGAAGCCGTGTCGGAACAGGGTGAAATCATCTGGACCGAACATGTCCTTGATGATGATATCGTTTTCCCGGGAGATATTTCTCTCGATGACCTTGATGGTGACGGAGACCTTGACGTGGTGCTTGCAGGCATGGGGGAAAACCAGGTGGTATGGTACGAAAACAACATGCCGCGGCAGACCGTTTGTCCCCTTGAATTTATCCTGGGTGAACAGTCGCCCCATCTTGCTTCCCTGAGGATGATCAGGGATGAGTGTGTGCGGCCCCTTCCCGGTGGCGACGCATTAATCTATGCATATTACGCTCACGCGCCACGGATGGTGAAATTCCTGATGTCGCTTACCGAGCTGGCCGACAGCGTACGTGACTATATCTCTTTACGCCTGAGATAACATGAGAATGAGGGGCCCGGCGTGCTTGCATTCGCCTCCCGGCTTCTGAATGCATAAAGAATACAGGATGAGTGATTAATGTGTACGAACCCAACCAGATAAGGAGTATACAGCCATGACAGATTATGATGTGATTGTTGTCGGATGCGGTCCCGCAGGATTGATGGCGTGCGCAGAGCTTGCAAAACGGGGGATCAAGGCGCTGGGTATTGATAAAAAGCCCCGCCTTGACAGAAACATCCGCTCCGCTTCGGGTTTCTGTTTTTTCGAGTGCGATTTTAACAACGAAATCATACGGCCTGAATTCTTAAAAAACAAAACCGTATTCCACTACACCAGAAACGGTTTTTCAATCGAATATTCTGCTCCCATGGAGGGAGTGTACCACAGCCATATGTTTACCGACACGGGAAAGCACTGGCAGGCATCGACGCGAAAGAAACCCTTTTATAATACCTTTGTGCCCAGCCGGTGGCTCGCCGACAGGTACAATCAGGCCCGCAAGAACGGGGCTGAATTCTTACCATCAACCATGGCTGTCAGGGCACAGCAGACTGAAGACGGGGTCACCGTCACGGTGCGCACCGACGGGAAAAACCGGACCCTCTGCTGCAGGAAGCTCATTGCATCCGACGGGCTTTCGTCCCGCATGGCCAAGTCCGTCGGCGTTCAGCAGCAGCGGACCTACTACGGGACGGGGCCCACCATTGAATATGAGGTGACCGGTGTTGAGAGCCCCTATGAGCGCGGTGACATGTTCTTTTTCGGCGCGAAAAATTTCGGCGGCAGGGCAGGTGCCCTTATCATGGTGCCCAGTCCGAACGGCAGCAATGCCTACCGGATGGAGACCATAGGCCCCCTTCCGGCCTCCAACGGTGCGGACCTTATCGATTACTTCATCTCCAGGGGGCCCTATGCCCGATGGTTCAAAAATATCGAGGTCATCGACCGGAGCGGCGCCCTGGTTGAATTGCGCAATCCCCTGATCACCCCCTACGCGGGCAATATCCTTTTTGTGGGGGACTCGGCGGCCTTTGCAGAATGCCTCTACCAGTCCGCGACCATGGCCGGATACATGGGTGCGGTGTGTGTGGAAAAGGAACTGAAGGGCACGAAGGGCTTTGAAGAATATGCGCAGTGGTGGGGTGACCACTTCGAATGGATCAAAAACCCGAAGCGCATGGCGGATTACGGCAAGCGGGTATTTTTCCCGCGGTTTTTTACCGTGCGGGAGCTTGATTTTCTGTTTGAGCTTTCAGAAAAAAATCCCATCGTTGTGGATGAGGCTGAGGCAACCCCCTATGACTTTGCCGCCATGGTCTTTCAGCAGTATATGGCCATGCCCGAGGTCCCCGACTATCTCAAGCAGCGCATGCAGGAGATAATCGATGCCGACCAGGCAAAAATAGCAACGGTTATCGGAAAAGTTCAGCAGGCATAACGGCCGCAGCCCGTTGTGCATTTTTTTCCTTAACCTGCTGCATGAGGAAAAACACGCTCTGTCAGGCAAACGTCAGTTCACTGCCTGAATCGTCGGTATCAACGCTGATCTCAGCGGCTTCCTTATAGGTCCCCTCAAGTATTTTTATAGCAAGGGGGTCCTGTATGTGCCGCTGAATTGCCCGCTTGAGGGGCCGGGCGCCGTAGACGGGATCATAGCCGTGATTGACGATAAACTCCAGGGCCTTATCGCTGAGGGTTAACGTCAGTTTGTGCTCCTCCAGACGCTTCCTCAGCAGTCCAAGCTGAATCTCGACGATGCGCGTAAGATGATCATGATTGAGGTTGCCGAACAGTATGACTTCATCAATACGGTTCAGAAATTCCGGCTTGAATGACTGCCGGAGTATTTCCTGCATTTTTTCGTCCCGCTTTTGACCGCTGGTTTCCTGTATAACCCGGCTCCCCAGGTTTGACGTCATAATGATAATACTGTTCTTGAAATCAACGGTTCTTCCCTGTCCGTCGGTGAGCCGGCCGTCATCCATGATCTGGAGCAGGATGTTGAACACATCGGGATGCGCCTTCTCAATTTCATCAAACAGAATGACCGCATAGGGCTTGCGCCTTACCGCTTCAGTGAGATAGCCGCCTTCGTCGTAACCGACGTATCCCGGGGGGGCACCGATCAGCCGGGCCACCGAATGCTTCTCCATGAATTCAGACATATCTATACGCACCATGGCCTGCTCGTCATCAAAGAGAAATTCGGCCAGGGCACGTGCGAGCTCTGTTTTGCCAACGCCGGTGGGCCCCAGGAAAATAAAGGACCCAAGGGGCCTGTCGGGGTCCTGGAGGCCCGAGCGGGCGCGCCGAACGGCATGTGCCACCATGGTTACGGCATTATCCTGTCCCACTACGCGTTTTTTGATTCTGTCTTCCATGTGCACCAGCTTTTCCAGCTCACCCTCCATCATGCGGGAAACAGGTATGCCGGTCCATTTGGAAACAATATCCGCAATATCCTCTGCGTCGACCTCTTCCTTGAGCATTTTGTCCTGCTCCTGCATCTGCTCAAGTTTTCTGTTTTCATCAGCAAGCTGTTTTTCAAGGCTTGACAGCAGAGCGTATCGTATTTCCGCCACCTTTTCGAAATCACCGTTTCGCTCCGCGCGCTGTTCCTCATTTTTTGCAGCTTCAATGCTTTCTTTGATGTTGCTGATTGTTTGGAGAGAATTCTTTTCCTGCTGCCAGTGCTGTTTCTTTTCTTCGCATTGTTCCTTCAGATCGTCTATTTCACCGCTCAGCTTTACAAGGCGCTCTTTTGATGCGCGGTCCTTTTCTTTTTTTAACGCTTCCCGCTCAATTTCTGCCTGCATCAGCCGCCGCTGTATTTCATCAATCTCGGCAGGCAGGCTGTCGATTTCCATCCTGAGGCATGATGCCGCCTCATCCACAAGATCAACGGCCTTATCCGGAAGAAACCGGTCGGCTATATACCTGTGTGAAAGGGTTGCGGCCGCCACGATAGCCGAGTCCTGGATTCTCACGCCGTGGTGCAGCTCATAGCGCTCTTTCAGACCCCGGAGAATTGATATGCTGTCCTCAACGCTGGGCTCCCTGACAACGACCGGCTGAAATCGCCGCTCAAGGGCCGCGTCCTTTTCAATGTATTTGCGGTATTCGTTGAGCGTGGTTGCACCTATACAGCGCAGCTCGCCACGGGCGAGTGCCGGTTTCAGCATGTTCGAGGCGTCGACGGCACCCTCGGCAGCACCTGCTCCAACCACGGTATGAAGCTCGTCGATGAACATGATAATCGTTCCGTTTGATTCCGTCACTTCCTTTAATACGGCCTTGAGCCGGTCCTCGAATTCACCCCGGTACTTTGCGCCGGCAAGCAGTGACCCCATGTCAAGTGATACAAGACGCTTATCTTTCAGGCCCTCGGGAACGTCACCTTCAATAATTCTTCTGGCAAGTCCCTCGACAATTGCCGTTTTCCCAACGCCGGGCTCTCCTATGAGGACGGGATTGTTTTTTGTGCGCCGCGACAGAACCTGAACAACGCGCCGGATCTCGGTGTCACGCCCAATTACCGGGTCGAGTTTACCGGAGCCGGCCTGTTCCGTAAGATCCCTGGCATAGCGTTTGAGCGCCTGATATTTATCCTCGGGATTCTGGTCGGTTACCCGCTGGGAGCCGCGAATTTCAGAGAGCGCCTTGAAATACGTGTCTCTTGTTATGCCGCTTGCAGCAAGAAGCTTTGAAGCCTGGGTATCTTGAGCGTCGATAACACCGAGCATCAGGTGCTCAATGCTCACGTATTCGTCATTCAAACGCCGGGCTTCCTGGAACGCAGCATCGAGGATCTTTTTTGCCCGGGGAGACAGATATGCCTGGTCTGCTCCCGAACCGGTTATTTGCGGAAGCTTTTTAAGCGTTTCATCTACTTTCTGCTTAACCGCATTGGGGTCGCTGCCGAGCTTCTGTAATACCTCAAGGGCAATTCCCTCATCCTGTTCAAGTATAGCCAGCAGCAGATGCTCAGGCTCTATCTGCTGGTGATTGTATCGATCCGCAACCTCCTGACTCTGGTTAAGTGCGTCCTGGGCCTTCAGGGTAAATTTATCAAACCGCATTAATGCTTTCCTCCTTATGGCTTGTGCACTAAAAAATGCTCACTTTTTTTAAAATCGCTCTAAATATAATAATCAATAGAGCAAAGTCAACTGTGTGATGAAAATATACAACGCAGAAGGACGACGCCCCGGCAGCAAAGCTTTCCGCTGTTTTTCACCTTTTTTTGATTGCAGAAAAGGGGACCTTCGACCGGCCTGTCCGGGGCGGATGTGTACACAGAGGACGGTTATACGTTGTATACAGGTATGATCATCGCGGGTATGTTTACTTCTTGACATACTGATAATTTTGGTTTAGTGATCTTTAACATGGGGTGATGTGCGCCCTGTCAACAAGAAACCGGTGTTGTCCACCATAATGAAAAGAAGGGGGACCGTTGAAGAGAAACAAGGCCCACACGTGCGTGGTATGGTTGATTTTCTTGTTTTGGTTTTGCGCATTTTTGCTTGTGTGCCTGCCGGCACAGCCGGTATCCGCCCAGGAAGAAACCGGCTCTCACCCTTACTGGCTGCAGCAATGGCGGGACTTTGCAGTGTCCACGGGGAACCCCGATTTTATGGACTGGGCAAACCGGATGAGCAGTCCGGAATCAGTCAAGCTGGGAACCGCGTGGCATGATTTCCTGGGCTACAATGCCGTGGATATTGTGCAACAGGACAAAAAGGCGCAAAACATTGTGCCGGGTGTCGTGATAACCCCGGACAACATAAAAAATTATGAACAGGAGCTCCGAGAGCTGTTTCCTCACGGTTTTGACTGGGAAGTCGACCGTCTTACCGGGAAAGGGGTGTTTGAAAACTATAATTATACACCCCTTGAAATGGTGATTGTCCCCACAACACATGCGTGGAACGACAGAGCGCTTCTTGCAACCACGAAGAAATATTCGTCGGAATGCAACATCGACAGCAGGGGCAGGCTCCAGGGATGGGTCGCAGGAATACCCTTTCCCCGGCCGAGCACTGCAGAGGAGATCGTGCACAACTATGATCGGCTTACGGTAATGGCAGACAACCTGAATTCCATGCCCATGTCAATTGAGCTGTACGGCAACAGTGGCGTGCGTGAGCGGGTAGAAAAGATCGAACTGCACTGGCGTAATTATGCGGGCCGGATCAAAATTCAGCCCTTTCCGCGGATACCCGGTTTTGAGGGGATTTATGAAAAAGGATCCATCCTTGCCCTGTATCCGTACGATCTCAAAGGATTTGCGGCCGTTCGCACACGGTTTGAAGACCCGTTTAAAGAGGACTCTTTTGTAACCTATATTCCCGCCATGCGGAGGGTCCGCAGGCTCGCAGGAAGCAATACACAGGACCCCCTGGTGGGCTCTGATCTCTCCTGGGAAGACTGGAAAGGATTCTGGAGCAAACTGGCGGTGCATCCCGCAGAATATGAGCTGCTTGATGAAGCTGTTGTGTTGTGTCCCTCATTTAATCCAAAGCCCATTAAATACAGGGCAAAGTACGGGGGCTGGTCTCAGCGATACTGGTGGGAACGGCGGCCCGTATGGATTGTCCGTATTAGGTACAAAGAAAAAACATACATATACGGGTCACGGATCTGGTATGTCGACAAGGAAACCTTTGCCATGCAGCAGGAAATGTTTTATGACCAGAAAGGGCGGCTGTGGAAGCTGTGGGACTGGTGCTGGCGATGGAACCCGGATAACGGTGAACTGGACTACTGGAACCCATGGATGTGTGATATTATTAACCGGCATACGTCGATTTTACAGCATCATATCATGCTTAATATGCCGACAATTACTGATAATTTATTTAATCTCAGGTATCTTTCGAAACGGGCACATTAAACAGCTTGTCGGCCGGCAAGCGTGAAGGGTAACAGCATATGCGTGGGATGGGAAGAATAATAACCACCCCGATCGTCGTTTTAAGCGTTATTTTAGTGAGCTTTATAGCTATAATTGCTCTGTTTGAGTATTATCACTTGCGGACCAGGCAGCTCATCGATGAAAATTCCGAGGCGCTTGCACTGCTGACCTCCTGGGATGCCCTTCAGAACTCCACCAAGGACCTTCTCATTGCCGATGACCTTAATGCGGCTCGGAGGCGATGGACGACTACCATTGATACCTTTGATAAAAAAATAAACCACTTTGTGCAGTCGGGCATTATCAGGAACCTGAGCACCAGAAAATCGGATTTTGGAAACAAGATCAAAGAGACGGAAAATCTCTGGCAGGTCATCAAGCCGAGAATTGAGAATGTTCAGCTGCGGTTTGGAGAATATCTTGCGCAGGAGGGGGTCACCAATCCCGTGCAACGCAGGAGTCTGCTGCACGAGCTCCTGTTTCAGATGGGCCAAAGGGACCGCTCAATGGATTACATGGTGCTTTTCGACCTGACCTACGACATCCAGTACATGGTTTCTTCTTTGAACGAATACTTTGTAAGCATACTCAACGACACGGTTAAAATGATCATTGCAGCCATTGAGCACGAGACGCTCAACGTACGCGTCGGGGTTATCCTGACGGCACTGGTGATTGTTGCCTTTACAATATCCTTTGTTATTTACAGCCAGAAGGCATTGGAAACAACCACCGACCAGCTCAAATATTTATCAAACCAGCTCCTTCAGGCTGAAGAAAAGGAGCGTAAACGCATAGCATATGAGCTGCATGACGAGGTGGGGCAGTCGCTTACCGCAATAAAATTCTGTGTTGAAAGCGCGTTGCACAGGGTCTCGGAAGGCAGCGTTCAACAGAGCGTTGCCCTGCTGGAAGACCTGGTGGGCCTGATAAAAAACAGCATTTCAGAAGCCCGTAAAATTTCTGTGTCCCTGCGGCCCGCAATGATAGACCAGCTCGGCATTATCGCCACGATTTCATGGTTTTGCCGTGAATTTCAAAAAGTCTACAGCGGCATTACAATTTCAAAGCATATCAATGTAGAAGAAAAAAATGTCCCGGACACCCTTAAAATAGTTGTCTACCGGGTCCTGCAGGAATCTCTTACCAATATTGCCAAACACAGCCAGGCAAGCAAAGTAACGGTTTCCCTTGCCAGATATAAAAAGAGCATTAAGCTGATAATCAAGGACAACGGAATCGGCATGAAAGAGGAGGCCCTTAAGTTTAAAACAAGAGGCGGCGGCGGGCTTGGACTGATTACCATGCGCGAACGCATTCAGCTGTCCGACGGTAATTTCACCATCCGCTCAGGCACTGACGAGGGGACAACCGTAACAGCATCCTGGGTTGCCTGAGAGAGAGCCTTTATTGCAGTTCCCGCTTTTTTTACCTGCCGGCACTGTTTGCACGTCTTTTCTGCATGGAAAAAGCAACACGGTTGCCTCGTCCCGAAAACAGCATGGAAAAATGTCTGGATTTCTGGTATTTATTGACTGATGGGTACGGGTACAATCAATGAAGCGTAAAGTCAATTTTCCGGACTATCACGATTAATCCGGCACTGCAGGGCTGTTCGTTACAGCCGTGTGAAAAGCATTTACGGCGTAAGGAGTTGTGCTTGTGAAGGTAACCAAGGCACTTTTGTGTATAGTTTGTGTCGTGATCTTTTGTTCGGGCATGTATCCCCTTGCTGCCGGTACCGACGAGCTGCTGCAGCGGGCCGAGGACTATAAAAAGCGGGGCAGATATCTTGAGGCACTGAGCTTTTACCGTGATATGTACATGAATGCATGGTCCGATAAGCTTTCTTGCCTGCTGTATAAGGGGCTGGGAGATATATATGGTACCTATCTGGGGGACCCGGAACAGGCGCTCGCCTATTACGGGAGGTTTTTGGAGAAATTCCCCGGTGAAGCACGCAGCCCCGAGGTGTTTCACCGCATTGCCGGAATCCATTTCAAGGCGGGAAACCGGGCAAAGGCCGTCGCCTGGTATCAAAAAATCCTGTCCCTGTTTCCGCAGTATTATTATGACAACCATGTTGAAAAGGAGCTGAAGGACCTTGATGACGGGGGCATGCTGCTTGATGATGTTACCCTCTCCGTTGACCGCCCGCTTCCCCTGTATGTTCGGGTTTTAATTGTTGAGGAAACCGGGCCGATAGAAATATCATCAGAGGCATCTATGGGGATTTTCGCCCCGGAGAGCTCTTTTTTTCACAAGGTGGACAAAAAGAGAACAGCGCGCTTTGCTTTGAAAGATAACCGCATCATGTTTAAAGGATATGGGAGCCTTCAGGGCGCGGTGAGAATAAAAGCAAATGACGGCAGGCATATATCGGTTAACGGAAAAGAGTACAGAGGGTTTTTGTGGCTCCATGTACACAACAACGCCCTTCTGGTCATTAACCACGTTGGTCTGGACGCCTATCTGTACGGTGTGCTCCCCCGGGAAGTCTCGCACTCGTGGCCGGAACAGGCTCTCAAGGCCCAGGCAATATGCGCCAGGACCTATGCCCTTTACCATATGATCAAGCGCGAACAGGAGATGTATGATGTCTTCTCCACAACCACTTCCCAGGTATACGGGGGCAAAGACGTTGAAAAAAGGGAAACAAAGCGCGCTATAGACGCAACAAAGGGGCGTATTCTTACCTATGACCGAAAGATCGCCTTAACGCTGTACCACGCAAACAGCGGCGGCGCAACAGAAACCATGGACGGTGTCTGGGGAGGCGCACTGCCGTATCTTACTATAGTCGAAGACAGGTTCAGCGAGGGACAGCCGGGATACAGCTGGGAGCTCACGCTCTCACGGAAGCAGATATACAAGCGGCTGAAAGCCTATGGCCTGCCGGTGGTTTCCCTCAGAGATATAACACCTGATGAGCGGGCGCCGACCGGCCGGATAAAGACGCTCCGCGTCGTTCAGGACGGTGACTCCTTTGTACTTACCGGCAACAGCTTCAGGCTTATGCTGGGGCCGGGACAGCTCAAGAGCGCAAATTTCGACGTCACGCGAACAAAGGACACGTTTATTTTTCACGGTAAAGGATACGGCCACGGGGTAGGCATGAGTCAATGGGGAGCACACGGCATGGCACGAAGCGGGTACTCCTTTGAAGACATACTGCGATTTTATTATCCCGGCACGACGATAGACCGTATACAGAGCCTATAAATTCACGGCACACCCGTCTTAACACGTTACAAGGGAGGTATGGTATGAGAAGCATTCTATTTGTTCTGCTGATTCTTTTTATCGCATCCTGTTCAGCAAAGGCACCGCCGCGTCAAACGACAACACAGATTCCCTCAGAAGAGCAAAAAAGTGCTGCGGCAATAAAAGAAGAAAGACGAAAGAAAAAGCAGGCAGAAGCAAAAAAGAAGGAAAAGGAAGAGCTCCGAAAGCTGATTGAAGACGCACAACCCATTATTGCCAATATCCTCGCTGCTGTCGACAAGACAGACCACGAGCGGTTCATACGGGACTTCAATGCCTCGTTCAAAGAAACCAACAAAAGCAAAAAGCGGTTTGTGCGCGGCAATACACGGAGGAAAGAACGCCTCGGGGACCTGGTCGGGAGAAAATTCTGGAAGGTGGAAAAGAGGAATCCCTTTTACACACTTTTTTACAAGGTGAAGTTTACCAAGGTGGATGATCCCATAGAGGTCCGTCTGGTTGTTGAACGAGTAAAAAACGAAGCGGGACAGCGCACGGGAGAAATGAAGGTCACCCTCGTGCAGTTCATATCCCCCGCGCTGCAAAACTGATATAAAACAGCATATGAAACACCAGCCCCTTGGCTACCGTGTCGTGCCCGCGGCCCGTCCCTTTGATATCACCGAGTTCAAACAGGCCGGGAGAAATGTTCTTGTTGTTTCACCGCACCCCGATGACGATGTTCTCGGGGTCGGCGGGGCCATGGCGCTGCTGGCACAAAAGGGGCTGAACGTTTTTTCCCTGTATGTTACCGACGGCGCAGGCGGCACATGCGGCGGGAAGGTGCTGCCCGGCCGGCGGCAGCGGGAGGCCGTTGCGGCGCTGCGCGCAGCAGGCGCCAGAGCAGGTATTTTTTTAAATCTCTCAAGCCGTTTTGTGAAAACCGGTGATCTGAAAAAGACGGCCGCGGCAATACGGGACGTGCTTGCTTTTTTAATGCCGGGAGCCGTCTACAGCGTTTCTCCCTTTGAACGGCACATAACGCACAGAAGGGTGGCAGAGATGACAGCCGGAGCAATCAGACAGATACGGGGTTATCAGCCCCAGCTGTGGGGCTACAGCGTGTGGGGCGGGGTTGCAGGGCTGCCGGGGACATGTGTTGTGGACATTACGTCCGTCGTCGGGATAAAGCGGCAGGCAATTGCCCGGCATAAAAGCCAGCTCAGCTACAAGGCATATGCTGACGGTATGCTGGGGCGGAACAGATACGAGGGGATTTATATGCATACCCATGGGCCTGAAAGCTTTCAGTATGCAGAGACCCTGCTGGACATGCGGGAGCTGGTAATGAGCAGGAGACTGAATATTGCTGCGTTTAAGAAAAAAGTGCTGGGCGGACTTCTGTTCCATGACGTTTCTTAGAGAACGCCGCCCGCTCAGCCGGTCGTTACGCCGCTTACCGTCTGTATGGGAATGCGAATTGAGTTGCCCCGGGGATCCGCGGCAACCGTGTCGGCAATCCTGTCAAAGGCAGTTTCCCTGAGGCCCATCTGGCGCGCGATCATTCTGACCGCATGGAGAATATCGTCGAAGTCGGTAACCCGCTCAGCCGTCCCCTCGACGATTACCGCCCGCCACCGCGCGCATTGCCTGTCGGAATCACAAATCTTAAAGGCAATGTTGCTGTTACCGCTGATGCACTGCGCCATTCTTCCGCCGGGCCGTGAGCCGCAGTATATATACTTCCCGTCTGTTCCGTATGACACCTCGATAGCGTATGGCCTGTTTTCTTCAACGCCGATAAGGGTCCCCCATGTCCAGCGCATGATAAAATCAAAAATCTCTTTTTTTGTCATGTCCCGCATGAAAAAATCCTTTCTTTAGTTGAAAAATGCACATCTGCCGTATATTATGATTGAACACCGTGTACCCATTGTTCAGGAAAACCATCGATGAAAGCCATTATTCTTGCCGCCGGTTACGGAACCCGCCTGAGGCCGCTGTCCGACCGCCTTCCCAAACCATTGATGCCGGTTGTGGGGCAGCCCCTCATCCGGCATACTATCATGAAGCTCAGGCAATGTAAAATTTCTGCGGTGGGCATAAACGCACACCACAAGGACAGGATGGTGAGGGAATTTCTCTGTTGTGAAGATTTCGCGATACCCGTAACCCTTTCCCGGGAAGAGATCATCATGGGGGTTGCCGGCGGTATCGGCGGATTCAGGGATTTTCTCACAGGAGAAGACTTTTTCATGGTACATAACGGCGATATACTGTCCTCCATTCCCCTGGAAAGCATGATCAGTGACTATGGAAAGCAGGGCCCGCTGTGTTCGATGATTTTGCATGATGAACCGGCCTTCAACAATGTCAGTGTGGACGAGAAGGACAGGATCGTTGATATTCGGGACACGCTGCGGCCCCCCCATGCCGTCAGGAAGCTTGCCTATACCGGGATCGCCTTTATGGATGCTGATTTTCTGCGGCACATTCCCGTCGGCGGGTATGCTGATCTTGTTCCGCTGCTTCTTGCAGCTGTCAGAAATGAGCCGGGAGCAGTGCGGGGTATTGTTGTGAAAGGGAATGCCTGGCGTGACATTGGTACGGTAGCCGGATATCTTGACGCGCACCGGGATATACTGCTTGCCCGGAAGCCCCTTATCGATGAGCATCTGGTACCCCGGGGTGCGGTTTTTCTCGGAGAGGGAACCAGGATTGCCGACGATGTCGAGATTGAGGGTTTTGTTTCGGCAGGGAAAAACTGTGTTGTGGGAAAGGGCTGCCGGCTTGAAAACTGCGTCCTGTGGGACAACAGCGTTGTGGCACAGGGCACCTCAGTAAAAAATGCGGTTGTTGCCGATGGCATGGTGGTGTATGAACATTCCCGCTGATATGGAAAAAAGAATTCTATCCTTTTTGGACCGTGCCGGTTTTACCGTTCAGGGCAGTGCTGTGGATGTCGCGCTGCTTGCCCAGGGCGGATCAGACCGCATGTTTTACCGGGTGAAGCTTCGGGACAGAGCAGGTGTCGTCATGCATGACCCCCGTGAAAAGCACGAAATAGAAGAATATACTGCCGTGGGGACCTTTCTTTTCAAGCAGCGGATCGGCGTTCCCGAAATCATTGCCTGCGACAGGGAAAACAGCCTTGTCCTCATGGAAGATCTCGGAGATGTAAGTCTGTACAGCCTGCTTAATCAGGGCTGCTCCCGGGCTGCCGTCATGGATTATTACCGGTCGGCACTTCAGTTTCTCGCAGAAATGCACATAAAGGCGACACCGCTGATGCATGCCTGCAGTGCCGTCAAAGCATTCGGCTATGAAGATTTGTTATGGGAGACGGGCTATTTCCTTGAGCGCTTTGTTGAACAGCTGTGCGGCCTTTCCATTCACGGCATGGGGGAGATCGAGGATGAATTTCACCGGCTTGCGGCACTGGTTGAGCGCCAGCCGCGCGTATTTATGCACCGTGATTTCCAGTCACAAAACATATATTTCAAAGACGGAAGGGTTCGTGTCATTGATTTTCAAACCGCAAGAGCGGGCCCCCTGCAGTACGATCTCGCATCGCTGTTGAAGGATGCCTATTTTGTTCTTGAAAAAGATGAGCGGAAAGCCCTGGCGCATTTTTATCACGAGACCCTCCGGGGCGCCCGGGGCATGGATATGGACCCGGAAGCATGTGAAGCAGCATTTCATCTTACGGGGCTGCAGAGAAACATGCAGGCACTGGGCGCCTTTGCGTTTCTCAGCCTGGAAAAAGGGAAAACGGTTTTTTTACAGTATATCCCCGCCGCTCTGTCATATCTACAGGAGGCACTTGCCCTGTTTCCTGAATTTCCCGTGCTTCGCGCGACTGTTCAGGAGGCCCGGGAAGCTGTGAAAAACCGGTACTGATAAAAACAGGTTGCCGTAAAACAGCAACAACGTCACCGCCCGGCAGCTGAGCTGCCTGCGAGATTTTTCCTTGTGTTGTACCGCTGTTCTGATATAAACAGTTTTATACCCAGCTTACGCACTCTATGCGAACGTTGCTAACACCTCGGGGAGGTTTGTTATGGCCTTACTGGACAAAGTATTTAAAGCAGCCGTTGATTTTAAAGCCTCTGACGTGCATATCAGCCCCGGCGAGCCGTTTATTGTGCGGCAGTTCGGCAAGCTGAGAAAGTTCAAGGGAGAGCAGCTGAGCGCGGCGCGCTGCAAGCAGCTTATAGTCGAGCTGCTCAATGAGAAGCAGCAAAAAACGCTCATGGATGATCTTCAGCTCGACTTTGCCTATGAAATAGCGGGGCTCGGCCGCTTCAGGGGCAGTGCAATGATGCACCGGATCGGGCTGAGCGCATCCTTTAGAATCGTGCCCCCCACAATACCGTCTTTTGCGGACCTCGGGCTTCCTGATATTGTTGAAAAGGCTCTTGACAATCACCAGGGCCTGATACTGGTTACCGGGGCGACCGGGCACGGCAAATCAACGACTCTTGCCGCCATGGTTGATTACATCAACACGAACAGGGCACATCACGTGCTTACCGTCGAAGACCCTATTGAGTTTATACATCCGTTGAAAAAAGGCGCAATTAACCAGCGTGAACTGGGGACCGGGACCCTGTCGTATGCAAATGCCCTCAGGGGTGCTTTGCGTCAGGACCCCGATGTTATTATGATCGGAGAGCTCAGAGACCTTGAGACGGTTTCTCTTGCCATCTCGGCAGCGGAAACAGGACATCTTGTCATCGGTACCCTTGCCACCTCGAGCGCCCCAAAAACGGTTGACCGAATTATTGATTCATTTCCTCCCGGTGAACAGAACCAGGTGCGTGCCATGCTGGCAGAAGCGATAAAGGCGGTTATCACCCAGCGGCTTATTCCCGGAGCAGACGGCAAAAAAATGCATCTTGCCCTGGAAATACTCGTCGGAACGCTGCCCATGGCAAATCTCATTCGGGAGGGAAAGACCTTTCAGATCCCTTCTATGATGCAGACGGGTAAGAACGTGGGGATGAAGATCATGGACGAATCGATCCTGGAACTGCTGCAGGCAGGAACCATTACCGCCAACGATGCCATGCTCAGCGCGGCAAATCCAAGCCGCTTCAAACCCTTTGTTGAAAAAGAGCAACAGCAGTAGCAGCACGTCCCTGCAGCGGTATGTGCCGTCAGCACGTGCGTGCCTGGTAATTGTTGCCGCAGAAGCGATATCAAGAACCACAACAACACGTTGTACGCGACAAGGAGGATCGGAAGCTATGGCGACCATCGACACCTTTTTCAGGGAAATGAAGGACAAGGGGGCAAGCGATCTCCACATGGTCATCGGCTTTCCGCCGCTGCTCCGGAAAAGCGGCCAGCTGGTGGCTACAGAGCATCCCGTGCTCACCCCCGAGTCCAACCGGGAGATTCTTTTCGAGATGCTCAGCCCCGAGCAGCAGGCATATCTGGATGAAAACCGTGATTTTGATATGGCCTATGAACTTGAAGGAGTGGCCCGCTTTCGGTGCAATTTTCTCTTTCAGCACCGGGGCATCGGCGCTGTGTTCCGCATTATACCCACCGATATCCTTACCATTGATCAGCTCAGGCTGCCGGATGTAACACGGACCATAGCGGCATTTACCAAGGGGCTTGTCCTGGTAACCGGTCCCACCGGAAGCGGAAAGTCAACGACCCTTGCCGCCATTATAGACTATATCAATGATACCCGCGATGCCCACATTATCACCATCGAAGACCCTCTGGAGTTTGTTCACCCGAATAAGAAGTGCCTGTTTACCCAGCGTGAGATCGGGAGCCACGCAAAAAGCTTTGCAGATGCCCTCAGAGTGGCGAGCAGGGAGGACCCTGATATCATTCTCGTGGGTGAAATGCGTGACCTCGAGACCATTTCTCTTGCCCTGACCTGTGCCGAACTGGGGATTCTGGTGTTCGGGACACTGCACACCAACAGCGCGGCAAAGACCATCGATAGAATCATCAATGCGTTTCCCTCCGACCAGCAGGAGCAGACACGGACCATGCTGTCCGAGTCATTGCGGGCCGTCATCGCCCAGCAGCTTCTCAGAACGAAGCAGGGCGGCAGGTGCGCCGCCAACGAGATTCTCATCGGCTCACCGGCCCTGGCAAGTATGATACGGGAGGGAAAAATAACACAGATCAGCTCACTTATCCAGACGGGAACAGCATCCGGCATGCAGACAATGGACCAGCACCTGATGCAGCTCATACAGGATGATAAAATAACCGCCGAAGCCGCCTACGAGAAAGCAATAGACAAAAATGTTTTTGTCAATATGCTGGAAGAGCCGCCAGTGACCGGCTAGCCCGGCTGCGTTTCTGCCGTGTGGTATGTTTACAGAAAAAAGGCGAGAAGGACATCGGAAATAACATCCCAGATATCAGCGGGAAAGGCCGGCTGCGTTTCGGGGTCGGCGTCATCCGGATCTGTGAGCATTAAAAGCATCTCGGCAAAACCCTCCGCCTCATAATCCGGGCCGGGCACCCAGCCGTCTTCATCCCCGTCGACATACGGATCGCTTTGCATCACCACGGAAAGATCATAGCGGGACGTTGTTGTTCCCAGCACCTCATCTATCCGCTCTAATATAATGTTTGCGATAAATGCATTGGCGGTATACCCGGGATGGACACCGTCGAGAGACAGGCTGCCGCCGCGCATCCACCGGCGGTCAAGTGCCCTGTCGCCGACGGTAACCGTTGTCCTGCCGGTCAGAACGTCATTGAGATACCTGCCGGTATCGATGAGGTGTACCTTGGGACCGTGGCTGCCTGCCGCTTCCTGAATGGTCTCGTTAAAAGAATCGATCCGGGACTGAATAAAGAGCTGTTCCTCTTCAGACAGTACCAGGCCGTCATCAGCCAGAGCCTGGTTTACATAATCAACGGAATACTCCTGCTGCAGCAGAAAAAACATAAAAAGGAAGGTTATGAGAGAAATCCTGTCACCCTTTTGCGGATCACCCGATGGGTCTGCCCGGGCAAATGTTGCCGGTACCGTATAGGCGGGATTTATTTTTGTCAGATAATATTCCAGGTCGTCGGAATCAAGGAGGAATCCGACAGAGCTGTAGTAGGGAAGGGTGCAGAGAAAAATGTCTGCATGCTCTGCAAGCAACGGCACCTCCAGCTCCATGCGCGTCAGAATTTTTTCATACTGTGCGGAAAAGTCTTCGGCATCGGTGAGGTTGCGCCGGATTGCGGACATGGTGTAGGACCGGCGTGACAACTCCCCCCGGCTTTCAGCATAGCGGAGCAGCAACGTCAAAAGGGGGTCAAGCTCCGGTTCGGCCAGATCAAGAGGAATGGGAAAAAAGGACGGATTCATCGCGCCGTATCCCAGCGCAGCGTTGCTTGATTCATTGTTGCCGATCCACAGAACAACCACCGCTTTTGTATCATCACCGCGTTCAGCGACCCGGTTCAGGAGCCATATGCCGGCATCAAGCTGAGAGACGGGCCGCAAGGCAAGGAGGTTGATGGGATACAGCACGTTATCATACAGGTCGTTGAAATTCCAGGGAAACAGCTTGTCGCAGAAATAGGACCAGCTGTAGTAGGACTGTGCCGCACCGGCGCGCTTGTAGTACTGCTTTCCCTCAAGGGTAAAGCTGTCGGCCCCGTCGACCCCGAGGTTTGTGGGAATAACAAAGGGGTCTATCCTGTCCTCGCGGCTGTCGAGCAGGGGCTGGGTAAATGTCAGCTCCACCGCCTGCCCCAGGGCGTCGGCGACTTTTTGGATATAGCTGTTCCGGGCGTTAGTTTCGTTGTTGGTTGCGTTCATTGTGCCGTGGGTCATGCTGTCGCCCAGGCTGATCAGCACAACGTCCTCAAATTGGATGCGACTGTTACACTGTGATGACAGCGGCCGGTGCTGCCCGGTGCCGGCAAAAACCGGGAGGGGCGCCGCGGTTCCGGGGACACCGACAGGTGCGATGTGGAACAACGCGAAAACAAGCAGGGCGTACGACAGTAATCGTTCTTTCATATACATCCCTGTATTACGGGTTTGCAGGAAGTACGGCGCGAAGAAAAAGACCCTTGGGCATGGATACCATTTTCTCAGTTTGTAAAAGGTGCTGTCAAGGAAAAAGCGTGCGGCAACATGAGGATATTGATATATATCGGTTCAGTTTGTCTTGTTCATGCGTATGGTGGTTGTATCGCTTCCCGGCGGCCCGTTGCGCCCGTGGTATTTCAAGAAAAGGCCGTCGCTGAGCCGGTACCAGTAATCGCCGTGCCAGAACGGTGACAGTATGCCGACAGGGCACACCCTGACCCGCTGGGCCTCGACATGGGTGCCGTCGATAATCAGCTGCTGGACATCCTTTTTTACGGCCTTTAGCTTGACCGGACGAAACGTGTCGAGGCGGATCATCCAAAATGCCGTCTCCCGGCGACCAGATGTCACCAGAGCGCGGAGGCAGTACGTCAGGGGCTGGTACCAGGGAAGGCCGTCCACGGAAAACTGTTTTTTTACGTGCTTGCCCGCGACAACGCCCTCCAGGCGTATGGCGTTTCCCGTACGGCGCCCGCACAGGTCGGTATCAGGGCTGTGCATCTCCCATGTATGTGTCGCCCCGGACCGGTCACACACGTTCAAAAACGAGACATCATTTTTGCGTGCACGCACGGTAACCTCCGGGCCTTCTTCCATTTCCCAGAAAAGCAGACATGAATCAGTGCCGGTTGTTTCCGTGTACTGATAGCGCTGGGTGGGAAGCGCTCCTGCCCGGGCATGAAAGGAAAAGAAAAGTATTACAAGAAGTAGTGACGGCAGTGTGTGAAATCTCATTGTCCCAACACTACGAAGCAATTGTTAAAAAACGATTAATAATGTGTTAGGAGTCGGTTGCCGAAACGGGGGGGCGTGTGGGACCGGATAACGGCCGTGCGCTGTCGAGCATATAAAACCTCCCGAAAAGACACTGCTTTTTTAAGTAAAATTAATCCCTGGTTAATCAACTGTTAACAGAGCGTATGTAGCGTATTGGTAATAAGATTACACAGAGGAGGCAAAGATGGTTTTTATGCAGAACTGGATGAAGCAACTGTCGCATCACTATCATAATATACGGTGCCTGCATCCTGATGATAAGCTGATAATTCTTTTTGATATAGACGGAACAATCCTGGACATGCGGGCCATGATGCTGCATGTGCTCAAATCCTTTGACCGCCACAATCAGACAGACCATTTTACATCCTTAACCCTTGATGCCATTACCGTTCACGAAAATCAGATCGATGTGCTCCTTGACTGCCTTTGCGTACCGCGCGCATCATGGGATGACATTATAGGATGGTATGCCGACAACCTGTGGTCCAACGATACGATCTATACAGCACATCTTCCCTACATCGGTGTTATGGAAGTAATCAGATGGTTCCAGATTCAGCCGAACACGTTCGTGGGACTCAACACGGGCAGGCCGGATACGCTGCGTGAAGAGACCCTCAATTCCCTCAACAGGCTGGGCAAAGCATATAAAGTGCATTTCTCAGATATGCTGCTTAGTATGAACTCCCTGGACTGGGAGCAGGGGTACCGACATCCAAGGCTGAGAATGTGCGAAGGTTTCAAAAAGACGGCTTTCGGGTATTTGCTTTTGTCGACAATGAACCGGAAAACCTGAGCGCCGTTGCAATGGTTGACGGGGACAACGAAATTCTGCTTTTGCATGCTGACACTATCTTCGAGTCAAAGCGCAAACGGCTCCCCGCACGTGCGGTAAGCGGCGACAGCTATGATCTCACGCAGCTGGCACAGGAAGCATTGCTTCCGCACCATATACAGTTTGTCTGGCACGGGGTGAACAGCGATGCAAACATACGGCAGTTTGTCGCCGCCGACGTGCAATGGGCCGAGGTCGACGCCAGGCTTTCACGTGATAAAAGAGATATTGTTCTTCGAAATGAACCATTTGACGGCGCTGCTGCAGATGGAGCTGCGAGCGTAAAAAAATTTGACGATGTTGTGCAGGTGCTTCTCGCAGCAAACAAATCGGTAAAGATCGACTTGAAAGAGAATGGTCTCCCTGTGGATATGGTTATTCAGCTTCTCACAGACTGTGGTGCAGAGGACTCTCGTTTGTGGTTTAATGCCGATATTGAAACACTTACGGAAAAAGGGTTCCTGAAACTGAAGAAAGCCTTCCCCGGTGTGATAATCCAGTGCCCCATAGATTTTCTTGTCGCCGATCTTGAACAGGAGCCTGATAAGGTGGAACGGATCCTTAACCTGCTGGCGGGCTGGGGTATTGCCCGGTTTTCGGTCAGCTGGAAGGTGTCAGACATACAGCGCGTGATAGGCCGCCTTGACGGCTGGGGACATGATATCAACATCTATAATGTGCCGGACCTGGAGTCCTTTTTAAAGGCGGTGCTGCTTTTGCCGTGCTCCATCACCGCCGATTTTAACTTTCCCGAATGGCATTATTACGGTGAGGGTCCGGGGCAGGAAGTATATGCTGATGAATACAGGATGCATCAAAAAACATTTGAATATATTCAAAGCCTTCAACAAACGGCCCTTATGGTGCCTGACTGCTGATGTGTGAGAGCATACACTTGTCTGACCGTAACGCCGACAAGCATTAAATGCTGTCCGGTGGGGATTCGTTTCACCAGCAATACCCTCTTTGCCGACCACGTAAAACACCATCTTCATTACACAAAAATAACTGATTCTTAATATTTTTCTAACACTTTATCGGTATATATAAAGAAAAATAGAGGAATGTATGCTCGAACTCATTATAGACAATGTAACCCACTGGGATGAACGCTTCTTTACGAGTATCTTCCGATTGAACGGGCGCAGGCTCGTCACACGGTTTTTTCAATGTGTTTCGTTCAGCGGAAACGGGCACCTGTATCCGTTTATTGCGGCCGGGGCACTCATGCTGTCTGCAAGCTGCGGGCGTTCGTTTTTTATTGCGGCGTGCTGCGCATTTGCCATAGAACTGCCCCTGTATAAACTGGTGAAAAACAGGGTGCGGCGTAATCGGCCCTTCAGGTCACTGAAGGGTGTCTACAGCAGCATAGTCCCCAGCGATCAGTTCAGTTTCCCCTCGGGCCATACCGCAGCGGCATTCATTATGGCAACACTGCTGGGCTGTTTCTTCCCCGTGCTGACTGTTCCGGCATACCTCTGGGCCTGCCTTGTGGGATTCTCCAGAATTTATCTCGGCGTGCACTTTCCCACCGATATCCTGGCAGGCATGGTCCTGGGGATCTCAAGTGCCGCCACGGGGATTTTTATCGCCGGCTTTCCGGCATAGTGTATCTGCACGAATGCCGTTTTACTATACTCACATTAACAGCGAAAAAATAAGATGAAGATTCTATTCGGTGTACAGGCAACGGGCAACGGGCATATCAGCCGCTGCAGAGAGGTGGTGTCGGCGCTGAAGCAGGCGGGCCATGACGTGTACGTGATTCTCAGCGGCCGCGATCCTGATCATCTCTGGGATGTCGATATCTTTAAACCCTATTCGGTTTACCGGGGGTTGACCTTTGCCGTGTCACGGGGCAAACTGAAATATTTCAAAACCATCACCCAGTTGAACCTTTTGCAGTTTTACCGGGATATTGCCGAATTTTCCGCGGAGTATTTTGATCTGGCGATTGTTGATTTTGAACCCCTGACCGCGCGTATCGCCAAACGAAAAGGCATCACCAGTATAGGGCTGGGGCACCAGTATGCGTTTAAATATCCGATACCCCTCTCAAAACGTGATCCGGTTGCTCTTGGTGTCCTTAAATATTTCGCACCGGCTGATTATTCCATAGGACTGCACTGGTATCACTTCAACCAGCCCATTCTGCCTCCCATTATTCCCCGTCTTCCGGTTGAAAAATGCAGTGCTGTTGCCCGCAAGATTCTTGTGTATCTGCCCTTTGAGAGCAGGGATGATGTAATGGATTTTTTGACTCCTTGTAAAGAATATTCCTTTTACTACTATACCGGTGTTGATACCGCGTCGACACAAGGGCATATTACCCTTCGTCCCTTCAGCAGAAACGGTTTTATCGAGGATTTAAAGACCTGCAGCGGCGTTATTTCCAACGGCGGCTTTGAACTTGCCAGTGAGGCGCTGCATCTCGGCAAGAAGCTCCTGGTCCGTCCCCTTGCCGGGCAGCTTGAGCAGGAGTCCAATGCCCTGTGCCTGAAAAATCTCAAGCTCGGGACTGTCATGAACACGCTGGACAAGACGGTTCTCAGGCGGTGGCTTGCCGCGCCCATGCCGGAGCCCATTCACTATCCTGATGTTGCACAGGCCATTGCCGACTGGGTCGGCAGCGGTGACTGGTCAAACACCAAAGCACTGGTCGATGAGGTTTGGTCGCGCGTTAACCAGAACCAGTTTAGAGCGGTATCATAGGGGCATATGTGCAGCGCGTGATGTTGCCTGCAGCAAAACTGCAGGGCAGTACAGTAACCGAAATTTCTAGAGGCAAACACATGTCAAAAGCAGACTTGCATGTTCATTCAGCATTTTCCGAACGTCCCTCAGAATGGTTCCTGCAGCGTCTCGGCACACGGGAATCATATACGGACCCTGAAAAGATTTTCCGAGAGGCCCTCGCTATGGGCATGTCATTTGTAACCATAACCGACCATAATGAAATAGCCGGTTCGGTTTTGCTCAAGGAAAAATATCCTGATAAGGTGTTCACCGGCGTTGAGGTAACGACGTACTTTCCCGACAGCGGGTGCAAAATCCATGTGCTTGTGTACGGTCTGACTGAGGCCCAGTTCACCATGATCAGTAAAATACGCAGCGATGTTTATGAGCTTCGTGACTATCTTAAGGAGCAGGACTTGGCACATTCGGTAGCACATGCAACCTATTCAATAAACGATAAGCTCACGCTTGAAAACCTTGAGCGGCTGTTTCTTCTTTTTGATTATTTTGAAGGAATAAACGGAAGCAGAAGCAGAAACGGTAATGAAATACTTATGGACGCACTTTCGGCGCTGACACCTGAGAAAGTTGACGACCTGTACAGCCGGCATCGCATAGAGCCATACAGTGAAACACCCTGGATCAAGGGACTGACCGGCGGCACCGATGATCACAGCGGGCTGTTTATAGGAAAAACATATACCCATACCACCGGCACAACACCCGAATCTTTCATTGAGCAGCTCAAGCTAAAGCAGTCTTCTCCCGGCGGCCGGCACAACGATTTTCAGGGTTTGGCATTTGCCGTCTACAAAATCGCCTATGATTTTTCCAAAACCAGGAGCAAAGCGCTTTCCTCTTCCCTGTTCAGCTCCATTAATCAGCTCATACTGGAGCAAAAGTCCATGGATTTAAAGAACAAACTTATCTTGAAAAAGATGAAGTTATCCCGAAGAAAGAATGAAAGTCCCACAAAGCGGCTGCTCCTTGATCTGATTGATTCATTTAATAAAAATAAAGATATAAGCATAGATGCAAAGGTGTCGCTGGTATACAACAAGCTTTCTGAATGTGCCGATCATCTTTTCAAAACATGTATTGCAGGCGCCGAGCATGATATAGAGCAGGGTGATATCATTGCACTCATAGAGCGGGTAACGCGCTACATACCCTGTGTCTTTCTTGCACTGCCTTTTTTTACCACGATAAACGTACTGCACGAATCACGGACTATTTTAAATGACCTTGTCAAACAGTACGGCAGCAAAAAACAGCTCAAGAAAAGACGTATTCTCTGGTTTACCGATACGGTGAAAGACGTTGCCCGCGAGCAGTCAACGCTCAAGGACATGGGGCTTCTAAATCCCGGGGACAATCATGATCTTGTTGTGATAACCTCTTTTGTGTCCTCTGAAGGAGAACCGGCAGGCGGGCAAAATCTTATTGTGCTGCCGCCCATCCATACCTATAATCCCGCTTCGTTCTCAGGCTTTCCCCTCCGTTTTCCTTCAATTCTTACGTCACTTAAAATTATCTGTGAAGCATATCCCGATGAGATTTTTATCTCAACACCCGGGCCTGTGGGGCTTCTCGGCCTGTTGGCCTCGCGGGTTCTGCATGTCAGATGTACCAGTATTTATCATCCCGATCTGAATCTTCAGGAACTGGAAAATGACGGGCTTGGGGGGTGTATTGAAGGCTTTTTGCGCTGGTTCTATTCATTAACCGATATCACCGCCGTCCAGTCTGAAGATGATATGTGTATGCTTGAAAAGCAGGGCTATGACAGAAACAGAATGGTAGCGTTCACAAACACCGACCAGCTGAACGCCACGCAACCCGACAAGTCGATCATTGCCTGCAGTGAGCCGTCTCTGCTTGTAAACTATTCGTGAGCAGGCTGCGCCGAACATACTCTGCCTTTTCGGCCCGCGATCCGCTTACCATACTCACGATCACGTGAAAAGCCTTGGATTTTCTGCACATGCTGACAGAAGATTAGCCAAAAATTAACATATAATTAATCTTCTTTTAATCTTCTGTTAACCGCTTCTCTCTAATATTTTATTATGTTGCATATTTCACAATACTGAACTACATGGGGTTATGATACCATGATAAAAAAAGTTTTTTTTGTTCTACTGTTACCGTGCGCTCTGTTACTTGCCGCAGTTCAGGCACCTGCAGATGTCATCCTGGAAGGCGCCGGGGCCACGTTTCCCTATCCGCTCTATAAGAAATGGATCTCTGCATATATGCGTCAGACAGGCATCAGGATCTATTATCATCCGGGCGGGTCGGGAGAGGGCATACGAATGCTGTTGGGAAAAACGGTTGATTTTGGTGCTACCGACGCCTTTCTGTCAGATGAAGAACTTGCGCAAACGGCACAGGAAATACTTCACATCCCGACCTGTCTTGGTGCCGTCGCCATTATCTACAATCTCCCGGACAATCCTGAGCTGCGATTTACGCCGGAGCTGATTGCAGATGTTTTCCTCGGCAGGATAAAAAACTGGTCTGACCCATCCATTACAAGTGCCAATCAAACAGCCGCGCTGCCCGACATTGATATAACCGTTGTTCACCGTTCCGACAGCAGCGGTACCAGTTTTATCTTTACCGATTACCTTTCCCGAGTGAATGCGCTGTGGGAGAGGAGCGTCGGCCGCGGTAAAATTGTACGATGGCCGACCGGAATGGGCGTGGAGCGCAACCACGCCGTTGCCGATATGGTGAAGGCCATCCATGGCAGTATCGGCTATGTAGAGCTTTCCTATGCTGCTGAGAACTATCTTCCCATGGCCCTCGTTAAAAACGGATCAGGAAACTTTATTAAACCCAGCCTTGAATCGGTTTCTCTGGCAGCTGAGGTTGAGCTTCCGGCAGATACCAGAATGATTATTACCGATACGCCTGCGCCGTCGGGATACCCCATAAGCGCGTTTACCTATCTTATTTTTTTCAAGGAACAATCTTACAATAACCGCTCCAAGGAAAAGGCCGTCGAACTGGCACGTTTTCTCTGGTGGATTACGCACAACGGCCAGCCGTTCAACGGGCAGCTGCTGTATGCACCGCTTTCACTTGCCGCGGTCGCCAAGACGGAAGCCATTATACGAACGATGCAGTATAACGGCAGGCCGATTGTAAGCCGGTAACGCCCGTGTCGGCCAAGAAATATTTTTTCTCCATCACCACTGTTCCTGCCAATCGGGCTTCGGCGAATTGCCCGGGAGTGTATAGGTAATGGTGGTTTGACTCTCGCTGCCGTTTTTGCTTCGGTGAAAATCACGGCACCGTCATTACAGCCAGGTCAGTTGAAACAATGAAACGAACCTTTGTCATATTTTCGGCCCTCATACTCTTTTTATTACCCCAATCCCTGCATGCGGCATGGGCAACGTTACATGTCGGCGTCTATGATTTCGACCCGCTGTGTGATACGCAGCAAAACGGTTTTTTTATCGAGCTTATCGACTATATAGCCGAGCAGGAAGGCTGGCAGCTGGCATATGTCCCCGGCACCCTGCAGGAGTGCTTCGACAAGCTGGGCCGGGGCAAAATAGATCTCCTGGTGGCGGCATCGTACACACAAACAGAGAGTACGCGTTATGATTTCAGCCGGGAAACGGTTATATCAACATGGGCGCAGGTGTACAGCCAGAATAAGGCGGACATACAGTCACTGCTCGGCCTTGCCTCAAAGACGATTGGTGTGGTCAGAGATGATTATTATAATCAGGAGTTGCGGTCGATCATCAAACGTTTTGATATTGAGTGCAGGTTTGTTGAATTTAAGACATACCAGGATGTGCTGTCGGGCGTCGAGAAAGGATGGATCGATGCCGGGGTTGTCGACAGGTTGTACGGGGCGCTGCATGTCGGTGAATTCGATGTGGAACAGACGCCGATTATTTTCTCACCCATTGAACTTCGTTATGCCGTAACAAAAGGATTAAACAAGCAGCTAATCTCCGCTGTTGATTACCATTTACACTCCTTAAAGAAAGATCCCCGCTCGATTTATTATCAGCTGATTAACAGCATTTTGAGTGAAAATAAGGAGTCGAAAATAATTATTCTGCTGAGATGGGTTGTGACAATAGCCGCCGCGCTGTTGCTTCTTTTCGGTATGGTAAACCTGCTCCTCAGACAGCAGGTAAAAACAAAGACCGCTGAACTCTCACGGCAGAACAGGGAGATGGAGAATGAGATTGTTCTTCGCCGCAACGCAGAGCGAAAGCTGCTGCAGCAGAAGCAGTATCTGTCCGCACTGCATGAGACCAGCCTCGGTGTTATCGGAAGGCTGCATCTTGACGAGTTGCTTGAAACCATAGTTGCACGAGCTGCTTCGCTTGTTGAAACAGAACACGGATTTATATTTATAGCCGACCCCGATGGGAAAAAGCTTGTCATGCGGGTCGGCCTCGGCGCTTTCGCAAAATCAATCGGGCTCAGGATCAGCCCTGAAGAAGGCATCAGCGGCAAGGTGTGGACATCAGGAGAGCCGCTGATTGTCGATAATTATTCCATTTGGCCGCACCGCGTGATGAACAGTGCCCTGGAAAATGTGCATTGTGTCATAGGGTTGCCGCTCAAGACGAAAGAAACGGTTGTGGGAGTGATCGGCCTGGGCTATTTCGGCAGCGCTGAAAAATTTGAAGAAAATGAAATAAATATACTCAGCCGTTTTGCGGAACTTGCGTCAATTGCCTTAAACAATGCACAGCTGTATGAAAAAATCGACCAGGAGCTGATGCAGCGAAGGCTGGCTGAAGAGGCACGCATGTTACTTTCTGCAGCCATTGAGCAGTCAGCGGAAAGTGTCATCATCACGGATATCAATGGAACGGTGCTTTATGTCAATCCGGCTTTTGAGCGGGAAACCGGTTTTGCCCGGGAAGAGGTGTTAGGGAAAGAGAACCGGTTCATGGATGTTCAGCTGGATGAGGATCTGTACGGTCAGATGTGGGACCAGCTTTCACGCGGTACGGCGTGGACAGGACGATTTTCCTGCAAAAGAAAGAACGGCGGGCAGTATCAGGTTGAGGCGACCATTTCACCGGTACGCAATGAGGAGGACGAGATTATAAATTTTGTCAGTGTCAGCCGTGATATAACCAAAGAGATCAATCTTGAGAGACAGCTTGTACAAGCTCAGAAGATGGAGGCAATCGGTACCCTGGCAGGCGGGATAGCCCATGATTTTAATAATATTCTCACACCGATAATAGGCTTTACTGAAATGACCGTGAGCTTATTGCATGAAGACAATACGGCCCGCTATAACCTTGAAAGGGTGCTGAAATCGGCGGACCGTGCCAGGGGCCTTGTGCAGCAGATACTTACATTCAGCCGCAAGCAGGAGCAGGAGCGCAAACCCCTGCTTATACAGCCCATTGTCAAGGAAGCGCTCAAGCTGATTCGCGCGTCACTTCCATCAACCATTGAAATCAGGCATAACATTCAAAAAGAAGCCGGAACTGTTTTGGCCGAACCGACACAGCTGCATCAGGTTATAATGAACCTGTGTACCAATGCCTATCATGCTATGGGGGAACGGGGGGGGCTTCTTGACGTTACCATCAAGGAGGTCGACATCGACACTGCCGATCTCTCTGCGATGCTTGATCTGGAGAAAGGGAAATACCTGCGGATCAACGTGAGCGATAACGGTATCGGTATGGATCCTGATACGCTGGAACGGATTTTTGAGCCCTATTTTACAACCAAGGGCCCCGGTAAGGGAACAGGTATGGGGCTTGCAATTGTTCACGGGATTGTCGCCGGCTATGGCGGGAAAATCAATGTTTACAGCAAGCCGGGTGAAGGGACAACCTTTCACATCTATCTGCCCAGAACGGGAAGTGACATTATCACGTCCGATGATGCATCAGAGCTGCTGTCCCCCAGGGGCAAAGAGCGGATTTTACTGGTTGATGATGAAGAGGATGTTGTCGCCGTGATATATGAAATGCTCACCGGGCTCGGCTATCAGGTTACCGCACTGACAAACTGCGCTGAGGCCCTGGAGACCTTCCGCAGGCAGCCGAACCAATTTGACCTGGTGGTGACGGATCTTACCATGCCGGTCATGACCGGCATTCAGCTTACCAAAGAGCTGCTTGCCGTCAGAAAAGATATCGCCGTTATATTGTGCACGGGATACAGTGACCGGGTGGTGACAAAAAATATTGAAGCAATCGGTATAAAGCGGTTCCTTTTAAAGCCGCTTAAAAGGAGAGGTCTTGCAGAAAGCGTCCGGGAAGTCCTTGACGAACAGCGAGAGCAGTATGAAAAAGAAAGATTTTCCATGGACGGCATGCAGCAGACCGTCCTGCAATAAGTATCATTGTCGGGCCATCGTATATGCCGAAACAAGCCCCCCCCCGAGATCCTTACCGGCAGTACCCCCATTACCCATGTTTGGGATAGTTCAACTTTTCGTCTTGACACCACTGCAATAAACTTACAAATATTACAGGAGAGCACTGACAAAAAATTGTTGTGTTTGCATTGTTTTCAAAGATGAGGTATTAGATGTGGTGGGCTGAAAAACCGCCCGGCATATCCAAGAGCAATGATTTTTTAAGGACGGATGAACAATGCAGGAGAATGTACATAATGGACCGGACAGGGACCCGACGTGCTTGTCGGGCACGGCCGTCCTGGCTGACGATGATATCGCCCTTGTCAGGGAGCAGGCCCGGACAATGTATCACACCGAGAGTGACGCCACCATTGCCATCAACAAGGACGGGGTCATCATCTACTGGGACCGTGCTGCCCAGGCAATGTTCGGTTACTCGCCCGAGGAAGCGCTGGGAAAGGAGTTCAACCTGTTGGTGCCCCAGGAGTACCACGTGCTGAATAAATACAGGATCGGCCTCATGCTGCAGACCGGAGAAGCAGAGTTTAAAGGCGGCCCGGTCGACCTGTCCGTTACGTGCAAGGACGGCTCTGAGATTTTCAGTGAATTCGACCCGCTGATGATCAAGACGCAGAATGAGACACTGTTTATCGTTGTTGCCCGTGATATAACCGAAAAAGAGCAGGCAGGCAAAACCGCGGACGAGTTAAATGAAAATCTGGCAACCCTCGGCCAGAAGCTCCAGCTGAATATCGCCGACATCGTGGAAGCCGCCGGTACAACGTTGCAAGGGGCCTATGCCCTCTACCAGCGGTCTGAAGCGCTGGTTATGCTGCGGACGATGAGCGGCTGGAACCTGCCCGGTAATGTAATGAAGGTACAGCGGCAAAAAGGGACGGTATCCTTCGACATTCTCAACAGCGAGAAGGAGGGGCCCATGCTGTATCGCGATCTGGAGCACTCGCCCTTTGCGGAGGCGGACCCTTCCCTTGTTAAAAACAATATTCGCTCGTGCATGGGATGGCCGGTAAGGGCGGGCGGCAAGCCCGTGGGTGTTCTAAGCGTTTTCTTCAACGAAAAAAAAGATTTCAGAATCATCGAGCTCAAGGTGTTCGAGGTGTTTGCCAGAGCGCTTGAAGGTGCGGTGGAACATCTGATGACTATGGATAAATATAAACTGAACCGGCGAAAACTAGAGATCGCCAACGATAAAATAAAGCGCCTGTCCCGTTCGGTCATGGACTGCAGGGAGATTGAGAAGAAGAACCTCGCCATGACCCTCCACGACGAGCTCGGCGCCGCGGTTGTCGCAATTTTCTCACGCCTGAGCATCGCGGAAGAAGAGATACAGGACAGGGATCTGGACGCGGCACTTGCGCAGCTCAGCCAGCTTAAAAACGTCATCAACAGCTCTTTTGACGGCCTTAAAAAGATCGTCCATGATCTGCGCCCGCCCGAACTTGATTTTATCGGTCTAGAAAGCGTTCTGAAGATGTTCTTTTCCTCGGTGTCGGCCCAGACCGATGTTAACATCAGGTTCCGGTGCGTACTGGAAAACGCTGTTCTGAAAGACAGCATTACAATATCATTATACCGGTTCGTACAGGAATGCATTAACAACATTATCAAGCATGCCGAGGCAAAAAACGCCGAGGTGTTTCTCAGGACATCGGGAGAGGACGTGTGCCTTGATGTTCGCGACGACGGCAGGGGGTTCGAAGTTGAAAACGTCATGCAAAACAGCGGCAGCTCAAAAATGGGTATCTGGGGAATGCAGATGAGAACGGAATCCCTGGGCGGCGTCTTTACCATAAACGCCGGGCGGCGCTGGGGCACACAGGTTACTATCAGGATTCCATACAAAGGAGAACGGGCGGATGAGCATTAAAGTGATTTTGGCAGACGACCATGCCGTGGTACGGGACGGGGTCAGAGCCGTTGTGGAGCGAAGGGCAAAGGATATCCGGATAGTCGGCGAGGCTTCAACAGGAAGCGAAGTGCTTGAGCTTTCCAAGGATACATCAGCAGACGTTTACGTCATAGACATATCCATGCCTGGTTTAAACGGCATAGAAGTTACCGACAGGCTTATCAATAACAATCCTGAAAGCAGGGTCATCATTCTGAGCATGCATGACAACACCGCTTTTGTTGAAAAAGCACTGCGGGCCGGTGCCCGGGGATATATCGTTAAGCAAAGTGCGACGGAAGAGGTGATCCATGCCATCCGTGAAGTGCATAAGGGTGATATGTATCTGAGCCCCAGAATTGCCAAATATGTTGTTGAAGGATTTCTCGGCAGAAAGGGGACCGACCAGGCGCCACAGGAGATAGTTAAGCTTACCCGCAAAGAGCGGGAGGTCCTGCAGCTGATAGCAGAAGGGGCTTCTCAAAAGGAGATAGGGGTAAAGCTGAAAATCTCCGTAAATACCGTACACGTTCACACAAACAACATCATGCAGAAACTTGACCTGCACCACAAGGCAGACCTGGTGCGCTTTGCTCTCAGGGAGGGCGTGATACAGCCCTAGTGCCTGAAAAAACTTCAATTTCCATACTGTTTATCGGTCGGCAAGCTTACGGGCTGAGGATCCGCCCGGCTTACACGCGAACAAGCTCAACATAACAAACCAACACAATAAATTTAGGTTTTTAGATACCCCCCTGCCGGCTTGTCTGCCTGAATATCGTTCCTGAATCATTGGTCCCTTCCATGCAGGCCGTCTCGTCCTGAGTATTCCATAAACCACAACAAAACATGCCTTTATAATTACCGGGAGCTGAAACAATGTGTATTCGATCAGGTTTGTAACAGTTCCGTTCCATACATAATATTTTTAATTTTCAAATATAGTTAAAAAAAGGTCTGTAATTAATCTGATGGGGTTATGTCCATTATGCATCCGTTTTGCTATAACTGCATACGTTTGAACAGTTGTGTCTCATATATACAGAGCGATGTCACATACAGGGAAATAGACTCATGAAGATTAACGTTGTACTGGCCGATGATCACGCCGTGGTGCGGGAAGGGGTGAGAGCGATTGTTGAGCATCGAGCGCAGGATATCCAGATTACCGCAGAGGCATCAACGGGAAGCGAAGTGCTTGCGCTTGCGGAACGCAACCCTGTAGATGTCTATGTGATCGATATATCAATGCCGGTGTTAAACGGCATAGAGGTTACCGAGCGTTTGATAAAGAAGGATTCTAAAAACAGAATTATCATTTTGAGCATGCATGACAGCACGGCATTTGTCGACAGGGCACTGAAGTGCGGCGCCAAGGGATACATAGTAAAGCAGAGCGCGGCGGAAGAGGTGATTCATGCCATCCGTGAAGTGTACAAAGGCGGAACATACCTCAGCGCCAGTGTGACAAAGTATATTGTCGAGGGGTTTTTGCACAAGACCGTGAAGGACGCCGAGGCCCGGAAGATCGTGAAGCTTACCCGCAAGGAGCGGGAAGTGCTGCAGCTTATAGCTGAGGGTATCGCACAGAAAGATATAGCGGTAAAGCTGAAAATTGCAGTTAATACCGTACACGTCCACACAAACAATATTATGCGGAAACTGAACCTGCACAAACGGGCGGACCTGGTGCGCTTTGCACTCAGGGAGGGGATGATACACGTATAACCAGACGGGTTGTGATTATCGCACGTTATGTGATGTTACGATCCGTGATGTCTGCAGGGAAAGGAATTTATAACTAATTAAAAAAACACACAAAAATAGCCTTTTTGGATTATGGCATATGGTTTTATTGTTTGGTATAAGGTAAAAAACATATTTCCCCCTGTAATACCTTCAGAAGCACGGTTGTTGATTACATAACGCATAACGGGGCGTGAAGATACTCATAGCCGTCCACAGCAGTCTTAATGTGTAATGTAATAATAAGAACGACTCTGATCACTTACTAACCATTGGAAAGGCAAGGCAATGTCCTCACGTATCGACAGCATTAAAGAGGCAATTGTTGACGGTGACGACGAGACGGCAGTCAGCCAGACAGAAGCGGCTCTGGAAGAACAGATAGAAGCCGCCGACATCGTTAAAAAAGCCGTTGTCCCCGGCATTGAACGGGCAGGACAGCTGTGGAAAGAGAATGTCTATTTTATGCCTGATGTTGTGCTCAGCGCCGAGGCCTTCAAGGCCGCCATGGAAATAGTCTCCTCCAGGCTGCCCGAGGCAGCGGACGACAGGCTGGGACGATTCGTTATGGGGGTGGTCGCGGGCGATATGCACGATCTCGGAAAAGACATCGTGACCGCCATGCTCACCGGTGCCGGGTTTCAAGTGATCGACCTTGGGGTCGATGTTCCCCGGCAAACGTTTATAGAAAAGACACGTGAGCTGCGGCCGGACATCCTCGGCATAGGCTGCTATATGACCACAACCATGCGGGAGGGCGGGGAGATAATCAGAAGCCTTAAGGACGAAGGGTTGCGTGAGGGCCTGCACGTGATGGTCGGCGGTGTTCCCACAACCCAGGACTTCGCGGACGAGATCGGAGCAGACGCCTGGGGAAAGGACGCGCTGGATGCCGTTGAAAAAGCAAAGCAGATCATGGAAAGGTAGCCCATGGGATTACAAGGTTTTTTAATCAGGACCGCCCTGCCGCTTGCCGGCCGTCTCAGCCGGTTCAAAAGCAGTAAAAACAGCGCTGCTTTTTTACCCAAGATAAAAAAGACCGAAACGGAGGACCCGGCAGATCCCGTAACCTGGTGGCTGTCCTACGCTTCACGGAAACACCGGCATATACCCATCATGGCCCAGATGTATGATCATGCCATGTGCCTTTCCGGCGTGTCCGCACGGAAGTTCTACTATGAGGCACAGGTCCACATCAGCGTCATGGCGGCGGTCGCCGCGTATTATCATTTTGACGGCGTCTCGGGCGGAGGAGATATTTACAACTATGAAGTTGAAGCCATGGGACAAAAAATGATATACAGCGACATTGCCATGCCGACAGTTGATTCCCGTGAATGTCTTATTAAAAAGCCCGCTGATCTGCTCAAGATAAAAATACCCGACTGGAGCACCGCGGCACGTATCCCTTTTGTGCTTGAGGTTCTTCGCATGAACGGGCGGCTGGGGTCGCGGATGGGCAAGTTTTGTGCGCCCTTCAGCATGGCGGTGGCCCTTCGCTCATATCCAAAGCTCATACGGGATATGCGCAGAGACCCCTCATTCGCACACGACCTTTTCAGCTTTATTGTGGACGATGTGCTTCCCTCCTATTTAAAGGTCCAGAAAAAACACTGTAAAATCCGTATGGCGTCCGGTGCCGATGCGTGGTCCGTTTTTCCGAACCTTACTCCCGAGCTTATGGAAACATGGGTGCTGCCCTACGCGCAGCGGCTTTTCAGGAACTGTTCCAACAGCGGCATTGTGGCCATGTGCGGCGGAGCGGGCGACTACTGCGAAGAACGTGTTGAGAAATTCGACAAGGAAATGCTTTTTAAATGTTTTGACATACAGCGATCCATGATGCTGGGCATGCCCATGCTTGTGCTGGGCCTGGGCCGCTGGCATGAGTATCCCCTCGAGCCCGTGGTCGAGTATTTGCGCCCGTTCAAGGAACAAGGAATTCGGCTTACGTTCTCGGCAAACTTGAATGCCCGGTTTTTGCGTGACGGGCCGGTGGAGAAAATTGTCGGAACCGTTAAACGGTTTATCGATCTTTTTGCCCGGGACCACAATTTGATAGTTTCCATGGCCAATATCCCTGCTGATACGCCGCCCCGGCACATACACGCCGCAATTGCCGCCACACATACCTACGGCCGCTTTCCCATAGCGGAAAACCTTGATGATGTTTCGTTCCAGATCCCCCAGCGGGAATCATTTCAGGAATATGTCAGTAAAAAAACATCCAATGTGACGGGAGTGTTTGATTAGGGCGTGCGCATCGCGCCCAGCACACACAGAGAAAGGAACATGGTGCAGTTTAAACGGGAACAGATAGTCTATACTATCGGTGGGGTGGAAATAGGCGGCCGGCCGGGAGAGCGGCCCATGGTCCTGGTGGGGAGCATCTTTTTCAGCAAGCACCGCATTGTTACGGACCCTGAGCGGGGACTGTTCGACGAGGCAAAAGCACGGGAACTGCTTGAACGTGAAGCTGAAATGGTTTCATTTACCGGAAACAGGCGCATTATCGATCCCATAGGTGACAGCGCGCAAGCGCTTATCCGCTACATTGATTTCGTTGCGAAAACAACCGACGCGCCCATTCTTGTCGATTCCCCGATGCAAACGGCACGGATTGAAGCCCTTAAGCATTTTGCCGGCACGGCGGTAATGGAGCGTCTCGTCTATAACTCCATCGCAGAGGACTGTACGGAGGACGAGCTTGAAACGATGCGGCTGAGCGGCATAAAAAGTGCGGTTTTGCTTGCCTTCAGCACGGCGGCGATAAAGCCGAAAGACCGCCTTGCAATGCTCAGAGAAAAACTGATCCCGGCCGCGCAAAAAGCCGGCATTGAAAACATTCTGGTGGATACCGGGGTTCTGGATGTCGCCAGCGTGGGCTGGGCCGCCCAGGCCATTTCCGTTATTAAGGATGAGACCGGGTATCCCACCGGCTGCGCCCCTGCGAATGCTCTTTTTCAGTGGGAAAAGATGCGCCGCCGCGGGGAGTCATCCTTTCAGGCAGCGGCAGCATCGGTCTTTTCCTTTGTCCGGGCACACGGGGCTGATTTCATCTTTTACGGGCCCATGCGATTTGCGCCCTGGGTGTATCCGGCATGCGCCGCCTTTGACGGTCTTGCTGCATACGGCGGCAGGTTTACCGGTATTCGTGCACAAACAGAGGACCATCCGGTCAGAAAAATATTCTAGTGTCGCGTATCATATAGTAATGCACCTATGGATTAATTGATAATCAAGGCTTATATGAAATAATATAATTTTATGCCCCCTTAAAAAGGGGGGGTGAGTTTCCTGCGAAAATGCAATGAAAGGAAGTGTTAACAATGACGACCCAAGGACCAGACGAACGGGAGCGTTTCATGGAAGAAGCGTTGAAGAAAATGAACATAAAAAGACAGCATCTCTCCAGAGACGAACTGGAAAAAGAGATCATAGACTTTTTGAGCAAGAAACAGCCCTGCTCCCTGGCGACCTCCAGCTTGGACGGCACACCCCGGATTTCGGTGGTTGATTTTGCAAACGACGGGCTTGATATCTATATTTTCAGCGAAGGCGGGGGCAAGTTTAAAAACCTCAAGGAGAACAACAGGGTTGCCGTGGGCATTGGAACAGGTACCCGGGCAACCAAGACAAGGGGGGTCAACATTTGGGGCATCGGCGAAGTCTTTACCGACGACACCCCGGAGTTTGCCCATGGCATGGAAATCATCAGTGACATTGTAAAGGAGATGAAGGATGCGGCGGGCGGCTCTATTGAAATCCCGAAAGGGCTTGTGAAGATGATCAGAGTGACCCCGAAAAAAATTGCCTATCACCATACCGCCAAAGGGATCAAACACGCAGTGTGGGAGGTTTCTTGACCGTAAAGTTTCCCATATTGTGGAGATTGTGTTGTAATTTATAAAAACCATGCAGAAGAAGAGCTGTCGAGTTCATTGTGAGCCGTCCGGCAGAACCGTCAGGTGCGCGCGCGGTGCTGTTCTGTCCAAAGTCCTTAAAAAAGCAGGCATCAGGATCAGGGCATCCTGCGGGGGAAAGGGGCAGTGCGGCCAGTGCCGTGTGCGCTTACTCAGCGGTGAGGTCAGTGAACCGACCGCCGCGGAGCGTGAACGGCTTTGCGGCACTGCCGTTGCGCAAGGACATCGCCTGGCCTGCCGAACGAAGGTTCTGGGTGATACGGATGTATTCATTCCGGAGCATGCCGTGCTTGGCAGTCCCTTTTACCATCTTGCGTGCCTCGACAGTCAACCGCCGGCAACGCTTCCCGACCAAACCTACCCGGACAGCCGCTCACATCTCGGCGTGGCCGTCGATCTCGGCACCACGAATATAGCCGTCTATATTTTCGATCTGCTGAGCGGTGCCTGCCGTGGGGCAGAGGGGGCCGTTAACCCCCAGATTGCATACGGCGATGATATTATGAGCCGGATCGCGTTTGCAGAAAGTAACGGCACCATGGAACTGCAGAAGACCGTCGTAACCGCAATCAACGAAATCATTGCGCGGCAATGCCCGGAACCTGAGCGGATTGTCGCCATGGCTGTGGCGGGCAATACCGCAATGCATCATTTTTTGTTGGCGCTTCCCGTCAGTCAGCTGGGACGGGCCCCGTACGAACCTGCTGTTAAAGATGCGATGAATGTGAAGGCCTCAGATATCGGCCTTGCCCTCCATGGGAGCGCCGTTGTCCATTTTCTTCCCAATATAGGCGGTTTTATCGGCGGGGACCATGCAGCAATGATCCTTGCAACCGGAATCTATAAAACCGCCCGAACGATGCTGGGGCTTGATATCGGTACAAATACGGAAATCGTCCTGAACCATAAAGGAAAACTCTACAGCACGTCATGCGCATCCGGGCCTGCTTTTGAGGGGGGGAACATCCTCAACGGTGTTCCGGCGGTCCCCGGCGCGGTTACTGAGGTGAGCGTCAGCGATCACGTGACGGCGTATGAAACAATTGCACACCATATGCCCGCAGTGGGCATATGCGGATCTGGCCTGTTCTCCGCGGTTGCAGAGCTTTGCCGCTTGAGGCTCATTACCCCCCGGGGCGAGCTTCAGAGCGGCCATGGTGTACGGGACACCAAATACGGCAGGCAGTTTGTCATCGTACCTGCAGACAGGTCGGCAACCGGTGATGCTGTTACCCTCACGCAACATGATATCAGTGAATTCCAGTTGGCAAAGGCCGCCGTGTGTGCCGGGATCGAGGCGTTGTTTGAAAAAGCGGGAACCTGCTGGGAGGAGGTTGCCGAAATCGTCATTACCGGTAACTTCGGGACGTCCATTGATCCGGCCGATGCGGTTGATGCAGGATTGATTCCTGCAGGAAGTGCTGAAAAAGTAACGCTCGTGGAAAACGCAGCTGCAGACGGCTGCATACGCTGCCTTTTTTCGGAGTCCCAGAGATCTCTGGCAGCACACAATGCGGGGCGTGTTGACTATCTTGAACTGATGGCATGGCCGCGGTTTCATCACCTTTTCGCCCGTTCCATGTATTTTCCTTCTGGAAAAAAGCGCAGCGGCCGGCATGACGGGTGATGACGACCAGGTGTAACTATACGGATTGCTGTATTTTCAGCATCCCGGCATAGGAGCATTATGATAACAGCAATCACCGAATTCCGGAAAGGAGTGTGAAATATGGCAGTTTTTTGTGTTGACGAAAAGAACGCAAAGGTTTTAGAAAAGTCGGCGGTAACGGGAAGTGTCAGTGAAAAGGCATTTCTGTCACAGGCAATCGCGTCGCCGGTGAGCAGAAATATGACGGCAGGATATCTGAAGCTGGAAGCCGGGTATGCAAAGGAGATTGTTTCACCGGTTGATGAAGTGGACCTGGTTCTCAGCGGAGCGGTGACCTGTTTTTGTGACGGTAACGAGGTTGTCGCCCGGAAAGGTGATATTCTCTTTATCGAAAAAGGCACACGGGCACATTTTTCCACGGCCAGTGACTGCCTTCTGTTTATGGTGACCTACCCCCTGCTGCAGGAAACCGTAGACGCATTGATGAAAAACGCACCATAAACCATGAATACCATGCGGGCAGCAACAATTCTGTTCACACCGGCATCCTGAGAGATGTACAATTAAGAAAGGGTAAAACGGGAGCCAGACAGAAGCAACGCCTGTTCAAAATATTTGTAACTAATTAAAAAAACAATCAAAAATAACCTCTTCAGGTTATGGTGCATGCGGGCATTGTTTGTTATAAGTGATATAACGCCCTGAAGCAGCATGTGAGCAGGTGCGAAAATGCATGCCGTACCTTCACTTTTACCATTACACGAACATTACAAGGTCAACCGTCATGGACCCCAGTACTATCATGAATCCGGGAAAGGCGGCTCTGCCTCAGACGGGATGTATGGTCCATGTGATGCTGCGTATACCAGGCAGGATTGCAGGCAGAAAACCCGTACTGCGCAGGAACATAGTTTTTACAAAAAAAGGATAGCATGGACGAGAAAAAAGACAGACGCGTTATTCCAAAGGATCTTCCCCGGGATGTAATCATCGCACTTGAGGACATTGTGGGGAAAGAGCATGTCAGCGAAGACAGGGCAGTCAGGGAAACCTACAGCCGCATGAGTGTCGATGCTGAAGGTCTTTTGCGCAAACATCACAGGGACCCCACCATGATGCCTGCGGTTGTTGTTCTTCCCGGTTCTACCGATGATGTCCAGGCGATTATGCGGGTGGCAACCCGGTTCAACGTACCGGTGGTCCCGTTTACCAACGGTCAGATCTCTTTCAGCGGCCCCGCAACATCTGATCCTACCATTTGCATTCACTTGAGCAGGATGAACCGCGTGCTTGAAATCGATACAAGGAACATGGCCGCCCGTTTAGAGGCCTTTGTTGATTACGCGCAGCTCCAGGCCGAAGCGATGAAGAGAGGCCTGTGGAACGGCGGCAGCCCGCTGGCCACAACCCTGTGCAAGCTCTCTTCCCAGGCATCCCTTGCCGGTATATGGCAGACAGACCTCAAATACGGCACCCTTTCACGAAATATTATCAGCACAAAGGTGGTGCTGCCCGGCGGTGAAATCCTGATAACCGGCTCCGATACCATTGCGGGGGTAAAGGGGTTCTGGGAATACGGGCCCGGCCCTGATCTTTTGAGCCTGGTCCGTGGAAGTCTCGGCACCGCAGGCATAATAACCGAGATCACCGTCAAGCTTCATCCGTGGCCGGGGGGTGCTGATCTTCCCGACCCCCCCGCAGGGCGTCCCTGCATCCACAATTACCATGAGCCGAAATACGACAGCGCGCCTCCTCCCCGAAACATAAAGCTTCTGTGGGCGGAATTCCCCGACTATGATTCAGAGGTGGAGGCGCTTAGTAAAATCGTGCGTTCAGGCATCGGCATCGGGCTGAATGCAACGGGGGTCTACAACGCATACTACTGCTCCCAGACACAGGACATGACCCTTGAGCGGGTGAAAAATAAGTTTTTTCCTCCCTATAACTGCTATGTGATTGTCTGCGGCATGACCTGCCGGGAGCAGATCGGCTATGAGGAAAACATATTCAGGGAGATTATTGCGGAGACCGGGGGCACCCTGTTATCGACGGAATATAAACAGGACGTTTTGTACGCACTGCAGCCATGGAACCTTGACTGCATCAGGCACATGACGGGATTTCGTATGAACCGGCATTTTTACGGGGGCTCAATCGTCCCCGGCGGTCCCCTCAAGCAGACGGCATACAAGACCAAGGAGATATGGACACGCTCAATCAACACGTTCGGAGAGACCTATGTCACCGATCGGGGAGGTATTGACGATACGCCCTTTCTGTACGCCGTAAACCGGGGCGGCAGGTTCTGGCTGTCCGAGGCAGACGTGTACCCGGATCCCGTTGATGTTGAAAAGCTGGAGCGGGGCCTCATGCTGGGTTTTGCCTCCATTGCTGATCTTGTGTCTCAGAAGATGGCTCCCATCGGCATGGGCACGCTTCTTGAGCCGCTGACGTCTGCGTTTCCCGAATGCGGGCCGAATTCACACCTGCTGTTCCGCAAGTTCCGCCGCGTTTTTGATCCGGACGGTATATGCGCGCCGGGCAGACAGGTGTACACCGCCGAAGAGCTGAAAAACATCCCCGAAAAGACCAGGAGCCTTATCAATACCATGCGCACAAAGTACGGCTTGCCCGCCCTGGAGCGGGAGGAATGAACAAACACATAGTGACAGCTCACAGGAAGGCGTCGCTGATGTGCCTGCGGCATTCGGCCATTGGCTGACAGTGGTATGCTGTCGTTCCGCAGCAGGGTATTATAATAGAACAACGACGCAATATGGAAACGGATGGTGTCATGAGGGTGAAAAAAAAACAGCTTGAAGAAATCGTGGGCAAGCAAAATGTTTTACATGATAGCCGGGAACTTGCCGGATATTGCCGCGACCAGAGTTTCGTGCAGCCGCGAACGCCCGATTTTGTGGTTTTTGTAGAAACTGTTGAGGAGATACAGGGGGTTGTTGCGCTGGCAAATAACGGAGCGGTACCGGTTATTCCGTACAGCTCAGGGCTCAATCTGCACGGGGCGACCATACCCGATCACGGCGGCATCGTGCTGAACATGTCGCGTATGAACAAGATTTTGACAATCGATGAGGAAAACCTTTTTGTTATCGTTGAACCGGGTGTCACCTATGGAGACCTTCAGGACGCCCTTACTAAAAAGGGGCTGAGGATAATGGTACCCCTTGGAGTACCCGCCGGGCGCTCGGTTTTAACAAGCTATCTTGAGCGGGACGTTTTGCTTGCCGCTCCCAGCTTTGAACACGGCAACGCGCTTATCATGGACACTGAAATAGTACTGCCGACGGGTGAACTGTTCCGCACCGGGAACTGGGTGGCAGGCGGCAGCCCGGGCAATCCCAACGGGCCGGTGCGAAGCATGCTGCAGCGCCTGTGGACCGGTGCACAGGGTACCCTGGGCATTGTTACCAAGATGGTCCTGGCGGTTGAGCTGCTTCCCCGCGAGCGGCGGGTGTTTTTTATGCCCTTTGACAGTCTTGCCGCTGCAACTGCCGCCATGGTGCGGGTACAGTACAAAGAGATCGGCATGGAATGTTTGCTGCTCAATCGCTTTAACCTCGCGGCCCTGTTTAACGACGTATGGGAGGTCCCCGGTGAATTTCCGGCCGCGCCCCGGCCTGCTGCGGCATTTGAGCGGCTGCGCAGCCGGCTCCCCGACTGGGTGGTCGTGCTCTGTCTGAACGGACCGCCGCGGCACCCCGAGGAAAAGATTGCCTATGAAGCAAAAACCCTGACCGAAGTGTGTGACATGATGAACGTTGGGCTGCAGCATACCGTCGTTGCGCTTCCCGGTGCGCAAACGCTAATGCTCGCGGAGATGCTCAGACCGTGGGGTATGCTTAAAAAGTTTAATTACCGGGGGTGGGTTCATGACGTTAGTTTTAAAGCACCGGTTGAAAGCGTGCCGGATCTTGAAAGGCTTCTATACGGCCTTGCGCAGCGCTACGGGTATCCTGAGCCGGATGTCGGGGGGGCAATGATTCCCCTGGAGAGGGGGAGAGGCATGCACTGTGAGTTTGACTTTCACTGCAATCATGATGATGAGAAGGAAACCGATCGCGTTCACGAGCTATGGCTGGCCGTATCGGCTGAGCTGATGAACCATGGGGCCTATTTTGATCGGCCGTACGGCGCCTGGGCGGAAATGGTGTACAACAGGGCGGGGGGGTACACGGAAAAACTTAAGCAGATAAAAAAGGAGCTTGATCCCAACAATATCATGAACCCTGGCAAGCTCTGCTTCAGCTGACAATACATGTGAGACCGTTTACGGAACCTACTGCATCTAAACAAGAAGTCAAAAACCTTTTGGCGCCGGGAAACGTTTTTTGGACACATGATAGGGAGCAGTATGCTGACGGTTGATACATAAATCATATAATTATCGGGGATCCTTCCGCTGTTCGATTAATACGTAAATCTAAAAAATGCTACCCGGTTCCTTACCGATAGCAATTTATAAGGGGATTTTGCATGGGTAAAATCCCCCGCCTCCCCCGCTGACAGGAGGGGGAGTAAACTATTAACCGTTTAAGGAGGGAACAATGAGAGGGAAAAAAACAATTACAAAAAGAGTGGGATACCTTATTACACTGGCATGCCTGCCCGCTATTGTGTGCTTCTGGGGCTGCGACATGGGCGGGGTGCAGCCGCAGTGGCAGGTGTTTCTCAGCGGTGCCTCATGGGCCACACCGTGTATCAGCGGGGGAAAGGTCTACACCGGGACCCTTAACAATTATATCCTCTGCTATGACGCTGCAACCGGCAACGAAATCTGGAGCTACGAGACAAACGGCGGCGCGTTCTCGTCTCCCGTCGTGGTCAACGGCCGGCTGTATATGGGCTGCATGGATTTCAACCTCTACTGCCTCGATGCCGAAACCGGAGCGAAGATCTGGAACTATGAAACAGGCGGGTCCATCGAATGCTCGCCCGCCGTAGCGGACGGCTACGTGTACATCGGCTGTGACGCCGAAGGCGGGGGCAATTTCCTGTGCCTCAACGCCGAGACCGGCGAAAAGGTGTGGGACTTCCAGGCGGGTTTTTACATAGTCGCAACCCCGGCGGTTGCGGACGGATATGTGTATGTCGGCGCTATGGACAATAAGCTGTACTGCTTTGCGGCAACAACCGGGGAAAAGATATGGGAGTTTGAAACCGGTGATTACATAGGCTCATCTCCCGCAGTGCTTGACGGCCGGGTGTACGTGGGCAGCCTCGACGGCAACATGTACTGCCTCGACGCCCAGACGGGAGCATCGATCTGGACATTCAACGCCGGCGGGAAAGCATATGCAACCCCGTCTGTTGCAGGCGGCTTAATCTATTTTGGCGTTACCCCGTTTGACAAAGAAGAGGTGTGGGGCATGTTTTACTGCATACGGGCCGAGGACGGTACGAAGGTATGGGAGTTCGAGCCAGAGGACCTGGTGCGGGGCGCGGCGGCCGTGACCGACAACTACGTCTATTTCGGGAGCAAGGATACGAAGCTGTACTGCCTCGATGCCCAGACCGGAGCGCAGGAGTGGTATTACAACACCGGCGGGTGGGTGTACGGCGGTCCTTCCGTTGAAAACGGTTACGTGTATGTCGGCTGCGGCACCATGACGGGAGCTTTTGCCTGCCTGCCCGTTGCCGAGGGCGACAGCGGGTCATGGCCCATGTTCAAATTGAATCCCCAGCGGACATCGGCAAAACCCTAAAAACCAAATCCGGGGAGACCGGCAATGAGACCAGCACACGTGAAAGCGTTTTTATACATACTCGTGGCGCTACAGCTTCTCGTTTGGGGCTGTGATGATCCTCAGCAGGCCGAGCTCGTGTGGGAATTTGTCGAGGACGGCGGTTTTAAGGCATTTTCCTATTCGAGCCCCGCTGTTGCGGACGGGCGCGTATATGTGGGCACGTGTTCCAAGAAGCTCTACTGCCTGGACGCGCTGAGCGGTGAAAAATACTGGGATTTTCAAATCGAAGAAAAAATCGATTCCTCACCCGTGGTAAGCGACGGCCTCGTGTATTTCGGCGGCATGGACGGAAAGGTCTACTGCCTTGACGCCCAAAGCGGCGAGAAGGTGTGGGAGTTTGAAACCGGCAAGCCCGTCTGGTCGTCTCCCGCCGTGTCGGGCGGCAGGGTCTTTGTGGGCAGCCAGGACTATTATCTGTACTGCCTTGACGCCCAGAGCGGTGCTGAGATCTGGCGTTTTGCCACCGAGGCCGGCATAACGGCACCCACCCCGGCGGTGGCGGACGGAAGCGTGTATATCGCCGGCAATGATAATAATGTCTACTGCGTTGATGCCGACACCGGTGCGGAGACATGGCGGTTCGACACCGGCGGCCTGGTACAGTCTTCCCCGGCAGTGACAGGCGGGTATGTGTACATAGCCAGCAAATCAAAGAAGGTTTTCTGCCTTGATGCCCTCACCGGCCGGCAGGTATGGATGTACATGTGTGAGCTGCATATTTTCCCCGGGCCTTCGATTGTTGACGGCAGGGTATACGTGGGTGCGTCGGACTGGAAGATGCACTGCCTTGATGCAGCCACGGGACTGCCCCTCTGGGAAAAAAAGGTTGGAGATACCATAAAGGCAAACGCCGCGGTCACCGACAAGTACCTGTATGCCGGCAGCAAGGACATGACACTGTACTGCTTCGACAAGCTTACCGGCAGCATTAAAATGGAGTTTGCCACCCAGAACTGGATTTATTCCTCCGCCGCCGTGGCAGACGGCCATGTCTATATCAACAGCGACAAGATTTATTGCATAAAGACAGCCGACGGCGACAGCGGGTCATGGCCGATGTTCAAATTAAATGCCCAGCGCACATCGGCAAAACCGTAGACACAGAATACAAGGAGACCGGCAATGAGACAACCACACGTGAAAGCGTTTTTATATATACTCGTGGCGCTACAGCTTCTCGTTTGGGGCTGTGATGATCCGCAGCAGGCCGAGCTTGTGTGGGAATTTGTCGAGGACGGCGGTTTTAAGACGTTCTCCTATTCCAGCCCCGCTGTTGCGGACGGGCGCGTATATGTGGGCACGTCCTCCAAGAAGCTCTACTGCCTGGACGCGCTGACCGGTGAGAAATACTGGGACTTTCAAACCGAGGAAAAGATAGACTCTTCTCCCGTGGTAAGCGACGGTCTGGTGTATTTCGGCGGTATGGACGGCAGGCTCTACTGCCTGAGCGAGCAAA